>Ga0209668_10001190_pt1 | contig 11064 bp, 9 predicted proteins | sample FrelakmetPLP11PL_FD_187150 | JGI IMG/M metagenome (GOLD analysis project Ga0209668, IMG submission 187150) | Freshwater lake sediment microbial communities from the University of Notre Dame, USA, for methane emissions studies - PLP11 PL (SPAdes)... | ecosystem: Environmental > Aquatic >... | reverse complement strand
GGACCATATCTGCCGCAACTCTTTCAGACGCACCGGCAGGGCCAAGTATTTCCCTTACTTTTTTGTAATCATCAAGGATTCTGATCCTTTTTGATCCGCCAGGCAATATTGCTTTTAACTCTGCTATAAGATTTTTTTCGGTTAAAGAAAACTGGATCAGCTCTTTCACAGCTTCATATCCTGCTATCAGGTTGACAAGCGATATATACTTCACTTTTACTATGACCCAGGCAATCAACATTGATATAAGATCGGCCCTGAAACATACCACCTGGGGAACGTTGAACAAAGCTGCTTCAAGTGTTGCAGTTCCGGATTTTACCAGCGCAGCCTCTGAGATATACAGGATTTCATAAGTCCTGTCTTTTATAAGATGAACAGGATAATTCCCTATGACTTTAAAATAAAGTGCATCAGGGAGATCCTTAACGCCTGCGAGAACAAACTGGTAGTCCGGAAAATGACTTGCAGCCTCAGTCATTCTGGGAAGTATCTTCTTAACTTCACTTTTTCTGCTTCCCGCAAGCAGTGCAATAACAGGTTTATTACCAAGGCCAAGTGATTTCCGGACCTCATCCTTTGGGGAAAAGTCATTTAGTTTCCTTTCAGTTTCATCAAGAAGAGGATTTCCCCTGTATTCGACTTTAATGCCATGCTTTCTGTAAAAGTCGACTTCGAAGGGGAAAATAATATACATTCTGTCAACGAACTTTCTTACCCTTTCAACTCTTTTTTCTTTCCATGCCCATAGTTTGGGAGAAATGTAATAAAACACCCTGATTCCAGATGTGCTTGCAAACTCTGCTATCCTGAGATTAAATCCGGGATAGTCAATTAAGATAACGACATCAGGGCAGAATTCATTTATCTGCTGCTTGCAAAGCGCCATGAATTTTTTTATTGTACCCAGATTTTTTGCTACTTCCACAAACCCCATGAAAGATACCTGCCGGTAATGAATTAATAGTTTTGCCCCGGCTGATTCCATCAGATCGCCCCCCCAGCACCTTATATCACCATTCTGATCACTTTTTATCAGTTCCTTTACGAGATTTGAACCGTGAAGGTCGCCCGATTGTTCACCTGCAATAATGAAATACTTCATAGAAGGAATTTTACGGAAAAGACAATTATAGCCCAGAAAAGAGTAATACCAAGAACGCCTCTGGAAGCTTGCAGCATATCCAACCGGTTAAAAATTAAGAAAAGGAAAATATTTGGAAAGACACAAAGTGATATTATATGTGTTAAGATATCAGCATAGACAATTCTACGAAAGTACTCCAAAAGGCTTTTATCTTCTTTTGATAAAAGGTAAACAATCAGTGCAATAAGTAAAGGTGCAAAGAATCCGGTCGCTGCACCCAGAAAAATCCTGTTATATTTTTCACTCCTGCTCATTCACCAAACCGCTCCCGTAATTTATCGAGATACCAGTGTGCAGTCATGTCGACTGTAACGGGCACAACAGAAACAAAACCGTTTGCGAGCGCCCATTCATCAGTGTCATTTGCATCAGGTTCGTGATTCTGGAACATCCCTGTAAGCCAGTAATATGTCTTACCCATTGGATCCTTTCTCTTTTCAAATTCTTCCTTCCAGTTACCTTTGGCCTGACGACAGATCCTGATGCCCTTTATTTCATTCTCAGGCAGGGAAGGAATATTGACATTCAGGCAGATTCCCGGGGGAAGGGGTTCAGAAGCAATCTTTTGCATAACATACCTGATATATTTCCTGCAGGTTGAAAAATCAGCAGCACGTGAAAAATCGCTAAGGGAAAAACCAACAGAGTTAATTCCGTACAGGCACCCCTCAATGGCTGCAGCCATAGTTCCGGAATAAAGAATGCTTACAGAAGCATTTGCGCCATGGTTTATACCTGATACAACCCAGTCGGGCATTCTTTCAAGAAGCTGGTTAACAGCAAGTTTTACACTATCGGTCGGCGTTCCGTTACAGGCATATATTCTATGGTGGTCGTTCTCTTCAACAAGTCTGACTCTTAACGGTGTTTTGACTGTCAGGGCCTGCGACATTCCCGACATGCTCTCGATGGTTGAAATTAAGACCACTTTCCCAAACTCCTCCATCGCTTCACTGAGCGTTTTCAGGCCTGGTGCATATATTCCATCATCATTTGTAATCAGGATGAGCCTGTCGTTTTTTTCCAGAATCATATTCTTTTTGTTAGAACTACAAAGATAGATAAATACCCTTTCGGTGAGATAAAATGTTTACTTTTGCAGTTTTGATATTTTATTCTTGTTCTGACATGAAGATCTCATATAACTGGATTAAAGAATACCTTAAAATTGACCTTGATCCGCACAAGTTATCAGAAATACTTACCGGAATAGGCCTGGAAGTTGAAGGAGTCGAGGAATGGGAATCAGTTAAAGGCGGACTCAGGGGTGTTGTAATTGGTGAAGTGATGTCATGCAGGAAGCATCCTTCTGCTGACAAACTTTCTGTTACAACCGTAAATATTGGCACTCCGGAACCACTGCATATAGTTTGTGGTGCACCCAATGTGGCAGCTGGACAGAAGGTTCCAGTTGCTGTAGCCGGAACAATGATTTTCAAAGGCGCCCAGAGTATTGAGATAAAGAAATCCAAAATCAGAGGGGAACTTTCAGAAGGTATGATATGTGCTGAAGATGAACTCGGACTGGGAACCGGTCATGAAGGTATTATGGTGCTTGACAATAACGCAAAACCAGGAACTCCTGCTTTTGATTATTTCGGGATAGTTCATGACACCATATTTGAAATAGGACTTACGCCCAACAGGATAGACAGCGGATCTCATTATGGTGTAGCCCGTGATCTTGCTGCCTTTCTGAGTCTTAATTCAGGAAATGATTATAAAGCAGCAAAACCTTCTGTTGACAATTTCAGGCCTGATAACAACAAAGGGGAATTCGAGGTTATTGTTGAAAACCTTGCTGATTGTCCGAGGTATACCGGGATTTCAATCAGCAATGTAAAAATTGCAGAATCGCCTGATTGGCTTAAGACAAGATTAAGGGCAATCGGGCTTAATCCGATCAGCAATGTGGTTGACATTACAAATTTCGTCCAGCATGAAATAGGACAACCACTTCATGCTTTTGATGCTGATAGGGTCGCAGGACGGAAAGTTATTATCAAAAACCTTCCTGACAAAACAAAATTCATAACCCTTGACGAAGTCGAAAGAAGTCTTTCAGGCCGTGATCTTATGATATGTAATGAAATAGAAGGCATGTGTATTGCAGGTGTTTTCGGAGGAATAAAATCGGGAGTAACGGCATCAACAAAGAATATTTTTCTTGAAAGTGCTCATTTCAGTCCTGTTTCAATCCGTAAAACCTCAAAAAGGCATGGGCTGCAGACCGATGCATCATTCAGATTTGAGAGAGGTACAGATCCGAATATAACGACCTGGGCAATAAAAAGGGCAGCTATACTTATGAAAGAAATTGCCGGTGGTGAAATCACTTCAGACATTATTGATATATATCCTGTTAAGATTGAGAATACCAGAGTGGTAGTCAGTTATAAGAATATTGAAAGGCTCGTTGGGAAAAAGATTGAAAAGGATAAAATCCGGAAAATACTTGGGTTACTGGAAATAATTATAAAGAAAGAAGAAGAGGATGTCCTGCTTCTTGAAATACCTCCATACCGTGTTGATGTCAAGCTGGAGGCTGACGTTATTGAAGAAATACTCAGAATCTACGGGTACAACAATATTGAAATTAATGATCATGTTAATTCTACGCTCACATATTTCGATAAACCTGATAAAGAGAATGTAGTAAATATTGTATCGGATCTGCTTTCAGCCAATGGTTTTGCTGAAATAATGTGCAATTCGCTTAATCCGGCGTCATGGTATGAACAGAGCAGGGATTTCAATAGTGACCAGCTTGTCCGACTGGCTAATCCCTTAAGTTCTGATCTGAATGCTTTAAGACAATCACTTCTTTACGGGGGTCTCAATTCAGTTCTCTGGAATATAAACAGGCAATGCTATGACCTTAAATTCTATGAGTTCGGAAATTGTTATTTCAGAATAATGTCTGAAAATCAGGTTCCTGCAGTAGCTGATTACAATGAAAAGACATCTCTTGACTTGTTCATTACAGGAAAGACAGGAATGGAAAGCTGGAACCACAAAACAAATCCAACCGATTTTTTTCACATCAGGTCAGCAACTGAGATGGTCCTTTCGAGACTTGGAATAAATACTTCACTTCTGACCAGAGGTGAAAGTAAAAGTAACTATTTTGCCGAATCAGTAACTTATATCTCCAATAACAGGCTTATTGCTGAAGCTGGAAGAATCTCAAAAACTTACCTTTCCCGATTTGATATAGGGCAGGATGTTTTCTACAGTCATATGGAGTGGGACCACATTCTGAATATTATAAAAAACAATACAATATCTTACAGGGAGCTTCCCAGATTTCCGTCAGTCAGAAGGGATCTTGCCATTTTGCTTGATAAAGGAATCAAATTCGGCCAGATAAAAGATCTGGCTTTCAAAACTGAAAAGAATGTTCTGCAGGAGGTTGGATTATTTGATGTATATGAAAACGAGAGTCTCGGGACAAATAAAAAATCGTATGCTGTCAGTTTCATCCTGAGGGATAATCTGAAAACAATGACTGACAAGAGTATAGAAAAAATCATGAGTAACCTGATGAGAGCATTTGAAAATGAACTTGGAGCCAGAATCAGGTAATCATATTAAAGGTTTAATCAATAGTGTCCGCAACTATTTGTCCCTGGTTAAATTCAGCCATACGGTTTTTGCCATGCCTTTTGCCCTGATCGGATTTACTCTTGCAGTAGCGGAAGAGGATTACCATTTTAGCGCCAGGATGTTATTGCTGGTAATACTTTGCATGGTGTTTGCAAGGAATGCAGCAATGGGCTTTAACCGTCTGGCCGACAAAAAGTTTGATTCACTGAATCCAAGGACTGAAAAAAGAGAAATCCCTGCAGGAAAAATAGGAACCAGAGCGGCTGCCCTGTTTGTAATTGTCAATTCCATTCTGTTTATAATAACCTCAGGATTCATCAATAAACTTACCCTGATACTTTCACCTGTTGCTGTTTTAATCATTCTTGGATATAGTCTGACCAAGAGATTCACATTTTTATGCCATTTCATCCTTGGACTGGGACTAAGCCTGGCACCAATTGGAGCATACATATCTGTTACCGGTATTTTTAACATTCTTCCAATATTGTATTCATTAATAGTACTGACCTGGGTTAGCGGATTTGACATAATCTATGCGCTGCAGGATTATGAGTTTGATAGAAAACATAGCCTCTATTCAATCCCCTCGTTCTCAGGAAGGAAAAAGGCACTTTTGGTTTCTGTTATGGTTCATTTTATATCGTTCTTTTTAATTGTGGCAGCAGGAATAGCAGGAAAAGGGAATATCCTTTATTGGACTGGGGCCATAATCTTTGCATCATTGCTAATATGGCAGCATTCTATTGTCAAACCAGATGACCTGAGCAGGGTGACTCTGGCATTCCAGACAACAAACGGAATTGCTAGTGTGATTTATGCATCTTTTGTTATTCTTGACCTGATATTATTCTAAAAAATAATAATTAAGAAGTTTTAGATCAGCTTTCTATTTTTTTTTTGTTCCTTGGCACCTTAAACAATGTTTTTATGGCGGAAATAGTTGTAAAAGAAGTCTTAACGAGAAAAGAGCTCAGGGAGTTCATTTACTTACCTTCAAAAGTTCACAAGGAGCAGCCAAATTGGCTTCCACCTCTCTATATGGATGAATGGCTGCTTTTTGATAGGAAGAAGAACAGGTCATACCAGTATGCAGATGCTGTATTTTATCTTGCTTATATTGATGGAAAACCCGTTGGCAGGATTATGGGCCTGGTTAACAACAGGTATAATTCATTACAGGAAGAAAAAAATGGGAGGTTCTGTTTTATGGAATGTTTTAATGACCAGGAAGTTGCCCATGGCCTTCTTGAAAAGGTTGAAGAGTGGGTTCGTATGAAGGGAATGACAAAAATAGTAGGTCCTTTGGGATTCTCTGATAAGGATCCTCAGGGTTTCCAGATTGAAGGTTTTGAATATCCTTACCTTTTCACAGCTGCAACCAACTTGCCATATCTTCCTGAATTGGTTGAATCTGAAGGTTATACAAAAGAAGTTGATCTTGTGAACTATAATATTGATATTCCGGATCAGCTACCTGCTATTTACATGAAAGCTTATGAAAGAGTAACAAACAACGGGGAATTCGAAGTTATAGAATTCAAGTCGAAGAAGGAGATCAAGCCGTTCATTATTCCTGTACTGGAACTGATGAATTCGACCTTCAGTGAGATTTATGGTTTTGTTCCTTTAAATGACAGGGAAAAGGAAGAATTTGCAAAACGATACCTTCCTATCATTGACCCTGAATTTATCAAAATAATAAGAAATAAAGTTGAACTGGTTGGCTTCGTAATAGCTATGCCCGATTTAAGTTCCGGAATAATTGCCACTAAAGGAAAGCTTTTCCCTTTTGGTATTTTCAGGATCCTCAGGGAGATGAAAAAGGCGAAAAAGATGATGCTTATGCTTGGGGGAGTGAAGAAAGAATACAGAGGACAGGGAATCGATGTAATTATGGCCGTTAAAATGTGGTATTCAGCAAAAAAGAACCACATGAATATTATTGACAGTCACCTCGTTCTGGAAACCAACTCAAAAATGAGGGCTGAATGTGAAAGACTCGACGGGAAAATTGTAAAGAGATTCAGGATCTATCAGAAGGATCTCAGAAACTGAAAACTAATGAGAATCCCACTAACTCCTTAAACTGCACTGCGGTTCAAATATTACTATGCGCGACCTGACAACCGGAAAAGAAGGAAAACTGATTTATCAGTTTGCTGCCCCGATGCTTCTTGGCAGTATACTTCAGCAGCTTTTTAGTGTTGTGGACAGCATAGTAGTCGGCAATTTTATCGGCAAAACAGCATTGGCTGCAGTAGGTGCGTCGTTCCCTATAATATTTGTGATGGTCTCGCTTATTATCGGATTGGTTATGGGTACGACTGTAGTAATTTCACAATATTTTGGAGCAGGAGATTTAGTGAAAGTGAGGAGAGCAATCGATACGATGTATATCTATAGTTTTGTTGCAGGAATTATTACTACAGCTGCCGGATTGATCTTTGCGAAACCGTTGCTTCGTCTTCTTGTTCTGCCTGAAGAGATAATGCCTATGGCCACGCAGTATCTCAGGATATATTTTTCTGGTATTCTTATATTCTTTGGATATAATGGGACAAGTGCAGTACTCAGGGGTCTCGGCGATTCAAAAACACCTTTGTATTTCTTAATAATTGCCACTGTAGTAAATATTATTCTTGTACTGCTTTTTGTAGGTGTATTCAACTGGGGAGTTGCTGGATCGGCATATGCCACACTTCTGGCAAACGGAGTGGCATTCGCCCTTGCAATCATCTGGCTCAATAAAACCCACAAGGTTATTCGGATAGCCATCAAAGGTCTTCATTTCGACAAAGAGATACTCCGGCAAAGTATCAGGATTGGATTGCCTACTGGAATCCAGCAAACACTTGTTGCCATTGGCAATCTCGCCATAATGGGCATTGTTAACACCTTCGGCACAAATGTTATTGCAGCCTATTCAGTTGCAAGCAGAGTTGATATGCTTTCAATGGTTCCGGCTATGTCCTTCTCTCAGGCACTTTCAACCTTTGTGGGTCAGAACATCGGAGCCAACAAAACAGAAAGAGTAAAAAAAGGTCTGAGGGCAACTATTAAGATGTCGGGAATTGTAACAATTGTTACAACGCTTCTTATAGTATTTTTTGGCCATCTTCTTATGAGTCTTTTTACAAAAGATACTGATGTTATAAGAATAGGAGACCAGTACCTGACAACTGTAAGTATTTTCTATCTTACATTTACAATGATGTTCATATACCAGGGAGTAATGAGGGGTGCAGGAGATACACTTATCCCAATGTTCTTCTCCCTGTTCTCACTCTGGATTATCAGAATCCCTCTGGCATTTTTTCTGTCCGGGAAGTTCGGAGCGGCCGGAATATGGTGGGCAATACCTTCAGGATGGATAATAGGACTTGCTCTTTCTTTCATTTATTACAGAACAGGTCGATGGAAGAAAAAGGCAGTTGTGAAATACGATGAGAATTTGTAACTTTCACGACTATAACCAGATCCCAGATGATAAAGTCAATGACAGGCTACGGCAAAGCCATAGCTGAAACACCTCAGAAAAAAATCACAATCGAAATAAAATCCCTGAATTCCAAACAGTTCGATTTGAACACAAAGATTCCATGGCAATATAAGGAAAAAGAGCCGGAAATCCGTAACCTTATAAGTCAGGCACTCGACAGGGGGAAAATAGATCTTGTTGTCTTTTTTGATATTCTTGAAGATGAAGGAATGCCGCTTATAAACAAACCGGCAATAAAGAATTACTATTATCAGCTTAAAGAGATTTCAAACGAACTTAATATCAATATTGATGATCAGATATTACCTGTAATAATGAGACTTCCCGATGCCCTGAAAACTGAGAAACCAGAATTACCCGAATCCGAATGGGAGCTCCTTAAATTAAAAATAAGTGACTCACTTATTGTCCTTGATCTCTTCAGGACCGAGGAAGGTAAATCAATAGAAACAGACCTGAAGAAACGGATCTTTTTTATCCTTGAGTCTCTTTCTGCAGTCGAGACTTTTGAACCCGGCAGAATTCAAAAGGTCAGGGAGAAACTTCTTTCATTACTCAGTGAAAATACCGGAACAGAGAATCTTGATAAAAACAGGTTTGAACAGGAGCTTATATTTTTCCTCGAAAAATTTGATATCAACGAAGAAAAGGTCAGGCTGAAAAAGCATTGTGAATATTTCCTTGAAACAATTGAAACAAACCCGCCCAATGGAAAGATTTTGAGTTTTATTGCTCAGGAGATTGGACGTGAAATAAATACAATTGGTTCGAAAGCAAACGATGCTTCTATTCAAAAACTGGTTGTGACAATGAAAGATGAACTTGAGAAGATCAAGGAACAAACTAACAATATACTTTAGCCGTTTAATCTGAAAAAGGATAATGAGTGGTAAACTTGTCATAATATCAGCTCCGTCCGGAGCAGGAAAAACAACAATTGTAAATTACCTCCTTCTGAAAAGTCCTGATCTGAGATTTTCAGTCTCGGCAACAACCAGAAGTCCGAGAGGAAAAGAAGAAAACGGAAGAGAATACTTCTTTTTGACTGTCAGTGATTTCAAAGAGAAAATAAAGAATAGTGAATTCATAGAATGGCAGGAGGTCTATAAAGACCAGTTCTATGGAACCCTTAAGAGTGAAATTGAAAGTATCTGGGCTGATAAGAAACATGTAATTTTTGATGTGGATGTACAGGGCGGAATAAACCTTAAAAATATATTCGGTAAAAAGGCAATATCAATATTCATTATGCCACCATCGGTCAAAGAGCTTGAAAACAGGCTTCTTGGAAGGGCGACGGACGATCCGTCCAAAATAAGGATCAGGATCGATAAGGCCGTGGAAGAGATTAAGCTGGCTGCAAAATTCGACTATACAGTAATTAATGATAATCTTGATTTGACCAGGAGGGAAGTATTCAAATTGGTAAAGAGTTTTATTGATGAATAAAAAGTTCCTGGTTGTCTCAATCTGGCTGTAAAATAACCTGGACCGAGAAACGAGGACCGAAAAAAAACATCTGAATGTCAAAAATAGGCCTGTACTTTGGATCATTCAATCCTGTTCACATAGGGCACATAGCAATTGCAGGCTATATGAAGGAGTTCACCGACCTTGACCAGGTTTGGTTTGTAGTAAGTCCGCAGAATCCTCTGAAAAAGAAAAGTTCTCTTCTGGCCGATCATCACCGTCTTTATCTTGTTGAGCTTGCAGTAGGGGATAACGATATTTTGAAGCCATGCGATATCGAATTCCGTCTTCCGGCTCCGTCATATACGGCAGATACAATGGCATGGCTCGTTGAAAAATATCCGAATCACAATTTTGTTCTTGTGATGGGGGAAGATAATCTATATACGCTTCATAAATGGAAGAATACCATCGAACTGGTGAACCGGTTCCCATTGTATGTTTATCCGCGTCCTGATACGTTAAAAAAGGGAAATGAACTTCTGGATGAGATTCTGAATAAAGCAAAAGTAAAATGGGTCAGTGCACCTTTGATGGATATTTCAGGGACTTTCATCAGAAACGGGATTAAAAAAGGTAAGAATATGTCTTACTTTCTTCATCCTGCAGTATGGAAGTATATAGTGGAGATGCATTTCTATGAAAGATAGCTCTTTTATTAACAACTGTACTACACCTAGTTTCATAGAGAATCACGGAGTTAAAAACAGTGGAACTCCGCGAAAACTCAGTGACTCTCCGTGATAAAATAAAAAAAAAGAACTATACTTTCTGTATTTCTTTTATGATTTCCTCACCGCGTAGAAGGGCTTTCTCGTTTTCAGGGATTAGTTTATGATACCTTTCAGGAAGCGATTTCTTAAGCCCTTTTATAACATTTTCATTACTCAGAACAGGTTTTACTTTCAGAAATCCTCCCAGCACAATCATGTTAAAAGTCCTGGGACTATTCATTTTAGATGCTTCTTCTGCAGCATCGATCCTGTAAATTGTTATATCCTTCCTTTCAGGATGCCGTGTTATTCCGTTTCCGTCATAAATAAGGACACCACCTGACTTAATGGAATGCTCAAACTTATCGAGCGATTGCTGGTTAAGAATAATACCTGTATCAAAGTGTCTGATAACAGGTGAACTAATACGCTCATCGCTCAGAATGACAATGACATTTGCTGTACCTCCCCTCATCTCAGGACCATATGAAGGCATCCAGCTTACTTCCATACCCTGCATAACACCTGAGTATGCCATTATTTTGCCCATCGACAGGACACCCTGTCCGCCGAACCCTGCGATAAGAATCTCCTCAGTCATTTTCATCCGGGTTTTTGGTTTGTGG
>Ga0209668_10001189_pt1 | contig 11064 bp, 5 predicted proteins | sample FrelakmetPLP11PL_FD_187150 | JGI IMG/M metagenome (GOLD analysis project Ga0209668, IMG submission 187150) | Freshwater lake sediment microbial communities from the University of Notre Dame, USA, for methane emissions studies - PLP11 PL (SPAdes)... | ecosystem: Environmental > Aquatic >... | reverse complement strand
CGCAGGCATTCGCCAGGCCTGCAAGGTTTACCACGTTGACCTCGTCGGAGGAGACACCACATCCAGTGTCAGGGGATTGTTCCTGGCAATTACAGTCGTCGGTGAGGCTGATCCGGGTGAAGTGGTTTATCGCAATACCGCTCATGAGAATGACCTGGTTTGCGTTACTGGTGACCTTGGCGGCGCCTATATGGGTCTGTTGCTGCTGGAAAGGGAGAAGGCGGCATTTCAGGGTGATCCGAACCTGCAGCCAGACCTGGAAGGTTTTGACTATATTCTGGAACGTCAGCTTAAGCCTGAACCCAGGACCGACATCATCCATCTTCTCAGGGAAGCACATATCAAGCCGACCTCCATGATAGATATTTCCGATGGCCTGGGTTCGGAGATATTACATATCTGTTCCGGTTCAAAACTTGGATGCCGTCTTTACGAGGATAAAATCCCCATCGACCCGACCACCATCAACATGGCCGGCGTTTTCGGCATCAGCCCGGTCACAGCAGCACTGAACGGCGGGGAGGATTATGAACTGCTTTTCACCATCGATCAGAAAGATTTTGAGAATGCCAGGTCCATTCCCGGATTATCAATTATCGGCCACATGACGGAATTATCCCAGGGAGCGAACCTTGTAACCGGCGACGGCGTGCTGGTTGAAATAACGGCCCAGGGCTGGAACGCACTTAGGAAGCAGTTTTGAGGTTTAAGGTTTAAGTGGGGGATTAAAATAATTCCAAATTCCAAAAATATCAACCTAATGACCACTTAATGACTACTTAATGACAACCTCCGGTACAATTTCACTTGCCCTCCGCTCTTTGCCAGACAAGCCCGGCGTCTACCAGTTCTACGACAGGGAGGGGAAGCTGCTTTATGTGGGCAAGGCAAAAAACCTGAAAAAGCGGGTGTCCTCTTATTTTAACCGGGAACACCTGAGCGGGAGGCTGAATATGCTGGTGCGCAAAACCGACGATATTAAGCATATCGTCGTTGGATCTGAACTCGATGCCCTGTTACTTGAAAACAACCTGATCAAGGAGAACCAGCCACGCTATAACGTTATGCTGAAGGATGACAAGACCTTCCCCTGGATCTGCATCAAAAAAGAGCCTTTCCCACGCATATTCCCGACCAGGACAGTCGTTCATGACGGTTCGCAATATTTCGGGCCCTATGCTTCGGTCAAAATGATGAATACCCTGCTGGAACTGATGCGGCAGATCTACCCGCTGAGGATCTGCAGCTTAAAACTCACAGAGAAGAATATCGAAGAGAAAAAATTCAGCGTCTGCCTCGAATATCACCTGGGTAATTGCCTGGGACCTTGCGTCGGGTTACAGTCGGCAGCAGATTATGAGAAATATCTTACTGGCATCAGGGAAATGATCAAAGGGAATTTCAGCGGAGTGACAAAAGAGCTGAAAGAAATGATGGAAGGGCATGCAAAGGCTTATGAGTTTGAGAAGGCACAGGTTATAAAGGAGAAAATCACCCTGCTCGAAAGATACCAGGCAAAGTCAACCATTGTGAACCCGAAGATCGGTGAGGTTGATGTCTTTTCGATCATCGACGGCGAGGAGGCGGCTTATGTTAATTTCCTCAAAGTCGCTAACGGGGCTATCATCCAGGCCTATACCGTCGAAATGAGAAAAAAGCTGGAAGAGACCCCCGAAGAGCTCCTGGCCATTGCAGTTTTTGACCTGCGCCGCCGGCTGGCCAGCGAGGCAAAAGAGATACTTGTGCCTTTTTCCCTTGAACTTGAGCTTCCCGGCGTAATGATAACGGTTCCAAAGATAGGTGATAAGAAACATTTGCTGGAATTGTCAGAAAAAAACGCGAAATATTATAAGCTGGATAAAGAGAAACAGTTAGAACTGCTGGAGCCGGAACGCCGCAGCAAAAGGATACTCGGAACAATGATGAAAGATTTACGAATGAAGGAGCCGCCGGTCCTTATCGAATGTTTTGACAATTCCAATTTTCAGGGTGATTACGCAGTGTCAGCCATGGTTTGTTTCCGGAACGGCCGCCCGGATAAAAATGAATATCGTCATTATAATATCAGGACCGTGAAAGGTCCGGATGATTTTGCGTCGATGGAAGAAGTGATCTATCGCCGTTATAAAAGGCAGATAGAGGAGAGCAAGCCACTCCCGCAACTGATCGTGGTAGACGGTGGGAAAGGCCAGCTTAATGCTGCACTGAACAGCCTGGAAAAGCTCGGCCTTCGGGGGAAGATCACTATCCTTGGCATCGCCAAAAAGCTGGAGGAGATATACTTTCCTGAAGATCCCCTTCCACTGTATATTGATAAAAAGTCGGAGACCCTGAAAATCCTTCAACGTTTACGGGATGAAGCACACCGTTTCGGTATCACGCATCACCGAAAAAAAAGGGAGAAAGCTACACTTAAGACGGAACTGACTGCGATCCCGGGAATCGGGGAGGAGACAGCTAATAAACTGCTTACAGATTTTAAATCCGTTGGAAAGATCCGGAAATTGGCTTTGGAAGAACTGGAAAAGTCTGTAGGGCAGGCTAAAGCGAAGGTTGTGTTTGATTATTTTATAAAGGGCTAGCAGGGTTTCCAACCCTAGGGTTGGAAACCCTCCGAAAAATTTTATTTTCCACCGGGTATATTTTCTTTATTTTCCGGATTAACCAATAAAAACTATGCCTAGTAAAACAATTAAAACACCACTGTTGGTCGATCGTTATTACCACATTTATAACAGGGGTAATAACAGGGAGAATATCTTTTTCAGGGAAGAGCATTATCATTTCTTTATGGAAAAATACAAAGAAATGATCCATCCATATGTGAATACTTATGCGTATTGCCTGCTTCCAACTCACTTTCATTTCCTGATCAAAATTGATCAATTTGAGTCGCATGGGAGCTGTCAGCAACCAAGTCATCTTTTCAGAAAATTCTTCCAATATTATGCGGTTTGGTTTAATAAAAAGCAAAATCGAAGGGGCAGCTTATTTACTAAATATTATCGTCGAGTTGAAGTTTCAAGTGATGATTATTTGCGGCGATTGATATATTATATTCATTTGAATCCTGTGAAACACGATATCACAAGAGATTTTAGATCATACCCTTATAGTTCATTTAGAAGCTATGCGAGCTTTCAACCCAGCATCATAACCAGGTCAGAAACTTTGAGTTGGTTCAATAATGATTTGCCGGAATTTTTGGCCTTTCATAATATTTATGAAGAAAAAACTGATTTGCGGGATTTTATTTTTGATGAGGTGCAATAGGGTTTCCAACCCGAGGGTTGGAAACCCTGTTACCATCCTTTAATTCGAACCTGAATTATATAAATCAATTTGCATAATACTCCTTTCTTTTTCTAACTTTGAAACTTCAAGGGAAGCCGCTATCCTCTGCAATATTATTATTAACCAAAAACCCATTATTATGCACTTTAAAAGACAATTACTTCGCTTCAGGAGAGTAATGATTCTATTGCTTGCCCTTTCTATGATATCTACAACCACCTTGGCCCAAAAAGAAAAAAAAGACAAAGAAAAAGATGATGTTATCACTGATACAATAAAACCCGGCGACATCAGCGGACTGAAGTTCCGGAGTATCGGGCCCGCACTTACTTCGGGAAGGATTGCAGATTTCGCAGTAAATCCTGACAACCACAGCGAATATTTCGTCGGCGTCGCCAGCGGACATATCTGGAAAACTACTAATAACGGCAATACTTTCGAACCCGTCTTCGATGATTATGGCGCCTATTCTATCGGATGCCTGGCAATGGACCCGAATGACAGTCATGTCATATGGGCAGGCACCGGCGAAAATAATCACCAGCGTGCACTGGGCTACGGAGATGGAGTTTATAAAAGCACCGACGGCGGCAAATCCTGGAAAAACATGGGGCTCAAAGAATCACGACAGGTCGGAATGATCGCGATTCACCCGGATAACAGCGACCTGGTATTTGTGGCTGCTGAAGGATCCGTCTGGGGACCGGGCGGCGACCGTGGGCTTTATCGTACAAAAGATGGCGGCAAAACCTGGGATAAAGTGCTTGATATCAGCGAACATACCGGTGTGAACAACGTGATCATACACCCAGAAAATCACAAAATCATGTTTGCCACCTCTGAACAGAGGCGCCGCCATGATTATACAAAAATCGGCGGCGGGCCTGAGACCGCAATCTATAAAAGTACCGACGGAGGCGAAACCTGGAATAAAATAACATCAGGATTGCCGGATTGCGATATGGGAGGCATCGGCATAGCCATCTCCCCCGCCAACCCTGATATAATCTATTCCATAATTGAAGCTCAGGGCGATGCCGGTGGATTCTTCAGGTCCAGCGATTGCGGTGAAACATGGACGAAAATGAGCGACCATTCCGCCCAGGGCCAGTATTATAATGAAATCTGCTGTGATCCAAAAAATGTGGATAAAGTCTACTCGATGGAAACCGTTTCGGATGTCACTCTTGATGGAGGAAAAACATGGAGCCCAATTGGCAATAATGAAAGGCATGTCGATGACCATGCCTTTTGGATCGATACCGATAATACAGATCATTTCATGATTGGTGGCGATGGCGGGATTTATGAAACTTTTGATGGGGGCAAGAATTATTTTTTCAAGACCAACCTCCCGGTAACCCAGTTCTACCGGGTTTCAGTCGACAATTCCGAACCCTTTTACTGGGTCTATGGTGGTACGCAGGATAACAACAGCCTGGGCGGCCCTAGCAGGAATACATGCTCTAATGGCGTTTCAAGTTTCGATTGGATCATAACCCTGGGCGGTGACGGCTTCTTCCAGGCAATCGATCCGACAGACCCGAATATCATCTACTCTGCCTATCAATATGGAAATATTTACCGTTATGATAAGAAAAGCGGCGAAGGTATAAAAATTCGCCCTGAACCGGTTAAAGGTGAAGAAACGTACAAGTGGAACTGGAATGCACCCTTTATTCTCAGCCCCCACTCCCCGAAACGCCTATATATGGCTGCCAACAAGGTTTTTCGCAGTGACGACCGCGGGCAGTCATGGAAAATTATCAGCGGTGATATCACTACCCAGACCGACCGTAATACCTGGCCGGTCATGGACCATGACTGGAGCGTCGATGCCGTCGGAAAAGATGTTTCAACCTCCCTGTATGGCACAGCAGTGGCTCTTGCGGAGTCACCTGTCAGGGCTGACCTGGTATATGTCGGCACCGATGATGGCGTTATCCAGGTTACCGAAGATGCAGGGCAGAATTGGTCCAGGACATCTAAGTTCCCCGGAGTGCCCGAATATACTTATGTCAGCGATGTCGTTCCCGACCGCTTTGATGCCAATGTCGTGTATGCCAGCTTTGACAATATAAAAAGAAATGATTTCAAACCTTATTTATTAAAAAGTACGGATAAGGGCAGGAACTGGGAATCTATCGCCGGAAACCTGCCGGATAACCATACTGTCCTCAGCATAGCTCAGGACTTTGTCGATCCTGACCTGCTCTTTGCCGGAACAGAATTCGGCATCTTTTTCACCATCGACGGTGGGAAAATCTGGTCTCAGCTAAAGTCCGGGATTCCTACTATAAAAGTATTTGATATAGCAATTCAGGAAAAGGAATGCGACCTGGTGCTGGCTACCTTTGGAAGGGGTTTCTATATCCTGGATAATTATTCGCCGCTCAGGGAATTATCAAAAGAAACAAGGGAAAAAGAGTCTAATCTTTTCCCGGTAAAAGATGCCCTGATGTTTACACAGGACGGGGGATTCTATGGCCAGGGATCGAACTTCTTTTATGCCGCTAACCCTCCATATGGAGCAACTTTTACTTATTATTTAAAGGACGTTCCCAAAATGCTTAAAGAGGTGCGGAAGGAAAAGGAAACAGAACTCTTTAAAAACAAAGAGCATATCCCCATCCCGACGATGGATGAACTCAAAGCAGAAGAAGATGAGATTGCCCCATATCTTATCTTCACTATCAGGGATGCAAATGGTAATATCGTAAGAAAACTTTCTACAGGCGCATCCAAGGGTACTTCCAGGATTACCTGGGATTTGCACTACGCTGATAAAAACGAAATAGATATCAAAGATGAAAAATTTGACCCAAACTCGGCAGGAGGAAGCGGTATCCTCGCCATGCCGGGTAAGTATACGGCATCTGTGTCCATGATTTTCCATGAAGCTGAAAGTGAAATGGCCGGACCTGTTGAATTTACAGTTAAAGTTCTTAATAACACCACCTTGCCTGCGGCAAACCGGGAGGAACTTGTCGCTTTCCAGGATAAAGTCTCGGTACTGGTAAATGCCGTGAACGGGGCTGAGGAGTTTGCGAATGAACTGATGAAGCGCACCCAGTATGTGAAACAGTCAATACAGAATACTCCAGGGGCCCCTTTTACTTTAATGGGAGAAGCTGATAAAGTGGAGAAAAAGCTGCATGCTATTCTTTGGTCACTAAACGGCCAGACCCCAAAGGCCAGTGAAGAGGAAAACTGGCCGGCTCCTCCTCCGGTAAAGTTAAGATTGGGCGCAATCCTGGAGGCTTCTTACGGGAATACCTCCTCGCCAACTCAAACCCAGCGCGACCAGTATGCATTGCTCGAAGAAGAGTTTCCTCCCATCCTTGCCCAGTTGAAAGAAATTGCCGAGAAGGACCTGAAAACGCTTGAAGATGAAATGGATAAGCTTGGCGCTCCCTGGACACCCGGCCGTATCCCCGAATGGAAGAAATAGATCCACAAAGAGACCTGTCATGAAACAATATTTACTATTCATATTTCTGGCTGTATCAATTATTTTGGCATTATTCATCAATTCGCTGCCTGGCCAGAGGTCGGCAAATGAAGAGGAGAAAATCCCGAATGACTGGTTCTTCCTTCAGAGGGCGTTCCCATACCCCGAGATCAATTATGAAGCAAGACAGTTTGCCTGGGAGCAATCGCAAAAGATGAGGACTGATAAGGTTGAAAGGGGCGAAGGCTGGGTGTTAAAGGGCCCGTTGAATATAGGAGGAAGAATTTCTGCAGTTGCCATGCACCCGTCAGATATGCAGACAATTTATGCCGGTGCGGCCTCCGGTGGAATTTTTAAATCCTCCGATGCCGGAGAATCCTGGACTCCCGTTTTTGATAACGAACTGAGCCTTTCAATTGGGGATATTGCCATTGCCCTGTCAGACCCGGACATCATCTGGGTTGGTACCGGGGAAGCCAATGCAGGAGGTGGTTCCATGGCTTACGACGGTTTCGGGATTTACAAATCAACCGATGCAGGTAACACATGGGAACACCTTGGCCTGGAAAATACAGGCAGCATCGGAAGGCTGGTGGTTCATCCTTCTGATCCGCAGGTTTGTTATGTGGCTGCCATGGGAAGGCTCTTCTCCGATAATCCTGAAAGGGGTGTCTTCCGCACAAGAGATGGGGGGGCTAACTGGGAAAAAGTACTATATATCAATGATTCCGTTGGTGCCATCGATATTGTAATGCATCCCGAGCACCCCGACACACTCTATGCAGCCCTCTGGGAAAGGGTGCGCCGGCCTGACCGCAGAAATTACGGCGGCCCTGGATGTGGTATCTACCGGAGTTACAACGGTGGAGATTCATGGACCGAACTGACCAGCGGACTTCCTTCCGGCTCACCGGCAAATGGAAGGATAGGCATTGATATCTCCGAATCAGATCCGGATGTTTTGTATGCGATATATGCTGATAAAATCGGCTATTTCGCCGGCGTATACCGGTCAGACAACAGGGGCGATACATGGTTGCGTACCAACGACAGCGATCTGAGCTATATGTATTCATCCTATGGATGGTGGTTCGGCCGGATCAGCATCGACCCGGCGGACCCGGATATCGCTTATGCTATCGGATTTGATCTCTATAAAACAACTGACGGGGGAAACAGCTGGCCAATGATCTCATCCTCGGTCCATGTCGATCAGCACGATCTGGTGGCTCACCCGCTGAACAATAATTTTGTGGTACTAGGCAATGACGGTGGAATTTACCTGTCGAATAACGGCGGATCAACCTGGACTTTCCTGGAAAACCTTCCCGTCACTCAATTCTATACCTGTGAGGTCGATGAACAATACCCACAAAGGCTCTATGGAGGTACCCAGGATAATGGCACAAACAGGACCCTCACGGGCGGTACTGACAACTGGCAGAGTATATATGGAGGTGATGGATTTTTCGTTCTCGTTGATCCCCTGAATAATAATTATATCTATGCAGAATACCAGTATGGCAATTTTGCCCGGTCAACCAACGGAGGTCTTTATTTTGAACCAGCCATGACAGGGATCAGCAACTCCGACCGGAAAAACTGGAACACACCCTTTGTCTTCGATCCAAATAACCCGCAAATCCTTTATTACGGGGCGAACAGGTTATATAAAACTACAAACCGGGCAGTTTCGTGGCAGCCTGTAAGTCCGGATCTGACTAATGGCGGCGTAAACAGTAATGTAGTCTACGGGACGATAACCGCAATTGCCGTCGCCCCATCCAACAGCCAGTTCATTTATGCTGGCACTGATGACGGAAATGCATGGCGAACAGAAAACGGGGGAAACAACTGGATAAGCATATCAGCAGGTCTTCCTTTACGCTGGATCACAAGGGTGGCGGTCGATCCGGATGATGAGCAGAACGTCTTTATTACCCTGTCGGGATACCGGTATGACAGTTACCTTCCGCATGTTTTTCACAGCAGCGATGGGGGCGGAAATTGGCAGGACATAAGCGGCGACCTTCCTGAGGCCCCGGCAAATAACATCATCGTTGATCCTTCCCTGGATTCCACCCTGTATCTTGCAACCGACTTTGGCGTGTTTATTAGCCGTAATCTAGGCCAGAACTGGTCGATGCTGGGGGATAACCTGCCGAATGTCCCAATCGTTGACCTTGATTTCCATGAACAGTCAAGGACGCTGGTCGCTGCCACCTACGGCCGGTCGATGTATACCTTTGCTGTTGACCAGCTTGTGGGAATTAAACCTGTATCGAATGTTGATGATAATACCTTATCGATATTTCCGAACCCTGCTCATGAGACGATTTGGATCAGTTTTAAGCTGGCTGAGCAGGAGCGGCACTATCAAATTTTCAATATGGATGGGAAAGTGGTCGCTTGCGGTAATTTGTCCTGCAATCTTGCCCCGGTTAAAATTGACCTGCCAGATTTGCCAGGCGGTGTCTATGTATTTGAACTAAAGGATTATAGAAAGGTCCTGGGAATTAAAAAACTAATAATTACCAACTTATAAGGAATTTCTCACAGATTTTCACAGATTTAGACGACTATTAACCGTATGATGCAGACAGATTCCTCGCTGCACTACCAATGACGTATTCATTAATATACCGGTTTTCAGTTGATATTAAATATAGTTTATTCACCGGTAGCCATTATTAATCAGGATACCATAAATTACAATATTCTTCTATTACTATTTGCATTCCGGGATGGTAGCAATTTTCGAATTGAACAAGTCCCTCAGGGACTTTTGATAATAGCCCTGGACAGCGTCCAGGGATAAAGCGGGCCAATTCCATTTATAAAGTCCCATCGGGACGAATGAAATCATTATTGATTTGAATCCCATCTCTATATTTCGGACGTCCCTGACCGGGACTTGCAATCAATGGTTGCCATTTCTTACCCCGGACGGTTGTCCAGGGCTATTTTCATTCCTCCCGGACGGGAGGAGGATAGATTTTCCTTGATTTTACCGGTGTATTAATTCAAGTAATGTCATTTGCAGTAATCTTCAATTTCGATTGACTGGGGATCGGAATGATGGGCCGTGCCACTTTTAATATCTTCCTATGTCGTCATTCCGAGGAGCGCAGCGACGAGGAATCTGTCAGTTGATAGTACTATATCGCCAGCCGGGTCAGGCTGACAAAATCCTCAACCCCCAGCTCTTCCGCCCTTTTTCCGGCTAAATGCCCCAGTTCCCCTCTTTCATAATCGATATAAAATGTCTTAAGCGAATTCCTGAGCGTTTTTCTCCGCTGGTTAAAAGCTGTCTTTACCACTTTGAAAAAAAGCGCTTCGTCGCAGTCAAGTTTTTCCCTCTCATTCCTGGTCAGGCGGATAACCGCCGATTTGACCTTTGGAGGAGGGATGAAGACTGTTTCATTGACCGTGAACAGGTATTCGACCCGGTAAAAAGCCTGCAACAACACGCTCAGGATACCATATGTCTTTGATCCGGGACCGGCGGCAAGCCTCTCGGCAACCTCTTTCTGTATCATGCCGACCACATCCGACACCTGCTGCCGGTGATCCAGTACCTTGAATAAAATCTGGCTGGAAATGTTATAAGGGAAATTCCCGATGACGACGAATTTATCCGGGAAAAGAGCACTGAGATTGAATTTGAGGAAATCAGCATGGATGAACCTGCCTGTGTTTTCAGGGAAAGCTGCATTCAGGAACTGAATGGATTCGCGGTCGGTATCCATGAAGTAACATTCTTTTTCCTTAAACCCGAGTAAAAACTTTGTAAGTACACCCATGCCGGGACCGATCTCAAGGATAGACCGGGCATCTGGCGGCAGGCTTGCCACTATTTTACGGGCAATGTTATCATCTTTAAGAAAATGCTGGCCCAGGTGTTTTTTTGGCTGAACGAAAGAATTCAAGCTGGTATCGGATTAATTGTCATAATCACCGCGGAGTTGACGATAACGCTTACGGGCTTCCGTTGTGAAAAGGCTCCCCGGATAATCCAGCATGAGCTGCTGATACAGCTCCATGGCTTTATCCTTGTTGTTCAGCGCACCTGCCTGGAGTTCGGCCCTTTTAAACAAAGCGTTGTCAGCCAGGATATCATATTTATAATCCCTTACGATTTCATCCAACAGGGAATCTGCTTTAAGAAAATCTTTTTCACGGATATAAATCCCGGCTTTACTGAAAAGTACTTCATCGTCCAGGGAATGGTACAGACCAAGAGTGCGGATACTGTCGAGGGTTACCATCGCCAGGCTGTCCTGCCCGCGGTAAATAAGCAGATCGGCTCTTGAAAAAAG
>Ga0209668_10001188_pt1 | contig 11064 bp, 10 predicted proteins | sample FrelakmetPLP11PL_FD_187150 | JGI IMG/M metagenome (GOLD analysis project Ga0209668, IMG submission 187150) | Freshwater lake sediment microbial communities from the University of Notre Dame, USA, for methane emissions studies - PLP11 PL (SPAdes)... | ecosystem: Environmental > Aquatic >... | reverse complement strand
GGGGTCTGGGACATTGCGGGAAGCGGGATGCCTGTTTTTCCGGGACTGCAGGAACCTATAATGTCTCGCAGGGATATCATTCGTGTGCCAGGGGAAGATACCATTGAACGATATTTCAGTCCTGATCGGAGGAAAAGCCGGAGACGGGATCAATAGTGCAGGTCTTACGATTGCCCAGATGTTCAACCATCTTGGTTACCGGGTATACCTGTATTTTGATTATCCCTCCCTCATCAAGGGAGGTCACAATTTTGCCATTGTAAGGGCATCTGACCATAAAATCGGGGCACACCTGGAGACCGTTGACTTCCTTCTCGCATTGAATAATGATACCCTCGCCTTTCATACCGGCATGATGCATCCGGCTACCGAGATCATATATGATGCCGGGAATGCGACCAAAGGTATTGGTACTCCCGTTGCTGTCAGTGAAATCCTCACCGCGGAAAATGCCCCATCGATCATGGGTAACTCAGCAATCATTGGTGCTTTTGCAAAAACAGCCGGAATACAATGGAACGTGATCGAAGAAGTCTTCGGGCGGCACCTGCCGAAAGAGACCCAGAAAAACCTTTCTGTGGCACGAAATGCCTATGATGTAGCACAAACTAAGCGGGTCGTACCTGGTATCGGGCCGGGTAATCTGCCTGTCATTACCGGAAATGAGGCAATGGGCCTCGGTCTGATTTATGGTGGCATGGATGCCTTCATCTCCTACCCCATGACCCCCACCTCTAACCTCCTCCACTTCCTTGCAGAACAGGCACCACATCTCCCTGTTACCGTGGTCCACCCCGAAAATGAGATCGGGGTAATTATCATGGCGCTCGGATTTGCCTATGCCGGGAAAAAAACTGTCGTGGGGACATCGGGTGGTGGTTTCTGCCTGATGACCGAGGGGCTCTCATTTGCCGGGCAGTCTGAGATCCCGGTGGTCATTGTTGTCGGGCAGCGGACAGGGCCGAGTACCGGCCTTCCGACGTATACCGGCCAGTCCGAGCTCCATTTTGTTCTGCATGCAGGGCAGGGGGAATTTCCCCGGCTTGTTGTCGCACCCGGGGATGCCGAGGAGTCATACGGGTGGGCTGCACGTGCTGTTCAACTTGCATGGAAATACCAGGTACCTGCCATAATTCTCGGTGATAAGACCTTACTTGAAGGGACGTACAGTTTCGATGTAAAAGAACTCGAAGGATATCGTCCTGTTCCTGAAATTCCTGGTGGGGAACTGGTTACCGGCCAGGGGTACGGGCGGTACAGGTTGACTGGATCAGGAATTTCCCCGGTGGCTTTTCCCGGGACACCCGGTACGGTTGTCAAAGTTAGTAGTTATACCCATGATGAGGCCGGCCTCTCCACTGAAGATGCGGGAATCGCCATGAAAATGGCAGAAAAGAGGATGAAAAAGGGGTTCAGCCTGTTAGAAGAGATCGACAGTCTTGAGGCAGTCAGGACGTATGGTGATCGCAGCAGCCCTGTTGCCCTCCTGGTGTGGGGCTCCAATAAAGGCGTTGCCTGCGAGGTCGCAGGGGCTCTTGGCCTTCGCGTCATTCAGCCGGTCGTTCTCTCCCCGTTACCGCTTCGCCAGATGAAAGAGGCGCTTTCCGGTGTAACCCGGCTTGTATCTGTCGAGGATAACATGGAAGGACAGCTTGGGATACTCCTTGCGCAACACGGCATCGTAGTGGACGATTATCTGCTGAAATACAATGGGCGGCCGTTTTCGGTCGGGGAACTCCGCGAAAAGGTCATGGAGGTGTTGAAATGACCGGGCGTAACCTTATCACTCCTGCACAGAACACCTGGTGCCCGGGATGTGGTAACTTTTCACTCCAGTTTGCGTTGAAGTCCGTGCTCGGGGAGCTCGAACAGTCAGGCCAGTCCCTTGATGATGTCGTCCTTGTCACCGGAATTGGCTGCCATGCCAAGATGGCCGATTACCTGGACGTGAACAGCTTTTATTCCCTTCATGGGCGGACGATCCCGGCTGCAACCGGGATTAAACTGGCAAACCCGGAGCTGAAGGTCATATGCTGTGCAGGGGACGGGGACTGCTATGCAGAAGGCCTTGACCACCTCATTTTTGCGGCAAAACGGAATGCCGATATTACTGTGATTATCCACAATAACAGGGTTTACGGGCTTACAACGGGCCAGTATACGCCAACCTCCCCGCTTGGGTTCCGGGGACGCTCAACACCTGGTGGTACCACAGAACTCCCGATAAACCCCCTCGAACTATTGCTCGCAAGTGGTGCGACATTCGTCGCCCGTGGGTACACAAGGAAGATGGAGCAGTTGCGCTCATTGGTGAAGGAGGGAGTATTACACAGGGGTTTCTCGTTTATTGATGTCCTCCAGATCTGTGCGACGTACAACAACATGACCGCTTATTACGATGAGCGTGTCTATAACCTGGAGCACCACGATACATCCGGTTTCGAAGAGGCATTCAGAAAGGCCCGGGAATGGGACTATAATGGCGATGCCAGGATCGCCCTGGGACTTTTCTACCAACGGGTAATGCCAACCTACGAGGACCGGATTTTTGCCCACCCGCCGGATAATACTGACCGGGAGAAGAGAATAAATGAAATCCTGCAGGAAAAAATGTAGACTGGTCTTTTCCTGCAGTTACCATTTTTCAATAGTTTCATTTAAAAAGGTCTGGCAATACGATAGCATTTTTTCTCTAACAACCGGCAGAAGACATTGGGGTCCCTGGTTAAAGAACATCAAACAAAATTGAGGCCACGCGCTGGAATGGGAACAAATGTTATAGATGCGAATGCTATTATTACTTAGGAAACGGTGGAAACCCGGAATGGCCGACGCTCTTACTATCACTCCCTTTTTCGCATGGGTCGTACTTCCCCTCCTGATTTTTTTCGCCCGCATATGTGATGTAACGCTTGGTACAATCAGGGTAATTTTCATATCAAAGGGGTTCAAGTACATCGCACCTGTCATCGGGTTTTTCGAGGTGATTATCTGGCTCCTTGCCATCGGGCAGGTGATGAATAATGTCACGAATGTCGCCTCCTACATAGCCTATGGTGCAGGGTTTGCAACCGGTACTTTTGTCGGGATGGCAATTGAAGAAAAATTATCGCTCGGTACCGTTATTGTCCGGGTGATCACAAACCAGGAGGCAAATGACATGGTTGAATATTTACGTGGCCATAATTACGGTGTAACGGTAATTGGCGCAACGGGTTCAACCGGCCCGGTGCAGGTCCTCTTTATGGTAATCAAGAGGCAGGATGTTGGCAGTGTAACCGGTATAATCAGGAAGTTCCAACCGAATGCATTCTATTCAATAGAGGACGTAAAATCAGCAGCAGAAGGTGTATTCCCGGAGAAGAGATCAAAATATCTTATGAGTCACCGGGATATGCTGAAATTTCTCAGGAAGGACAAGTAAAATCCTTACACAATTTCCAGAAATCGCTTGTATGTCAATGCCTGCCCGGCCCGCATTTTTATCTGGTAACCACTGCCGTATGGAATCGAATAATATGGAAATGGCCTCATCTGCCTCATGAAACCCTGGTCTGCGCCTGCCCATGATCGATGCTTGTTTTTCCAGTACTATAGTATATCCTCTGCAATTTCCCCGGGGTGCGTACAATGGTGTAGAGGACGCTCACACACCCTATTCAGGAGGTTTTTTGAAAAAGTGGATAGAGCAGCCCGGGGAGGTCAAGAATTGAATTGAGTACATGTTCTGCGGGGACTTCGCTGCGGGTGTTTGCTAAACGGTCACCATAACGTGCGTAAAAGGTCTGCATCCCGACTTCACGGGCGGGTACAAGGTCCCGGTGCGGGCTGTCCCCGATCATTGCCGTCACAGAACTTTTACTGCCAAGTTTCCTGAGTGCGAGCAGGAACGGGGCAGTATCGGGTTTTTTTCTCCCGGTCATCTCATAGGTGACGATGTGGTCAAATGCACCTGAAAGGCCGGCTTTCTCCAATCGGCGTTTTGCATGGTACATATCTGCATCAGTGACAAGCGCGAGGGGGATCCCCATTCCTCGAATTTCAAGGACTACTTGTGTGACTCCCGGGTATGCAGTAATATGGTCCAGTTTTTCCTGCTCGTACAGGCTGCAGACCTCAAAATAACATGGTACGGTAAAAAGATCCCGGTCAAGGAGGTAATCCCTGATGTTCCTCCAGTCCTCAAATCCCCAGTCCGGCCTTAGGAAGTAATCAAAAAGGTCCTGGCCATCATCCCTGCCAAGGAATTCTGTTGCGGTATCACATGCCGCTATCTTTGCGCCAATAAGGTCAAAGAGGGTATTATCCATGTCAAAAATTACTGCCCTGACCCCGTTTCGCGTCGTTTTAACGGGTGTATTGTCATACGCCATCTGGTGGTCCTGCTTTATGATATCCTCTCACACCAATGTAATTTATTTCATTGTACATCAAAATCGGGATGAAGAAAAAAGGGTTGGAGAATCCTCATAAATCCGGCTAAAAGTAATATTTCCCGGTCATGCAAGTTTTTTCATCCTGACGATATTAACCGGAAGGCCCCATTGTGCAATTGTTATTGCATCAGGTCTCCCTTTTGCAGTGAAAGAGACCACAATTCCGTCCTGCGAAAATTCACTGTCGAGGTCAATTGGCAGGTACTGAATAACCCCTGATTTTCCCCCGGTATCAACGATAATACCATAAAAACCTCCTTCAGCGGTGATAAATGTCACATTCCCTATTCCATATATATACCCGGTATCACCGGGGATTTGGCGCATGAGGATGATTTCAACAGGAATTCCTTTCTGGACCGGGTAGTAGGGGTTGGGAAGTGTGCGCCCTGAAAATGCCACCTTGTCCCCGTTTTTGAAGTGATCAACGGGGAATGGATCAGGGATATAAATAAGCCCGTCATCTCCGGTGATCTTCAATGAGGACCCGAACATGTCAGGTAAATTCAGTACTCCGGTCCCCTCCACAACCGTCCGTTCCGGCACCATATTATTTGTACAGCCTGAAAAACAGCAAAAAACTGCAAGAATCAAAACAAGCAGGGGAATATATAGGTGGTCTTTCTTCATATCTTGGTTTTTTACCACGCTAAAATAAGTAACTTCCTCCTATATTGTCACCATGGATTGCACAATTGGGAACAATGAAATTGGTATCGTACCTGTATGGACTATATTGTCCACAGCTTTATTACCCGGTTCTCCGAAAGGAAAAAAGAGGACTATGGGATGATACTACGGCAGGTAACCTCGGAAGGACTCGCCCATCACTCTTATTATATCGGGTCCGGCAGGACAGCGGCAGTTATTGACCCGCGCAGGGACTGTGACGCGTATCTCGATATCGCAAGGGGGCTCGATCAGCAGATTACCTATATATTTGAGACACACCGGAACGAAGACTACGTGACTGGTTCATGTGAACTTGCGGAACGCACGGGGGCTGCTATTTATCATGGTCCTGTGACCGCCTTTTCCTATGGCATCAGGGTTGAAGAGGGGATGAGCTTCATGGTTGGGGATCTCGTAATTTCGGTGATAGAGACCCCCGGCCATACTCCCGACAGCATATCGCTTGTAGCCAGGGATAAGAAAGTCTTTGGGGATCCCTACCTGGTATTTACCGGGGACGCCCTCTTCCCGGGTGATGTTGGTCGAACAGATCTCTTCGGTCCGGGACGTGGCGAGGAGGCAGCTGGTATGCTCTACGATAGCATATGGGACAAGATCCTCTCCCTTGGAGATGCGGTACTGCTCTACCCGGCACATGGGGCAGGTTCGGTCTGCGGTGCTGATATTGCTGACCACCCGGTGACAACAACCGGTTACGAGAAAAAAACAAACCCCCTTCTCCAGAAGGACCGCAGGGATTTTATCGAATATAAAACAAGGGAGAACCACTACATCCCCCCGTATTTCCGTAAGATGGAGGTTGTCAACCTTGAAGGGCCGTCCCTGATCGGGCAGATCCCGGACCTTATCCCTTTTACTAACCCTCAGGTGAAGGAACTGGCCGGTAAGGGTGCCCAGCTGCTGGATATCAGGGCCCCCGGAAGTTTTGGAGCGGGTTATATCGAAGGAAGTCTCTCTATCTGGCGCGAAGGTCTTCCCGCATACATGGGCTGGTTCCTTAATTACGATGCACCAATCATCCTCGTTGACGATTTTAACCTTGATCTAGGCCCGGTAATTCGGCATTTTGTAAGGCTTGGGTATGATAACCTGAAAGGGTACCTTGCCGGGGGGTTCCCGGGGTGGTACAAGGCAGGAGAACGTTTTTGCATACACCGCGTATGGTCTGTCTATGACCTTCATCTGGCAATGGGGTCTGCCAAAGAAGAATTGTATCTCCTCGATGTCCGTGATATCCGTAACCGGGAAAAAGCCGGCCATATCGCCGGTGACCACCATATCTATGTCGGGGATCTCCCTGGAAAAATTACGGATGTGCCACGGAATGCAAATATTGTAGTCTATTGTGATGCGGGATACAAGGGTTGCCTTTCAGCAAGTCTCCTTTCAATACACGGTTACCCACGTGTGACAAATATCCTTGGCGGCATGGCCGGCTGGTCTGCGGCAGGTCTTCCCGTGGAAAAATAACCGGTACACCTCATTTTTTATTACATGATACATTCCAATACAGTTGTCCGATGACAGGAGAGTGATTACCCTGCTGCGATAAGTCCAATCCAGCGCTGGTAATCGGGAATAATCTGGTAGTTCTTCAGGTGTCGTCCGGGTGTGGTCTCCCGGAGGGAACCATTTTCAAAATAAATTACAAATCTTTATCAATACATGCCGGATATTCACATAAGATCGGAATGGAGATTGTAAAGATCCCAAGGATGGAAAAAGAGGAATACGACCGCCTGATAGAAGAGGGGTTTATCAGCAGAATTGCATTCCAGGGCGAGAAATACCCCTATATCGCCCCGTTTCTTTATGTTTTTGACGGCCAGTTCATTTACTTCATCTCTACAAAATACGGAAAGAAGATCGAATACTTCAGAAAAAGCCCCTATGTCTCGGTGGAGGTGGAAAAATACACGAAAGACCTCTCCTGTTACACCTTCGTTACCATGCAGGGGTATCTCGAAGAGGTGCATGATTCGATCGAGAAAAAACTTATCAGGCAGCGCTTTATCGATTTAATAAAGGAAAAGCACCTCTCTATGAATATACTTGCAGCGCTTGGTCATTCCCCGCTTGACCCGCCTGAGGCAATTGCGCGAGAAGAACGGTCCCTTGTCTGGAAACTTACCGGTGTGAAAGACCTTGTGGCGCTGAAGAATCTCTAACCACTTATTTTTGAACCCTGTTCGTCTGTTTTTTCATACATTCGTTCAAGGTCCGCGATCACTATACCCGGATCGATGACCGGATAGGAACAGGAATGATTTTTACAGACGTAGGCTGTCGCCCTTCCACTTGTTTCTCTCATATCTCCCGTAAATCCTGATATCCGGTCTATTTCGAAGGGCCCCTCCCCGCCAGGCCTCTGGAGTACCACAACGGACGGGAAATACCCGGAATTGATCACTGCTGTCATAGCAACCGTACCGGGAGCCCGGGCACTACCAACTATTACCACGCTGGCTGCCGGTCCGATGGCAAAATCGAGGGATGAAAGAAAGCCCGTATACCCTGCAGGTGACTGTTCAACACGTGTTGAAAAAGACCGTGCAATGTCCCATGCCCGTTCATGGTATTCTGTGTTGGTTGTCATCAGCCCGAGCCTCACAAGATTTTTCATGGCAATGGTGTTGACGGAAGGGAGCGCACCATCATAGATATCTTTCTGCCGGACGAGGATGTCTGCCACGTCCTCGTGGGATGTGAAATATCCTCCGTCCCTGCGGTCAAGGAAATGACGCGTGAAATATTCCTCGATCCCGATCGCGGCCTCCAGGTATGCAGGCTCAAATGTAAGTTCATACAGGTCGAGGAGCCCTGCACAGAAGAATGCATAGTCAGATGCCACCCCGCGGATGCCTGATTTTCCATTCCTGTACCGGTGAAAGAGCTCCCCGGTCCCGGATCGCATGGTACCGAGGATGAAATCCGCGGCACAAGTTGCTGCTTCGAGATACCGGTCATTCCCGAATGCCCGGGCTGCAATTGATAATGCTGAGATGACAAGGCCGTTCCAGTCAGTAAGGACCTTGTCATCTATCAGGGGCCGGACGCGGTTCTTCCGGATGGCAAAAAGGTGTTCCCGTGCACCAGATAGACTTGCAACATAATCCTCTTCCGGTACCCGGGCAATTGAGGCCATTTGTTCCAATGAAGCAGTACGATACAGGATATTCTCCCCTGTCCGTTGCCCGGTTTTCTGTGTGGGAAAATTCCCTTCTGGCGTTACCTGGTACGCCCTGATAAACACGGGAGCATCATCACCAAGCGCCTCCTCGATCTCCTCTTTTTTCCAGAGATAGAATTTCCCTTCAATCCCCTCGCTGTCGGCGTCTTCGGCCGAGTAAAATCCACCCCCCGGATCACGCATATCGCGGAGGAGGTAAGTCAGGCACTCATCTGCCGTTATGCGGAATGACCTTGTTCCTGTTGCAAGGTAAGCTTCCGTGTAGGCGGTTATGAGCAATGCCTGGTCATAGAGCATTTTCTCAAAATGCGGTATGAGCCAGCGCGAATCAGTCGAATACCGGTGGAACCCGTACCCGAGATGGTCGTAAATTCCTCCGGATGACATTGCATGGAGTGTTTTTTTCGCCATTGCAAGTGCGTGTTCTTCACCTGTCCTCTTCCAGTACCGGAGAAGAAACGATATAGTGTGGGGAGTCGGAAATTTCGGTGCATTGGAAAATCCACCGTTGGTCGCATCGAACCGGAGCGCGAGGTCGTGGTATGCCGCATGGAGAAGCGTTTCGGTACCGGGTAAACCCGCCCCTGTTCTTTGACCCTGGTGAAGGGTACGGGTAATCTTATCCACCGTTTCCCGGATATCACTACGCCGGGATTTCCAGAACGTTTCGAGCGCAGGAATGAGATCAAGAAGGCCATGTGACCCAAACCTGCCCTGCTTCGGGATATAGGTAGCCGCAAAAAACGGCTCCTTATCGGGTGTCATGATGATCGTGAGTGGCCAGCCTCCCGACCCTGTCATGGCCTGGGCAACTGACATGTAGAGTGCATCGATATCAGGACGCTCTTCCCGGTCAACCTTGATGCAGATAAACACCCTGTTCAGCAGGGTGGCCACTTCATCGTCCTCAAAGGATTCGTGTGCCATCACGTGACACCAGTGGCAGGCCGAGTACCCGATCGAGAGGAAAACCGGCCGGTCCTGGACCCTCGCGAGCTGGAATGCCTCCTCCCCCCATGGGTACCATTCAACCGGGTTACGGGCGTGCTGGAGCAGGTAGGGGCTGCTTTCGCTGGCGAGCCGGTTCGGCTTTCGCGGCACTTTCTTCACTGCAGGGCCATTATCTCCATGGGATGGCATACCCGTCCATAGGTCAGGTGTATATTTGTGTGTTTCCCTGGCGATTGATAGGACGAAGGTAGAAATCCGGCCGGTGGGGTAGATCCCGGTCACCGGAAAAAGTACAACAAGGGCACAATACAACAAAATGGCATATAAGGGGGCACAATGACCTGTATTCGAAAACAGGTCAGCTGTTGTGAAAAATTAAAATAAGATTTTACTGCATCGTCGCCCTGATTATTTTTATCGGCGTTTTTGGCCTGTCACTGGCATCCTTTGGGACTTTGGCCATCTTATCCACTACATCCATCCCTACAATGACCTTTCCGAAGGCAGGGTGGCGACCATCGAGGAAGTTGTTGTTTACCAGGTTAATGAAAAACTGGCTCCCTCCTGTGTTTGGCCCGGAATTCGCCATCGAAATGGTGCCCCGGTTGTTTTTGCTGGCGGGTGTAAACTCATCGGAGATTGCATAACCCGGTCCTCCACATCCGGTTCCGGTTGGATCCCCGCCCTGGACCATGAAGCCGTCGATGATACGGTGGAAGATGACCCCGTCATAATATCCCTGTTTTACGAGCTTTTCAAAATTACCTGCTGTGATCGGCATACCGTTGTCGAGTTCGATAGAAATAGTTCCCATCGTTGTCTCAATAACTGCAATCCGTGGTTTTCCACCATCAGTCATGTATATACATCGTTTCATGACTGCTATTAACCTTCCATATGTGCCGGCAGGGGTGGGCAACGGCTGGATGATAAAAAAATTTACCGTACCAGTATCATACCGCGAGATATTTCCGATCGGTTTTCCTATTGTATACACAATGCCGCAGGAGACCGGAGCCGGGAATGAAGGCAGCGGAAAACGCCTTACTCCCGTAATGGAACAATATCATACCCTTAAGAAAGAGTGCGGCGACTCGATACTCTTCTTCCAGATCGGCGATTTTTACGAGACCTTCTGGACTGATGCCGAGGTGGTCTCGCGGGAGCTCGATATTGTCCTGACTTCCCGTTCAAAGGGTTCAGACGGGGAAAAGATACCGCTTGCAGGTGTTCCATGCCACGCGTTCGATGCATACATTGCCCGTCTCGTCAGGAAGGGTTACCGGGTGGCTGTTGTCGACCAGGTCGGCGACCCGAAAGAGTCAAAAGGGATCGTAAAACGCCAGCTTACCCGTGTGATTACGCCAGGGACCGTGATCGATCCCTCGATGGTCCCCTCAACTGCTGCCGCATATCTCATGGCCGTCGCTGAAGACCGTAATGCCGGGACCGTATCAGCGGCATTTCTTGACATAACTACCGGGGAGTTTTTCTATTCTGCCTGCCCGAAGGAGAACCGTTACCAGTCACTTGATGCAGAAATTGCAAAGTATCACCCCGGGGAATGCATTGTTTCACCCGGCACGGACCCTCTGGTGATCACCCTTCTCAAGGACCATGCGGTACCCGTGACACAATATAAGGAAGAAGTGTTCGACCTTGAAAGGGCAAAACAAGGTTTGATGTCGCATTTTCACGTGGCATCGCTTGACGGGTACGGCCTCTTATCACGGGGATCTGCGGTCAGGGCACTGGGAGGGGCGTTATCGTATGCAAAGGAGACCCAGGGGAAAG
>Ga0209668_10001187_pt1 | contig 11067 bp, 13 predicted proteins | sample FrelakmetPLP11PL_FD_187150 | JGI IMG/M metagenome (GOLD analysis project Ga0209668, IMG submission 187150) | Freshwater lake sediment microbial communities from the University of Notre Dame, USA, for methane emissions studies - PLP11 PL (SPAdes)... | ecosystem: Environmental > Aquatic >... | reverse complement strand
CTTTCATCAATATCGGAATAGATCTCCAACCCCCCGTCACCCATCGCAATCCGGCCAACTTTCACAAATGAACTTATCGCGATTGGGCAGGTGGTCCAAATATGAAGCTCAGGTCCGGATACCGGGCTGTTGCCTGAAACTTCACCCGGTACGTTATCAGAAAACCCCAATAATGACCTTATAGCAGTAATGATCCGCAATACCAGGGGATACATCACACCACCCTCTCCAGTATATCCCGTCCCTGTTCGTTTAAATCGCCCGCATCAGCCCCCTTTTTCATCAGGTACCTGATACGGCTATCTGCAGCGATTTTATCCTTATTCCGCCAGTAATAGGCCTTCCTTTGCACCCGGTCTTTTTCCGGGTTCCGCAAACGCCAGCGTTTCCACCTCGGAATAGACTTTTTCCGGTTTTTTCGCGACCAGAATTGCAGTCCTGAGCCTGGCCGTAACAATGGTCACTGGCCAGCACCCCCTACAGCCGACCCGCTTCCCCTGGCTTCCCGGTCGTAGCACTGCTGGCAGATACTTGTTCCCGTCTCCTTGTCACGGAACACCGCTTTCCCCAGGTTGCATATTGAGCACCGGCCGATATCCTTCGATATCCTTACCATCCCTTATTACAACGCAAGGTAAGAAGATCCTTTTTGATACAGGCTATTCAGATCTGTTTCTTAAAAATGCGAAGGAAATGGGAGAAAACCTTCTTGACCTGGATATGGTAGTGCTCTCCCATGGTCACCTCGATCATACCGGGGGTTTGTCCGCACTGATCCGCCACCCGAACTATGCGGTAATAGAAAATATTCCCGTAACCATACCTACGGTTGTCACCCATCCTTTCTGTTTCTAGCAACGTCCGAAATTGTCGCTCCCAAACATTGGATCATTACTATCGGAAGAAGAAATGCGACGACAATTTTCATTCGTAACTTCAACAGGTCCGCGCTGGCTAACCGATGACCTTGTTTTTTTAGGACAAATCGAGCGGAAATTTGATTTTGAATATACGGCAGCGGGAAAACGGAAGATCCTGGTGCCGGATGGCAGCATGATAGATGACCAACTTCTCGACGATACTGCGCTTGCTTTCCGTAGTGAAAACGGGCTGGTCATCATCACCGGGTGTTCTCATTCGGGGATTTGCAATATCGTGGAACAAGCGAAGAGGGTGTGTGGGGAGGAACGCATTGTTGACATTATCGGTAGTCTTCACCTTATATCACCGGATCAACCTCGTCTCAAAAAGACTGTGTCACATCTGCGAGACTTGCACCTGGCGTCGCTGCACGCCTGTCACTGCACCTCATTGTCATCGAAAATTGCCCTTGCTGGCGATTGCCACCTGCAGGAGGTTGGGGTGGGAATGACCCTCCATTGGGATAGTTCTCAATAATCACCTTTATTCCTCCAGTGAATGACACACTATCCAGTTGATTAAGATGAGCGACCCTGTCCCACTCAAAGGAGTTCCCGGCATACTCCGCCCGTTCAAGGAATATCTTGAGAACCACGGCTTCGTCAAAGGGGACCAGATAGTATACTATGGAGTGCCTGGTACCTGTACCCCGTTTATAGAACTCCTTGCATTTGCAGTCCGTGGGATTAGGCTTGAACAGGTGTTTGTTCCTTATTTTAAAGAAGAAAAAGCGAAAAAGATTGAATTTGAAGAAGAGGTCGGAATGCAGGTCTCACATGATAAGGTGACACTTCATCCAAAAGCGCTCATCATTATGGGTGGCCTTGCCATGCCAAATGTTCCGGTTACAATCACTGATGCAAGGATAGTAATTACCCGGCACCCCGAAGCGGTTACTTTGGGGATATGTTTCATGCATATGTTTGAGAAAGCAGGCTGGCGGAAAGAGATTAAATATGACCTTCTTATTGATGCGAGCATTGATCCGGTGACGGTAGAGACACAGACGATGACTCTCTCGGAGCGATCCCAGTATTTAATCAATCTTTACAATCTGACCCACCCGGGATCTGAAAATAAATAAGATACGTATCCTGAATATCCTGATAATTTGTTGGCGGGTTTCAAAGAGAAAAATTATTTAAATCCACAGTTTACTGGGATTCGCATACTAACTCATCGCTCTCTGTCCGGGATACCTGGCATAACGCAGGATAATACCTTGCATAACGCCCTTCCCGCACTTCTGTTACCATTCCTTCAGCAATCAGACGGTGCATCCATCGTGTCACTGACGGACCGGCCAACCCCAGGTGATCAGCAATCTCTCCACGGGTGATACCGGGATTAGCCCCAACAAGGGTGATAATGTTGTTTGTTGTCGGGTACTTTTGGAACAGGATCTGCTGCTGGTCTGCATGACCATAACGCCCGTGGTTTTCAAAGAAATGATATCCGCCACCCTGCTCAATGCAGGCAATTTTATGCATCCGATCAAGATATGCGATGTGATACCGCAATGTATGCAGGTTGATGCCGGTCAGTGATGCAAGCATCGGGATATCTATACCCGGGTTCATGAGGATTGTCGAATAGATCAATTGTCTCTTCTCGTGATCGAGGATATTCTTCCCTGAAAGGCGCCGGTAGCCCCGGAGCATAACTCTTCGCACAGGTGCATTCCAATCAAATGGGTCCCGCTGGAGTTCACGTTGTACCTGACATGCGGGAGAGCGTTCCTGGCCATGGCGGGCAGCCGGTGGCATCGGCCCGTTACCTCTCTCCTGCATCATGCCATTATTTCCACTTCCCTCGGATCCCGCACCATAACGGTACGCATGACCCACTCCGCCCCTGACCGCGGATTGATCTGTAATACCAAGGCGAGTGCTGTCGCTATATGGTGCGAGCGGTAACGCAACGAGCGTTAGCATGAATAGTGCCAGTACCAGGATTCCGGTTTTCATCCTGCTAAGAACGTAGTGATGATGGATTATATAAGACCACAGAATACGGCAGATGTTTACCCTTTCGGCAATCCAAGCTCGGATATGTAATATGTAGCTTCCAGTCTGAGAAATGGTTTATCTCCATGGGATAACGTATGATGCAGGACCGGCGAATGATGGATCAAGCGCCATCACGATGCCGGCAATCAATGGAGGAATAAATCCATGATGAAAAAAATCTTAATATGTGCGATTATCGCACTGGTCCTCGTCCCTGCATCAGTAATGGCAGCTGGGTTCGGAGGAAAAGTTACAGCTGCAGCATCCGGCCAGGGTCAGTGCCTGCAGGACGGACAGAACTGCGTGAATCAGAACAGCCAGCAGGGAACGGGTGCACAGGGACAATACCGATTTGGTGCACAACAGAATGGAGCGAAGGGGACAAGGGTAGCACAGTGCCTGGGCAACGGACAGTGCACCATTTCACAGAACCAGACCCGTTCCATGCTTCGTCTTCATGATGGATCATGTGGGGGCTGTAAAACTACTACGTGAAGAGCAAGGGAGCTATACGCACTGGACAAATTCCAGTAAATTTTTTTAACTCTCCAATTTGATGAGGTAACGTATGAGAAAAATAACCATCAATGCCATTGTAGATATCGGCTGCCTTATTACCTTCATTCCATCGCTCATTTCCGGACTGGTACTCTACCTGGTCCTTCCCTCCGGAGGGGGCCGAGGGAACAGCTGGTCATTGTTCCTGAACATCCCACGAAGTCAATGGCTTAACATGCATAATGTGACAAGTCTTGCGTTTACGGCGTTGATTATTATCCACCTTACCCTGCACTGGATGTATTTCCGGAATATCAGGAAATGCTTCATCATGAAAGACAAAGCGGCGTTGAATGTGCTGGATAATTAATACTTTTTGCCTGATAAATCCATTAAACAACACGGTATTTTTTTTATGTACAATTGATCATTTTTTAAATAATTATGCGCATATGAGTAATTATGGTGCGGGAGACCGTACACTTGGTGACATAATGCCTGAACAAACTACAAACCAAACCAACAACAAAGAATCAGTTGCCCCAGTTCAACGGGGTTGTATCGATGAAAACACCTGTGCATGCGGTGAAAAGCACGAACCGGATACTGACGGTGTAAGCCACCGGGAAGCCTGCATATCTCCCCTAAAATTCGGAGGTTCCTGCTGTTGTCAACCCGATGAAGCAGTTGAACCTGCACACCACCCATGCGGCCATGGACCACGCTGCCGGTAATAACCGGCCAACTGTAACAAGAGGGTCCGTCACGAAATAGTGAATGTGATAGCAGATTATCACACGTTCCAAAATTTATGAAAGAATATATTCGAATAGGTATGGTGATCGGGATCCCGGTAATATTAACGGATCTCCAGCCATTTTGGCCTCGTTTGAACCCTGCGACTGGCTTGTCCTTCGGGCTTCTCATGGAACACAAATATTACTTTTAATATGACCAAACCTGAATCTTCCAAAGAAACGAATTGCGATGAGAACTGCAGCTCATGCTCATCAGCACAACCAACGCATAGTCCAAAAGGGCTCCCCAAAAAAGCAAAGATCGACGTAAAACATGTGATCCTCGTACTCAGCGGCAAGGGAGGCGTTGGTAAATCAACGGTCGCCGTCAACCTTGCATTTGCTCTTTCCAACCACGGAAGGAATACAGGATTGCTCGACCTCGATTTCCACGGCCCCAGCATCCCGAAAATGCTCGGGATCGAAGGCCAGACGCCATCAGTGCTTGATAAAACCCTTGAACCAGTTCATGTCACAGGAACACTTGCCGTGATGTCAATTGCATTCCTCCTCCCGGATGTTACCAGTCCGGTGATATGGAGAGGCCCGATGAAGATGGTCGCAATCCAGCAGTTCCTTGAAGAAGTGAACTGGGGACCGCTCGATTACCTGATCGTTGACCTGCCTCCCGGGACCGGAGATGAAGCACTTACCATTGCCCAGCTTGCCCCGAACCTGCGTGGTGCGGTCATCGTCACGACACCACAGGATGTTGCGGTGCTCGATGCAGTCAAAGCAATCAAATTCATTGAACAACTGGAGATGCCGGTAATAGGGGTCATCGAAAACATGAGTGGGATGGTCTGTCCACATTGTGGTGGTGCGATAGATTTGTTCGGCATGGGTGGCGGGGAGAAAGCGGCACGTGATTTCGGCGTGCCTTACCTGGGAGCTATCCCCCTCGATCCGGCAATGGTCAGGGCAGGTGACGAAGGACGTCCCTATATTCTCCGCCATGCGGATACGCCAGCCTGGAAGGCGGTGGACCTGGTGATGGAGAATGTAGTAAAACGGGTTGAATCATGAGGAAAATCCGTTTCATTCAATATTGTTGAAACGTCACATGGAGTAACGGTATGGGAAGGTATTCCGGTATCCACGAACTGCTCGAACAGTATATGGACGAGAACGAGGCTGATGAGCAGTGGATCACCGTTCATGACCTCCGTGACCGGTTCAACCTCACCCGGTACCATTGTAACACAGTTTCCGGATTCCTTCGCAGGCTGGGGAACAGACCATTTAAAGGATCTTCTTTCATTGTCATTAAAATTGAGTGGGTAACCTATGAGCACCGCTCATATCCAAAAATATGCCGGTACCTGGTGAAACGGAAAAGCGGCATCCAAAAGGATAACCTCAATGAAAATACAGAATAATAAATCGATAATTGAAGGATAAATGGATAAAAACATGCCCCTTGCTATCCGGAAAGTCATTCAACAATCAATCTCCAAAAGATCCATTGCAGATACTACCCGCGCCTTTTTTGCCACCAATACCACCAGTATAGTAATGGATCACCGGGTGGACATTACATACTCCCTTAAAGGCTCCTCCATAACATTTGCAGATCGTACCTGCCCGGATCCCGGTATCAGGAACAGGAGCGGCATATGAAGATTCCACTGAAAGGGTGGCTGCCCCTCACCCTTATTGCCCTTCTGACTCTTGCGGCCCTGGTAATCAGCGTCATCTCGCTTATCTTCGGATGGCTGACCATTTTCCAGAACCTGTTCTATTTCCCCATCATTCTCGCGTGCATCTACTACATGAAACGCGGGTTTGTGTTTTCGGTGATTCTTGCGTGTTGTTATTTTGTCCTGATGGCCATGTTCTCACAAGACCCGGTAGTACTCGAGGGGGCCTTAATACGAGTATTGATCTTCATCCTTGTCGCCGGCGTGATTACCTACCTGTCAATGATTAGGGTTCGGGCCGAGGAATCCCAACGGGAAACGGAAACCCGCCTTTCAGAAATCATCGATTTCCTCCCATACCCCACATTTGTCATTGATAAAGACGGGAAGGTGATCGCATGGAATTACGCAATTGCCACCCTCCTCGGGGTGGAAGCATCTGAAATAATCGGAAAAGGGAATTATGAGCATGCCTATCGGATGTTCGGGAACCGCCGGCCTGTATTAATAGATCTCATCCTCAACGAGGATGATACGGTGATAAAAAAACATTACCCGAACCTACATAGAGAACGGGGCATGCTCATGGCAGAGCTGGATATTCCCAGCCTCCGTGGAAAGCATACCGTGCTCTGGATCATTGCCACCCCCTTGAACAATGCGGAGGGTGAGATTACCGGGGCCATCGAATCCATGAGAGATATCACCCATATCCACAATACAGAAAAGGAACTCCGGGAATCCCAGCAGATGCTCTCGGATATTATCGATTTTTTGCCGGATCCGACCTTTGCGGTAGACCTATCAGGTTCTATCATCGCGTGGAACCGGGCGCTGGAAGAAATGCTGGGGATATCAAAGGTAGAAATGCTCGGAAAGGGTGATTACGCGTACTCGGTTCCCTTCTATGGTAGTAAGCGACCCAGTCTTATCGATCTTGTTCTTCACGAAGATTTGGAGATGGAAAAGAACTATTCAACCCTGGTCCGGAAGGAAGACCAATTAATTGCTGAAGTGTTTTTAAAGAACCTGAACCAGGGAAAAGGGGAAAACCTATGGTTGATTGCTTCACCACTCTATGACCAGAATGGAAAGGTCAGGGGTGCGATTGAATCCATCCGTATCGTCACTGAATGGAAACATGCGGAAGAAGAGCTCCGCGAATCAAGGCAGATCCTCGAGGCAATTCTCAATACTATCCCCATCAGGGTTTTCTGGAAAGATAAGGACCTCAAGTATCTTGGCTGCAACACCCCGTTTGCCCACGATGCCGGGTTCGAAAATCCGTGGCAGGTTATTGGAAAGGATGATTTCCTAATGGGCTGGGGGGAACTGGCCGAGCTCTATCGTGCTGATGACCGTCTCGTTATCGAAAGCGGGAACCCAAAACTCCTCATTGAGGAACCCCTGACCACCCAGTCAGGAGAACGGATACACATCCTGACAAGTAAAGTCCCGTTAAGGAATGCAACAGGGGAGATAATCGGTGTTCTGGGGACATACCTTGATATCACCGACCGCAAAAAGGCGGAGGAATCACTCCGCCAGGTAAATAAAAAACTCAACCTGCTTTCCAGTATCACGCGGCACGATATTAACAACCAGCTCACAGTGCTGGATGGTTTTATTGCATTATTGCAAATAAAAGTCCCGGATCCTACACTTGAGGACTATTTTACCAGGGTCACGAATGCAAGTTCCCGGATTTCGTCCATGATCAAGTTCACCAGGACCTATGAGAATATCGGTGTTAATGAACCTACCTGGCAGGAGGTCTGCACATTAGTAGATACCGCAGCGAAGGATGTTGCACTGGGAAAGATAACGATCACAAACGATCTCCCGATCGATGCAGAAGTGTATGCGGACCCGCTAATCATTAAGGTCTTTTTTAACTTAATGGACAATGCCATAAAATACGGGGGAGAGGGCATGACAAATATCCGGTTTTCATCCCATGAATCCGATGGTGGCCTGGTAATTGTATGCGAAGATGACGGGGCGGGAATATCACCTGATGAGAAGAAGCGCCTGTTTGAACGGGGTTTTGGGAAAAATACCGGGTTAGGCCTCTTCCTTTCGCATGAGATCCTTGAGATTACCCGCATAATTATCCAGGAAACCAGCGAGCCGGGGAAAGGGGCACGGTTTGAATTAACGGTGCCGAAAGGCATGTGGCGGTAATATTGCCGTTATCTGGCATTTTTATAAAAATGTCATCCTACATCCCCTTCATCATATTCCTTTTCTGGATGACCCGTGCAACAATAATAAACCCGACGGAGACCACGAAGAGCACAGTACAGTCAAAGAGAGGAGAAAAGACTGATCTCCCGGACATGGCCGCATTGAAAAGGTCGACAAGGTACGTAAGCGGGGAGCAGTACGCAAGGGTCAGAGCCCAGCCCTCCATCTGCTGAAGCGGGACAAATATCCCTGAAATGAAGATCAGTGGGAAGCGTACCAGGTTGGAAAAGATCATCACGTTCGGCGGACTGTCGGATGCCGGTGACGCGAGCAGGGCCCCCAGTGCGGCACAGGAAAGTGTACCCAGGATAAAAGCGAGGACAAAAAGACCCCAGCTCGTGACCCCGACCGGAACGAAAAATATACTTGCGACCCATACCAGCAGGGAGATCCCAATCCCAAAAACTGCCCCCGCCACGACATCCCCCAGTATGATACTATCCTGTGTAACCGGATACGAGAGGAGCCGTTCATACGTCTTTTCCCGTTTTTCCCAGGGTGTGATCAGCGGGCCCACCGATGACGCGGTGAAAAACAGCATCATCGCGAGAAACGCAGGGAAGAATGTCGTAAGATCGAGGTGACGGCCGACAAAGAACGCGAAGAACATGAAGAGCGGGAACAGGAGCCCGAACATCAGGACAGGCGGCTTTGTATAATACAGCCTCATGTTCTTCCCGGTGATGACGAGGATGCCACGCAGAAACAGCGGGACCTCCATCATACACACTCCGTGATCTGTACAAATGCTTCTTCAAGGCTCGGCCCGGAGGTCGTGAGGGAAGTAATGACGAGCGATTCACGTTCAGCACGCCCAACCAGATATTTTAAAACCAGGTCGGGATTGTCGGTATACAGCCGCCACTTGTCACCGCACGATTCTGCTCGTAAAATCACTTCCACTGCAAACAGGTCCCGGGTTACGGTCCGGTCAAAGGAGACCTCGACCGATTGCGTAGTATCAAACATTTTTTTGAGCCGTTCGGGACTGTCCTGCGCAACGATATTCCCCTTGTTGATAATACAGACCGTCCGGCACAGGGTATTTGCCTCTTCGATGTTATGCGTGGTAAGAAAAATCGTGCTGCCCTGTTCATTCATTTCATGAATCGTCTCGATCACGAGCCTGCGGCTTTGTACGTCAAGTCCGCTCGTCGGTTCATCGAGAAACAGTACACGGGGCCTGTGGATGATGGCGCACGCGATACTTACCCGCTGTTTCATTCCTTTTGAGAATGTCCGGACCGGGTTGCGTTTTTTAATAGAAAGGCCCAGCCGCAACAGGATCTCATCAATACGTTCTTCCCTGAGTGCCCGGGGCATGCCATACATTTTTCCGCTCAACTGCAGGTTCTGCTCCGCTGATAGGTCACCGTAGACCGTGCTGCTCTCCGGAATTACACCCATCTGCATCTTTGCTTCGAGCGGGTGGCGATGGATGTCAATACCATTGATATGGACGGTTCCTGCATCGGGTGTCAGAACCCCGGTAAGCAGCCTGATCGTGGTGGTCTTCCCCGCTCCGTTGGGCCCAAGGAACCCGAATATTTCTCCTTCTTTAACAGACAGGTTTACATCATCGACAGCTGATACCGATCCAAACGTCTTCTTCAGGTTTTCAGCCCTGATTGCGTCCATCGATATCCCCTGGAGAAAATATTCCGGCAGTTCGCAAACATTCGATAGTTCGTAGTCATTAAAATCATTCTTCGCAAGTTTTAGTGAATACAATTCCTTTATGTGAAATAAGATATTGGTTATAGATTTTTTTTTCCCAACCCCTCTTTCTATCGTTCTGTCATTTCCAGCGGAACTCGTCATTCACTGTAGAATCGTATGATCATACCTTGATAATGAAGAGAAAACAGAAAGGAAAGCCGGAAAGTTTACACCTTTTTATGGTGAATCGGTCTAAAAAGAAAACTATTATGCTGTCCGGGACGGAGAAATGGGATAATGAAAAATGCATTCCATATCATGCTCATCCCGACATTAGGTTGTCCCTCAAAATGCAGTTACTGCTGGAGCTCCGAGGAGGGATCACCGGTGATGAGCATTGAAACGGTCCAGGAAGTGGTTACCTGGCTTAAAGATCTCCAAAAGAACCGGATCACGTTTACGTTCCATGGCGGTGAACCACTCCTTGCAGGGGCAGATTTTTACCGGAATGCATTACCTCTCATTTCGAATGGTTTAAAGGACCAGAACCCGGAATTTGCCATGCAGACCAACCTCTGGAGAATGACCCCGGAAATAGCCAGGGTCCTGGCAGAATATCACGTCCCGATCGGGTCAAGCATCGACGGCCCTGAAGAGATCAATGATTCCCAGAGAGGGGACGGTTACTTCCGGAAGACCATGAACGGTTACAACATTGCAAGGGAAAATGGCCTTACGGTGCGGTTCATCTGCACGTTCACGTGTGACTCGGTAAAATCCAGGGAAGAAATTTTTGATTTTTTCCACCGGAACGGGTTTGTGCTCAAACTGCACCCGGCATTACCCTCGCTTAGATCAGAAAACCCAAAGCAATGGGCCCTTGACCCGAAAGATTACGGTGACCTCCTTGTATACCTGCTGGACAAGGCCCTCGAGCACATCGGGGATATGGAAATCATGAATATCAATGACCTATGCAGGTGCGTATTCACCCGTCACGGTTCAGTCTGCACCTACGTGGACTGCATGGGAAGTACATTTGCCATTGGGCCGGACGGCAGCATATATCCCTGTTACCGCTTTGTCGGAATGCCGGAATACGTGATGGGAAATGTTCGTGATCACCCCACTCCGGAAGATCTTGCCCAATCAGGACCAGGTAAGCTGATGTCCGGGTATAAAGAATTCGTAGACCTTGAATGCCGGGGATGTTCCCATACCAGGTACTGCAGGGGAGGGTGCCCGTACAATGCAATTGCACCGACTGACGGCGAAATCAAGGGGGTTGATCCCCAC
>Ga0209668_10001186_pt1 | contig 11074 bp, 11 predicted proteins | sample FrelakmetPLP11PL_FD_187150 | JGI IMG/M metagenome (GOLD analysis project Ga0209668, IMG submission 187150) | Freshwater lake sediment microbial communities from the University of Notre Dame, USA, for methane emissions studies - PLP11 PL (SPAdes)... | ecosystem: Environmental > Aquatic >... | reverse complement strand
GCTTGGTCAGGTTCTTCAGCTAAGAAGTCCATCATTTTTTCAGCTTGAGCATCTCCGATATCTCCACCTATGTCTTCTTTAACTTCTTCTTTTTCTTCACGTACACCTTGATCAGCGTACATTTTATAATAACTTATACTAACTTCATCACGGTTACCTTCATCATCTACACGATAGCATGTATATCCATCATCACTATAAACGTATATTTTTTCAGATTCGTTTAATGTTTTTAATCTAGCATAAGATCCTAACTTATTTTCTGTTAGGAATTTTTTCATATCAAAATTATCTGCCATTTATTTTAGTTTTGTTGATTTAAAAAATAATGCTTTAGCGTTTTCTTTAATTTGTTGTAAAGCGCTTTCTGTGTATTTTTTGTGTTTTAATTCTTCACCTTCACTTAATTCTTTCTTCAGTCTGTCCATATATTCAAATAAACGATTAATTTCGCTCATTTTTTTCTTTACTGACTTAACTGCTTGATGGAATTGGTCTGGTTTAGAACGCATTTTAGTTTCGTTTCTAAACTGAGCGTATCCTTCTAATAATGATTCTTCACTTATTGGTGATTCAAATGAAGCGTTATTGAAGAAATCAAAAATCCATTCAGCCATATCCATTGTAAAGTTATTTTCACCTATCATACTGATTAGGTTATTTACTTTAGCTAATGCTTTAGGATATTTTTGTAATTTTATATTGATAAATTCTTTACCTGATTTAAATCCTGGTGCTTCATTTAAATGCATACCAGTTAATTGTCTTAACACTTTAATAATTTCTTCTCTTGAAGCGCCTGGACTATTCATCCACTGTATTAAAACTTTTTGAGCATCTGGAGATAGTTTACCTTGTTGCTTTGCTGCTTGTAAGTAGGTTAAAATTTTATCAGTACTATCGTCTTCATTTATTTCACTTTGTTCTTCAGGTTGAAATTCAATTTCACCTTCTCTTGTCCATTTCCAATTTGGAAATTTAGCTAATACATCATCGATAGTATTAACTTGTAATTTATTGGTTCTATTTCCAGCAGCGTCAATTACATTAATAGAAAAAGTACCTGTTGCTGGTTCAAAATAAATATCAGAATCAGTTTTAGTATCTGTACCAATATGAATTTTATCTGATGTGTTATTCATTTTAGTATCTAGTTCAAGCATAGCTGCTCTTCTTTCTATTTCTCCTTTATCCATATATGGATTAGTTTCAATACCCCATTCACCTTGTCCTTTTAATGTTGAGAGTGCTTTGTCAATTTTATTTAACATATCTCCATATCTATCAGCTATAGGACCACCTTCTGGTTCTGCTTCTTGTTCCATATCTCTTTCAATCTCAGCTCTTTTTTTAAGAAGCATATTGATTTTAGCTTGATTTGGATTTGCTTTTTGAATTTGAGGTTTTGGAGCATCTTTTTTAGCTCTCATTGCCATTAATACTGGATCATTAATATCTATTTCTTTTAATGGTTTAATTTCACCACCTTTATTCCATACATTTGTTACTTTAGTTTTACCTGTTCCTTTATCATAAAGAACATTATAAGTAATATTACCTGTCATTTCTTTATTAACAGCGGTAATTTCACCTGGATGTCCTAGGTAAGTTACTTTATCTCCTACTTTAAAATCTTCGAATATTTTTTTATAGTCTATAGCGTCAGATGGACGATTTGGAATTGATGGAGCGTTTTTAAAGCCAAAATGTGATACAGCATAGTTATCTTTAACTTTACCTGCTGCTAATTGTGGAGCATCTTCTTCAACTTTCTTTTTAAAAGCATATTTTGTTGCTACACCCATTCCCACTCCTGGAGTTACAGAAGCGCCAGTACCAGTACTAGACATTTCTTTTCTGAGAGCTTTAGCTAATTCCTGTTTTAATTTATTTTTATCCATTTACTTTTTTGATTTCTTCAGCTAATTGCTGATATTGGAGTAATGTTACTAAATGATCATCTTTTACGGATGACTTAGAAGATATCGGTTTAATCAACGTTATAACTTCGTTTAACTTGATTTCAATTGTTCTATCATTAACTTGTTTAACTAAATCAGTTAGTTCTTTTTTAACTTTATTTAGGTTCTCATTAATGAATTCTTTCAGGTGTTCAGGATTAGAGATATTATTGATAAATTCTTTAAGAACTAACTTTTGTCTATCACTTAGATCAGAATATTTGGAATTGAATTTCTCAATTAACATTCTGTACGCTAATATGCGTATATTTTTGTCTTCTTTATTGAAACTTTTAAGTTCATCCGAATCATTATTTTCAATTAATTGTTTTTTCGTGATGTGTTCCATAATGGTAAGCTTATTGATCACGATTTGTTTCGGTTCAATAAACTTATTTTCCATTGCTGCTTCAAATAATGTATAGGCGGCGGCTAATGTTTTGTAGTTATTTACTTTTGATTTAAAGAAGCTTTCTAGATTATAATGTTTCTTAATTTCTTTAATTAAGTTATATTTTTCCTTAAGTAATTCTTCTTTTTTTAATTTTTTAGCTTGATCAACAATGGCATTAATTAAAGACTCAGCTTTACCCTCACTTAGGCGAGGTGCAGTTAATACTGTATGATAAAGTTTATGTTCTTTTGCCAATTCACTGTTAGTAAAAAATTTTTTTACAATTTTTACTGCTTTAGAATCAGTATTAGCCAATGTATCAGATGCAATTTGACGCACTAATAGTTCAAATAATACACCTGTGTTACGAAATTTGTTATGTTTAATACGCATAATTTAGTATAATGATACTACCTATAAATATGTAGTTTATTTGATTTCATCGCGAATGTTATCTTCATTTAACATATCGTTTTCAAATAATGTTGTTTTACGACTAACTGGTAGTTTTTCAAACATTTTTTTATTTTTAAGAAATGTTTCTAACGCGAGAGGTGAGCCACCTTTCCATTGAGTTTTTGCTAAAACATCTTCTTGATCAGCACCTGCTGAACGATATGTTTTAGACCCAAGACGATCTTTACCAAATGCGTTATCTTGTCTATTGATATTTGATACAGATTTTTTTGGACGGCCAACTAAATGTACAGGTTCGTTTGGATTTTTCTCATCATATCCTATTGGTACTTCACCATCTTTTCTGCCTTTACCGTATGCTGTTGCTAATTGGTGTGGTGTACCATATACTTGACCTGTTTCTAATGGATCATTACCTTCATTTTCAATTTGATCTAGTCTAAATTTACGTTTTTTATCTTCAGCCATCAAATCACGATATTCATCATATTGATCTTGACTAAAGTGGAATAAATTATCATAGATCCAATCTGTTGGTAACAAATTATTTTCCATGATTTGTGAAGCTAAGTCAACTTTTTCTTTCATCAACGCTACACGCTCTTGATCATATATAATTGATGGTGTAGTTAATGATAATTCAAAATTAGTTAACATTTCACCATCATATCCCTGAGTATATAGATGTACTAATGCTATTTTGGTTAATTCAGATAATAATATTCTTTGGATACGTTCCACTGTACGAGCGAAACGAATATCTTCAGCGGCTAATGTAGCTTTACCTGTTAAATCTTTTTCATATCCCATGAACGCTTTAGGTATCTTAAGAGCAGCAAATAATTTGTCTCTTAGATAAGCAACGTCCTCAATACCATTATATTCTAATCCTTTTGCTGTTTCAATACGAGTACTTTGATCATTACCACGAACAGGAATATAAAAATCCTCCATCATGTTCATCATATTGTACTTAAGATTGTATTGACCTGTGGTTGGATCTACAAATGGTACTTTTTTAAGTTTTTGTACTGTTTTTTGCATAAATGCTTCTACCTCATTTGGTGGAATAGCACCTACATTCATATAAAATATTCTTTTTTCAGGAGCGCGAACAATACGATGTATTAACATTGCATCTTCCATCAAAATCATTTGTTTAAATATCTTACGACCTGGTTCTAGATAACTTCTACCATAAGGAAGATAATTGACATCACTTATTAATCTAAAGTGAGCCATTTCATAGTTTTCAAAGTAAATATCTGATGTAGATGTACCTAAAGCATATTGTGTTTGAGGAGCAGTTATACCAGATACACTTGTTGGGTCATATTTAAATCTAATATAGTTTGGATTATTAATATCAGTTCCTTCTTCACGTATAATTGAATAAGCTGAGAATGGTATTACATTATATACACCAAATTTTTCAGCTATTTCTAATTTAAGATAAAAATCTCCATACTTACACATGTTACGAGCCCAACTCCATAAATTAAATTCAAGATTTAATACATCATAAAATAAATTATAAAGTATTTTCTGAATATTTTCATCACTAGAGCGAATATGAAGCATTTCTCCATGTTCATTTTTTAAAGTACACTCATCAGCTATAATATCAAGTGCTGAAGCTACAATAGCGTCAGTATCCATTGCTTCATAATCAGTATAAAGTTGTACTCTTAATGTTTGGTAATTATAAACGTTATTTACATTATAAATTCCAGCACCAGATGTTGTATATATTTTAGTGAATCTATCAACTAACGCGTTAGTTTGTAAGGTACCTAATGATTGAATACGATCTGTATCTATTACTCTTAATTCGTCTCCACCTACATTTCTAATAACGACGTCTGAGGAGAATAAACGTTTAAGATTGTTAAATAATCCCATAATTTGTTTGTATATGTTATAAATATTTGTTTATATCAACCAGCTGATATCTTCCATACCTCCATTACCTGTATCCATTTGCCATGGATTTTGTTGGAGTGGAGATTGTGGGTTGTATGTATTCGGACCGGAAATATATGATACTTTTCCTATTCCTCCAAGTGAAGCTCTAGTTAAATCCATTCCTGTTTGTTGAAAACGTAAAGCTGTGTCACGTAAAAACATACCAATACCAAACGCCATTACTAAATCGTCATTATATCCATCAGTAGCTTGAGCTTTTCCATTTTTCCAAATAAATGTTCTTAATTCTTCTAATGAACGACGTGATTGTATAGTACAAGCTCTGTCTCTCATATACGCTTCTAATTTAGAAACAACTAATGGACGTGTTTTAATAGTATTTGAGAAACCAGGTACTAAATTATTTTCATTTCTGTTTAAGAAATTATCCATTGTTATGTTTGTAGTATCTGATTTAGATGAGTAATACATATTTTTATATCCTCTATCTATAATAGTTTGAACTGTATCCCATCCTATATTATTGTTTTCAACTACAAGTAACGCTTCATTATATTCAGTAGCTAATGCTACAAGCATGTGTCCATAGTCTCTAGTTCCAACTTGACCCTTATATTCTGCTACTTGTTTTGCTTCCATTATATCAATAACATGACATGCTGAATAGTCTTTACCATCTCCTCTTGCCACGTCAGCTACAACCATATAATTTTTTGAGTAGTCTGGATATTCCCATTTCCATAAGTTACCATCAAATCCAGTTTTAGAAACAGGATCTGCTTGGTAGGTTTGAATATACCAATTTAAAATATCAGGTTCAACAACTGTATCACCTGATGTACTAAAATCGCAATCACATTCTTGAGCAGCATTTCTAAGACCTAAAATAGCATCTTGTTCATCTCTCCATTTTTGGGTTCTTTCAGGGTGTACAGTCCATGGTAATTTAATAGATACAAATCCATTTTTTCCTTCTTCACCACCAATAAATGTTCTATGAAACCAATTACCTGTACCATAAGGAGTTGATATAGCTATACATTGTCCTCCTGTAGCTAAAGTTTGTTGAGCAGATGCAAATATCTCATCAATACCTTCAATAAAAGCAGCTTCATCTAACAACAGTAGTGATACTGCTTCAGATCTACCTGCGTCTCCAGTAGCGCCAATAGCTTTAATTTGAGACCCATTAGCTAGTTTTAAACTTAATTTATTATTTTCTGTTGCTTTTAATTTTAACCATGTTGGTAAGTTATCATAGGCAAATTTTACTTTTGTAACCATGTTTTTAGCAGTTTCCTGCTTAGTAGCTATACAAAGTATATTTTTATCTTTATTAAATAACATTAACCAAAGTGAATAAGCAGATGATAAAGTAGATATACCTAATTGTCTTGACTTATTAACAACATTATATTTATTCTTTTTAAATTGATTTAATACTCCTTCTTGAAATGGATATAAATTAAATTGGATACGACCACGTTGTGGGTGTTGAATCCAATAATACTTTTTCATAAAATAAACAGGATCTGTAGCACATTTAATATACTCCTGCTTAATTATATCTTTAATATTCTGTTGATCACTCATGTATATAAATATATAAAAAAAACCTGACCTTACGGGGTCAGGTTTAGGGACTATAATACTGAGACTATAGCGGGGTTGTTCCTAAGGTAGAACTATTTTATAAGTAAAAATGTTAAACCAGCTATTGCTAACCCGGCTCCTATTTTACCTATTTGAGCGCGTATTTTAAGTTTGTGATTAACTAATTGGAGTGATTTATTTTGATCTTTCCAATCTTTAATCTGTATTTGTTGATTATCAACTATATTTTTATAATTGGTTTCTTTTTGAACATATAGTGATATAATACTATCTTTACCTACTATTCTTTGTTCATTAAGAGCAATAATATCATTTTTAACAACTATTTCTTCTTTAACACCATCTAATTCAATTAAATCTTTAGCTGCACTAACTAATACTGGTTGTGCTAATGGAAGTGGGTTAGTAATTGTATCTAATGGATAACGTTTATTAAATGAAGATACTAATTCTTTTTCAGTATATGTATCAACTTTACTTTTAGATGAATCAATCCATTTAGTTATAACTTTAACTTTACCTTTAGCTTCTTCTAATTGAAGTTCAAGATCATAATCAAGTTCTTCTAAAGCCAATACTTCTAAATCTTTTTGATGATTATCTTTTTGTAATGAATCAACAACCTGTACTAAGCTATCCTGCTTGACTACAAATTCTTTATTTAATCCACTAAATTTGACTTTGTCAAATACTACCCAAATCAATAACAATAAAATAACTACTAATAATATATATTTTTTCATAAATTAAATTTCTTCGTCTTCAATATCAATTGGTTCATCATCTATTCCTAATTTTTTTAATTCCTCTTCATCACTTGTTTTACGTTTTGAACCAATAGCCGGAATTTCTTTTTCACCTAATGCTTTAAGAATTTGTTTCAAAACACTCCTGGTGTTAGTAGCTCCAAATTTATACTTATCTAGATCATTTAATACTTTAACATAAGCATTATAATCTTCATCTTTTAATTCTTCTAACTTATCAACAAGTTGTTGAATTAAACTTGGTAAAGCTGCTTTAGCTACATTTTTAGAACTTTGTTGAGCTGCTTTATAATCTGAACTTGACATACCTCCATCTTCAGCTTCTTTAACAGTTTTACCTGTTTTGATAGCTGATATAGAATATTGTTTGATAATTTTGTCAATCAAATCACCATTATCAACTAACCACTCTCCAGCTTTTGAACCTGTAGCTGTTATTCTTGGTTTTTTAAGTTTAGCTATATCTTTTTCAGATGGTTCTTTTTCACTTTCATCTCCAGCTGATGGTGCTTTTTTAGATTTTATATTTTTCTTACCAATAAATAAATCTTCAGCATCTTCAGGACTTACAAACATATCACCTTCTTCTGGTTCTTCATCAGCTGCAGTAGCTGTCTTAGCAGTTGTTGTTTGTAGTAATTGATTTCTAATATCTGGAGTAAAAGACCAGTTAATACCTGGAGCTGATTTTTTCTCAATATCACTCTTTAATAATTCAACCTCCATTGGTTCAACACCTTGTTCTTTTGCTTGAGCTATAAAATAATTAATAACTTGTTGTTTCCTATCTACTTTAAATGTATCAGGTTTACTAATTCTATCTTTTATACCTGGAAATTCAGGATTTAGTTTATATTTTTCTTTGGCTAAACGAGCCATTTCCTTCATAGGAACTCTAATTTTAAGTTTATTTTCAATTAGAAATTTTTTGTAGTCAAAATCTGCCATGATTTGTGTTTATGTGTTAATAAATATTTTAAATTATATTATCTAATATAGTATTCATACGATCTGCTGTGGAACCACTAAGTACTATCATTTTTTTAGGTGGATAAAGTGTTAATAAGCGTAAAATTTCTTGATTTATATTAGCTCTATATTCAAGATCTGTTTCTCTTACACCATTATCTTCCATATTTGTACCTACAGGATCAATATAAAATACAATATCATATTGTTCTCTTAATAGCATAGCTGTGTTTACAAATTGAGATTTTTCATGCATTGTTATTGATTTAGCTAACATTGTAAACGCAGATACATCCCAAACAGTTCTATCAGTTATAAGATCTTTATGTAATAACTCACTAGCTCTTTCAGCTAAAAATACTAATTGACCATTAATTGTTGAATCTGTATTAAGTGGAATACCTAAATCTCTTAAATATTTACTACGTTCAGTAGCTATTTTGTGTTTTTTAAACAATTTCAGTTCAGACAACGATTTAACTAATGTTGTCTTGCCTACTGACATTGTTCCGCATAGTCCTATTTTCATATTGGGTGGGGTATGGTTTGATATAAATATTGACTAAAAACGTGTATCAAATTTTGGATCTTTAGCTGGTGGGACACCATTACTATCACGTTTGCGATCAAGCCACTCATCTTTAGTGTATTGAAATCCAAACAACCAATATTCTTTTTTACCGTCTGGGTGAATTACTGCAGGATCATCCCAATTATGTAGTTTTCCATTCAGTGCGTATACAACTGTACCATCAGGTTTTTTTAATTTTTTTACTGGTTCTAATTTACTCATATTTTATGTTTTAATAAAGATAGTTAATTAATTAAGGTTAAGCAAACTTTCAGCTACATAAATACCATGAGCACCTGATACTGTTATACCGCGAGCACTTAAAGCATCACCAACAAAGTGTACATTTGGATACTCATTTAATGATAAGTCTGTATAATTAACTAACGGTTCAGGACTTAAATATTTTACTTCAGGAATGTACATACCCCAATCATCACCAAATTCAAATACTTTATTCATATCATTGATAAAATCAGTAATATATTTAAAATATCCTTGAAATTCTTTATCTACATCTTTTAAACCAATTTCATCAATTTGAGCTGTATTAATAGATGTTCCTTCTGATGTATTTGATGGTGTTCGAGTATTATTAGGTGAATAATATAACCCTGTGTTATTAGGTCTTATTTGTAGTTTATTTACTAAGTCACGTGACCATTTAAATGGGTCTTCAATACCTTTGATTTCCATTAATATACCAAAGTTAGTCATATTATTTCTAAATTCTTCTCCTTTTTTTGCATGGCCGTTGTATGTAACATCACCATACGTTTCCTCAACCGCCACATAAGCAGCGTTATTATTAGTGCAAAAGCTACGAAGGGATACGTTATCAAATTTTTGATAGAGTTTAAAGTCATAGCTGATATCTATTAGTTTTTGAAAGTATTTTTGTGGTGTTTCAAATCGGACTCCAATTTGTACTGATTTAGGTTCATTAGGTAATTTATAGTCATCAGCTAGTTGTTGGGCAAAATCAATACCTGATTTGCCTACTGCGAATATGAGTGTATCATACTCTATTCCATTTAGACTATTATTGTATAATACAACGTTATTATTAAAATTAATCTTATTAACTTCTGTATTCCATTCAAATTTAACACCTTTATCAACTAAATATTGATACCAGGATTTAGCAATTTCATGTAAAAAATTACTTCCAATGTGCCATACAGGAAACATTCTCAAACCAAAGTATGGTTTAATAAACTCAGGTTCTTCCTGAGGATCAGACATAAAAATTTCATCTGGTTTAGGATGAAAACGAGTAAAATTATCTACTACTTGTTTCATTAATTCCATTGCTTTTTCCTCACCACAGTATTTAGATAATTGACCACCAATTGCTGTATGATAAGTTAATTTACCATCAGACCAACCACCAGCACCTAACATACCTGTCATTACTTCTTCAGGTAAGCGATTTATTGGGTCATTACCTTTGTCTATGATTGTAATTAAACTACCATCATATCCATTGTCTACTAATTTAGTAGCAGCGTTTATACCAGCTACACCTGCTCCTACAATGACTATTCTTTTATCCATTTAGGTATGTTATTTAATTTGTTATAATTTAATTTTTTAATTCCAATTTTATCTTTAATATAGAAATTTCTATATGCTTCTATTGTATCATTTGATTTATATTCATCAGGCATACATTGTGGTGGATCCCTAAATTCAGTAGATGGTATTTTACCTTCTAATAAAGATAAGTTATCTTTTACCCAAAGCAAAACTTTTTCTGTAGCATGTGATTTACCATATCTAACAACAAACTCATTACATATTTCTAAACCATGTTCAAGTAACCATTTAGTATGATAAATTGATTCACGAACCCATTTTGTTGATGGATGGTTATAATGAGCTTTCTTATATGGTGCATCAATACCATAGTGGTGAAATGCTGTACATAACATTTGAGCAGATTCAATTTGCATTTTACGAACATGATCGTCTGCTAATTCTTGAGCTGCTATGATAGGATTTTCGTTAATATAAAATATATTCATGACCTTTATTTTTTGTAAATATAACAAAGGTATTTTGGGAAGCCAAAATTTTTTATTTATTTTTTATCTAAATTATATAAGTTGTAATACAAAGTTAGCTTGGGTTTTTTGTTCTTTTGTTCCTTGCTCAGCATATTGTTTTAATCTTTTATGGAACTGTTTAAGAGTATTATTATAATTACCCGCTTCATCAAACATTTCAGCACGAGAAATACTATCTAAATATTTTTTATATGATTTTAAAAATGTATTAAAAGAATCAGGTTTATTAACTTTCATTTCGTTAATACCTGCTAATTTTTGCATATGCCGAAATTCATTGTTTATCATAATAATAAATATTAACTTTCTAGATTTTCAGCAACCATTTGTTCGTATATTGTATTAGACACAGTATGATATTTTCCACAATCATTACATTGCAATTG
>Ga0209668_10001185_pt1 | contig 11084 bp, 6 predicted proteins | sample FrelakmetPLP11PL_FD_187150 | JGI IMG/M metagenome (GOLD analysis project Ga0209668, IMG submission 187150) | Freshwater lake sediment microbial communities from the University of Notre Dame, USA, for methane emissions studies - PLP11 PL (SPAdes)... | ecosystem: Environmental > Aquatic >... | reverse complement strand
GGTGTCCGGGTGGAATGGCGGGTCCTATCAGGTCCACCAGCCCGGGCTGGCGCTGCTCCTGCTTCCCGCGTACGCCATGGACCGCGCGCGCTCGACCGGGTGGGTCTATGACAATCAGTTCCCGGAACGCCTGGTCGCGACTTTCGCCGTTCTTTCCGCGATGTACGTGATCTGGGGACTCGCACTCATGCGGCTGTGCCTGGGCGCCGGGATGGGACAGGGCGGTGCCGTCGTGACCGCAGTGTTCGGGTTGGCCTGTCTGCCGGCGTCGGCCATGGTCTACCAGATCTACCCTGAGGTCGCGGCTGGCATGCTGATCGGGCTGGTACTCGTGACGCTGCTGTCGGAACGACGCCACGCGCGGTGGCGCGCGCTCCTGGCTGGCGCGGCGGCAGGTGCACTGGTGTTTCTGCACGTCCGGTTCCTGGGCGTCTCGGTCGTCCTGCTGCTGCTGGCGATCTGGTCACTTAGACGGCAGATGTCATCCGCGGCGACATTCGCCGCCTGCTGGAGCGCGGGCGTTCTGCTCCAGTGCTGGTATGCCTACCACGTGACGGGCAACCCCTTGCCTGTCGCGCTGTACGCCGTGAGCGACGCTGCCGCGCTGAATGCGGGCCCCGTGGCATTCGGTATCGTCAGGTTCTTCTTTGACCGGGATTGGGGGATTCTGGCGCACGCGCCGGTCCTGCTGCTGGCGCCAGCAGGGTTCGTCGCACTGTGGCGCACCCGCCGGGCTGTGGCGATCGCGGTCGCCACGGTCGTCATGACGCTGGTGGCAACAGCGTCGATACACGGAGTGAATCCCGCAGGAGGTACGCCGACCCGTTTCATCGCGGCGGTCGTTCCGCTGCTGATGATCCCCGCCGCACTGGCGATGGCCGATGGGTGGGACTGGCGCGGCTGGCGATACGCGGCGCTGGTCCTGGCCATCCTGTCGATCGACCAGGCGTGGGTCTACAACACAATGCACACCAAGGAGGTCGGGATCCTGGTCGCCCAGGGTGTCACAGGCTGGCGGGTCAATCTGCTGTTTCCGTACATGGCGGGAGACGCGCCCATCGGCGCCTGGTGGCTGCTTGTGGCCTGGTGTGCGCTGCTCGGCGTCAGCGTGTGGTGGGCCCTGCGCCCTCGCGGCTCGCGCATCACACGCGCCGCCGCGACGGCGTGGCTCGCCGCAGGCGTCCTGCTCGTGGCCGCGATGACACGGGCGGACGCGTGGTCCAACCGGCAACCGCGGTACACGCAGCGTGTCGGGAACGCTCGGGAGGCGCTCGCGCAGGCCTATGCGGCCGCCGGCGGGTGCCACCTGTGCTGGTCCTCGTCTCGAGGGCTGCTGTCCGGCAGCCAACTCGCTCCCAACCGTGTCGACGACCTGCGTGTGGACACCGCTCGGGTCAACGGCCGCACCGTGTCAGTAGTCGTGCTGGCCGCGGGGGCCGATGGGGCGCCGTTCGGTGCCGTTGCGCTCGACTTCGGAGACGGCACGCCCAGGGTCCGGCGCCTGATGGCCGGCAGCGTGCAGGTCAGTCACACGTACCGTGAGGCCGGCGAGTATCGCGCGTCAGCGTGGTTTGAGCCGCCAGGCGGAACGATGCGCGGCGCGGCGACCACCGTGGCTGTCCAGTAGTTTCGGGGCACAGACTGGGGCTGCAGCGGGCCATCGACATCCGCCCGAACAGCGTGCGGGCAGTGGGGCCCCGGTGCGCTGGCTGCGCCAGGCGATCGAGAAGGGCTTCGGCCGATCACGCGCGCCAAACGGCGTCGGCGTTGAGTCAATGAGGAAGCTCCCGGAAGTCATGGATATGCTGCGCGAGAGGCGATTGCGAGTCAGGCCCCCGGCGTCCGCTCGCGGGTAATTTGCCTTGGCGCCGGCGAGACGACGGCGTATAGTGGCGCAAGAGGGCATGAGTCATGGCCGCGAGATTTCTGTCGGCGGTGAGTCTCGGTGTTATCCTCGCGCTCGCCATCCCTGAACCCGCGTCCGCGGGAGAGTTGCGTCTCACCTTCCAGAACGGCCGCGTGATGCTGCTTGCGCGGGACGTGCCGCTTCCGCAGATTCTCGCTGAGTGGGAACGTGTGGGCGGTACGCGCATTGTCAATCGCGACGGTACGCCCGGATCTCTCGTGACCCTCGATCTCGTCGATGTTCCGGAAGCACGCGCACTGGCCACCTTGCTTCGGCCGGTGGCCGGGTACCTGGCCACCGCGCGCAGCGTACCATCCGAAACGGCATCGCAGTTTGCTCGCATCATCATCATGCCCGGAGCGGCCAGCCCTGCCGTGGCATCCCTGACGAGGGAGGGTGCTCAGCCGTTGGTGACGACACCTTCCGTCGGACCCGGAGGGACTCAGATCCAGCGGCGGGTGATGCCGGACGGACGAGTCGTGAATTTCATGGAGGACCCGCAGCGCCCGGTCGAAATCTCCGTCGCCGATGACGAGCAGGACGCCCAGCCGCCTCCAGTTGAAGCCCCCGTGATGATGATGCGCGCGCCGGGACAGATGCCGCAGTTCTTGCCGCCTGGCCAACCCCCGGGTAGTCCACAGGGTCAGGCCCCGGCAGTTCCGTTCCAGGCCAACCCACCAGGAGTCCAGAGGTCGGGAAATCCGAGGCCGCCGACAATGGGCACGGTCCCGAGTGTTCCAGGCACCCCAATGAACGAGCAGGGCGCCCAACCGCCTTCAGTTGACGCTCCCGTGATGGTGCGCATGCCCGGACAGTTACCGCAGCTCGTGCCACCGGGCCAACCCCCGGGGAGTCCACAGGACCAGGCCCCGGCAGTTCCGTTCCAGGCCAACCCACCGGGAGTCCAGAGTTCGGGAAACCAGATGCCGGCGACAATGGGAACGGTCCCGATTGTCGTGGGCACCGCAACGACGCCAGGGACGGTCATCCCGGGACCGCCGACCACGCCGCCCCCGTACAGGCCGCAGCAGTACGTGCCGCAAACGCCCCCCCCGTCGCCGCCCAAGCCCCCTGGTATCTGACGACCATCCGTCACGACGCGATCCCAAGGCGTTCCTGCGGCATGTGATGCCCCTCGGCTGCCAGGCCCCAGCGGCCGCCGACGCATGGCTCGCACGGGCTACACTGTGAATCGATGAAGAAGACCAGCGCCCTCGCCCTGCTCATTCTGGTGGCGACCGTCGCCACCTCGGCCCAGAAGATCTACTGGGGCGACTCCGTTCCGAAGGGCTGGAACGGGAAGTGGCCGGTAAGGCTGCTGACGGTCCCGGAGAAGACGAACTTCGAGCGCACCGCCATGACGATGGATGTGCTCGAGTTCATCGACGCGCTGCGGTGGACGAGCGACAAGGTTCACGTCTTCAGCGTGTACACGAGTCCCCTCCGCAAGATCTGCCCGGCCATCGTCCTGGCCAGCCCGCGGGTGACGACGCCGGAGGAAGCCGCGAAGTCGGGCAAGACCGTCGTGTACCTGCAGGGGAACATCCATCCGTACGAGATGGAGGGCAAAGAAGCGCTGCTGATGCTGGCCCGGGAGATCCTGCTCGGGAAGCTGACGCCCCTGCTGGACCACCTGATCATCATCATCTGCCCGAACTTCAACGTGGACGGCAACGACATGGTGAGCTTCGGCGAGGGCACGCCGCACCTGGTCGGGTCGGGCAACAACTCGCAGAACCTCAACCTGAATCGTGATGCAGTCCGGGTGGACACGGTCGAAGTGCAGGGGCTGTACCGCACGATCTTCAACCGGTGGGATCCGACGCTGATCTTCGACGCGCACCTGATGGGCCGGGTGCAACACGGATACGCGAACGGGTACATTCACAGCACCGTGCCTGCCGCGTCGCCCGAACCTCGCGACTACGTTTTCGACAAGCTGTTCCCGGCCGTCCGCGAGGCCACGCGCAGGAACTTCGGCCTCGAGGTCTTCACGCACAGCGGAACCGATGGCAAATGGCCGCCGACGATCTGGGGACCGGGTGAGGCGATCTGGTCGAACGAGGCGAAGTTCGTGGCCAACGCGTATGGGCTGCGGAACCGGATGTCGATCCTCGCCGAGACGCCCGGGCACGAGTCGTTCGAGCGCCGCATCTACGCCCACGTCGCGCTGATGACCGAGGTGCTGCGGTATGCGGCGGCCCACGGGCCAGAGATGAAGGAAGTGTGCCGCCGGGCGGACGCGGCCGTCGTGGAGGCCGTGAGGACGAAGGCCGAGAGCGGGGAGCTCAAGAACTTCGTCGCCGGCAAGTACGAGTCCTACGGCAAGGTAGACATCCTGATGTACCGCGAGCGGAACGCGTCCGGGCTCGTTCCGGGCACGAGCGTTCGGGGAAAGATGGCGGCGCACATGCTCGGCGAGCCGGAACTGGTGAAGGGCGTCGAGTTCATGGCGAAGGCGGTGGGTACCGCATCCGCGACCATGCCCCGCGGCTACCTGATTCCGGCGGAACTCGACGTGATCGCCGAGAAACTGCGGACGCACAACGTCAAGGTCGAAGTCCTGACGAAACCGGTCAAGGTGTCGGGCGAGGAGTTCGTGATCGACAAGATCGGGCAGGGGCGCGGTGACGGGTACTCCATGATCAAGCTCGATGGAGGGTTCGCCGTGTCACCGGTGAAGGAGTTCCCGGCGGGGACGTTCCGAGTTGACATGGCCCAGCCGATGGCCAACCTCGCGTTCTATCTGCTCGAACCGCAGGCGGCCGACGGCTTCGTGGGTTCGGGCGTGTTCGACGCTGTCTTCAAGTCTCTGGGGGCCGGCACACGCAGCATCGTGTACCCGGTCTACAAGTACTTCAAGATCGTGGAGTGACTGTCGCGGCTGCCTGGCTCCAGCCTGCTGGTCGTGAAATACGGTAATCGGATGCACCACGTTCACGGGAGCGCGCCGCCCGTCGAGCCCGAACCGTCCCTCGCGTGGCAGTGCTTGAACTTCCGCCCGCTCCCGCAAGGACACGGGTCGTTGCGGCCTGCCTTCGCGCATGCGTCGGACAGCCGAGCCGCCGATTCGGCGGCCAGGATCTGCATCACCTGGGCGGGGGCGCACCCGCTCTCCAGGAGATTGGCCATCAGGCGCATCGTGCGGTCGATGTGCGTGAAGAACGCCTTGTAGCCGGCACACAGGTAATTGAGGCCGGGCTCGCCATCGGGCGTGCTGGTGAACCTGTCCTTCGGACACTCCCCGTGACACGCAAAGCGCACAGGGCACTCGCGGCAGTACTGCGGCAGCGTGTCGCGCTTGGCAAGCCCGAACTGGCGCTGCGTGTCGGAGGTGACCAGTTCCAGCATGTGCACCTGCTGGATGTTGCCGAGCAGGTACTTCGGCTCCACGAAGTGGTCGCACGAGTAGAGGTCGCCGTTGTGCTCCAGCGCCAGGGCGCCGCCGCATGTCTCCGAGAAGATGCACATCGAGGTGGGAGCGCCGACCCAGGACGCGAGCGCCGCGTCGAACATCTGCACGTAGGTCCTGCCCACGTCGCGGCGGACCCACTCGTCGAACACCCCGATCAGGAATCGACCCCACTGCGCCGCGTTGACTGAGCGTTCCGTCACCAGGCTGCCTTCCAGCAGGTAGAGCGGACGCGGCTCGCTGCGGCGCTCGCCCCAGCCCATGTTCGCCACGGGCAGCATCTCTGGGGTCACCCGTTCGACGATGGGGATGAACTGGATGAAGGAGGTCTTCAGATCGTCACGGAAGAAGCGATAGACCTCAAGCGGGTGATCGGCGTTTGCGGCGTGCACCGTGCACAGGATGTTGACATCGACGCCGTGCGCGCCGAGTTTCTCTCGCCCGCGCATCACCTGTTCGAAGGTGCCCTGTCCGCTCTTGTCTACGCGATAAGCGTCGTGCAGGTCGCGCGGGCCGTCGACACTCAGCCCGACGAGGAACCTGTGCGCTTTGAAGAACGCGCACCACCCAGCGTCGAGGCGCGTGCCGTTGGTCTGAATCGTGTAGGACACCGTCTGGCCCGGCCGCTTGTGCCGCTCGGCGTACTCCACCGAGCGCTTGAAGAAGTCGAGTCCCATCAGCGTCGGCTCGCCGCCCTGCCAGGCGATACTCACCTCGCCGTCCGGGTGCGACTCGAGCAACTGCCGGATGTACGTCTCGAGCAGTTCGTCGGCCATCCGGAACCGGCCGCCGGGATAGAGCATCTCCTTCGAGAGGAAGAAGCAGTACTTGCAGTCGAGATTGCAGACCGCCCCGGTTGGCTTGGCCAGCAGGTGAAACGGCCTTGGCGTCAGAGGAGGCATCGTCGGCATGGGCATCTGCATTATATCGACGAGGAGATCGCGGCACCGGGTGTGTTAGCCTACCGCGGTCGGCGGGCGCACGAGGCGCACCGGTGGCATGACCGGCCATCGAACGGAGTCCGAACGATGAGACGACGGGAGTTCATCAAGGCCGCTGGCGTGATCGCCGGAACGGCCGTGGCGGGCGCGCGGGTGATCGGGAGCGATGCTCCGATCGGAACGCCGTTCGCCGGCGAGCGGCCGAACATCCTCCTCGTTCTGACGGACCAGCAATCCGCCGACGCGATGAGCTGCCGGATGGGGACGACGTTCATCAGCACGCCGGCCATGGATGGTCTGGCGGCGCGTGGCGTCAGCTTCACCAGAGCCTACACGGCCAATCCCCTCTGCGTCCCGGCGCGGGCGTCGATGCTGACGGGCCAGCCACCGCATGTCACGGGCGTCCAGGTGAACGATCTCACGGTGCCCATCGACGGACGGCGTCGCAGCTTCGGCGCGCATTTCCGCGACGCGGGCTACAACACCGGGTACTTCGGGAAGTGGCATGTGCCGTTCCCGGCGAAGGACCCCGCCGTGCACGGGTTCGACGTCATGGGGGCCATCAAGAACAACGGCGCCGACAACGAGATTCCGGCGCTGGCCGCCGCGTTCATCACCCGCCCGCGCGAGAAGCCGTTCCTGCTCGTGACCTCGTTCGTGAATCCGCACAACATCTGCGAGTGGGCTCGGGGCGAGGAGCTCAAGGACGGGGCTGTCGGCGAGCCGCCTCCTCCCGAGCGTTGCCCCCCGGCCGTCGACAACCTCGCACCGCCTCGAGACGAGGCCGACGGCGTGCTCCTGATGCGGCGCTCGTACCAGAACAACCGGCTGTTTCCCGTCGGCGGCTTCGACGAGTCCAAGTGGCGCCAGTACCGGTGGGCGTACTTCCGGATGATCGAGAAGGTCGATGCGCACCTTGCCGTCATCCTCGCGGCACTGCGCGACTCCGGACAGCTCGATCGGACCGTCATCGTGTTCACCAGCGATCACGGCGATGCCCAAGGCGCGCACGGGTGGAATCAGAAGACGGTCTTCTACGACAATGTGTCGCGTGTGCCGTTCCTGATCGCCGGCCCGGGCACTGCTCGCGGCGGGCGGTCCGATCGACTGGTCAACACCGGCGCCGATCTGTACCCGACGCTGTGCGAGTTCGCAGGCATCGAGGCCCCCGGCGGGCTGCCGGGCCGGAGCCTGAAGGCGAGCGCGCTGAATCCGAACACCGCCGACCCGCGCCGGTATGTCGTCTCCGAAAACAGGATGGCGCAGGGTGGGCCGGTTGATGGACGCACCCCTGAGCTCTCGGGGCGGATGGTCCGGAGCGCGCGCTTCAAGTACTGCGCCTATGACTCCGGGAATCAGCGCGAATCACTGTTCGACCTGCAAAGTGATCCCGGCGAGATGGTCAACCTCGCCGGGAAGCCGGAACACAAACAGGCGTTGGCGCAGCATCGACAGCACCTCGCCGAATGGTGCCGGGAGACGGAGGACCCGTTTGTCGTGCCGGGATAGCGTTGCCGGCGGCGAATCGGATGTGCGACGATGTCGTCCCTCAGCGTGAGCGCCGAAACTGTTCTTCCGTGATGGAGGTTGCATCATGAAACACCGGGGATTCGTCAGCACCGTTGGCCTGGCCGCCGCCGCGACGTTCGCTGCGGCGCACCTTGCGCTTGCGGCAGACCGTGTGCCAGGTACGCAGCCTCCTGGCAAGAAACCCAACATCGTCTTCATCCTCGCGGACGACTATGGCACCGGTGAGGTGAGCAGCTACGGGGCGGACAACTACAAGACGCCGAAGATCGACGAACTGGCCCGGGGAGGCATACGGTTCACCCATGCCTACACGGCGCCGTTGTGCGGGCCGTCCCGGGCGTTGATCATGACTGGACGCTACGCGTTCCGCACCGGGGCGACGAACCAGGATGCGACCGGGCTGATGAAACCATCCGTGGAAACCATGATGCCCAAGGTCCTGAAGCCGGCGGGCTACGTCTCCGCAATGATCGGCAAGTGGGGCCAGCTCCCGCTCGGGCCGGCCGACTTCGGCTTCGATGAGTACCTGGCCTTTACGGGCAGCGGGATCTACTGGAACACCCAGGAGAAGGGCAAGACCTACGTCGTGAACGGCGAGAAACGGGATCTGCGCGACCAGGAGTACATGCCGGACGTGATGCACACGCGCGCCGTGGACTTCATCACGAAGCACCGCAACCAGCCGTTCTACCTCTACTACTCCCTGTCGCACGTCCACGCGGAGATCCTGCCGACGCCGGAGAGCGCGCCGGGCAGCAAGGACATCTATGCCGACAACGTCGCTTACATGGACAAGCTCGTCGGCAAGCTGGTCGGCGAACTCGATCGCTTGAACCTGCGCGAGAACACCCTGATCGTGTTCGTTGGAGACAACGGCACGGCCAACGGGAGGGCGAGCCGGGCGACAATTGGCGGCCGCCCCCTCGCTGGTGCCAAGGGCTCGATGCTCGAAGGCGGCGCGCTCGTGCCCATGATCGTGAACTGGCCGGGCACGACCCCGGCGGGCCAGGTTTCGGCCGACATGGTCGATTCAACCGACTTCCTGCCGACCTTCGCCGAACTGGCCGGTGCGGCCCTGCCCGCGAAGACGATCGTCGACGGCCGCAGCTTCGCCGCCCAGGTGCGCGGCCAGAAGGGCCAGCCGCGCGAGTGGATCTTCATCGAACTCGCCCGGATGTGGTACGTCAGGGACGCCGGGTGGAAGCTGAACCAGGCCGGCGAACTGTTCGACATGAGCGACGCGCCGTTCACCGAGAAGCCCGTCGCCGCCACCACCACAGACCCGGCGGCGATAGCGGCGCGCACGCGCCTGAAGGCCGCCCTCGACAAACTGAATCCCGCTGGCGGCATTCTGGACGAGGGAACCGGCGACGGCCGGCACGCGAATCGGAAGAAGAAATAGATGCGAGTGATGCCGTCGTGGTCCGACCAGTGCTCCTGGTTCTGACGTCACCTTTCGACTCCGCAATCCATGACTGCCGGTCGCGTCAGATCTGGTTCGTACAACGATTACAGGCCGCTTGTTGACATTCTCCTGTGCTGCTTGATATAAGGTGGCGGGTCAAACGGTCAGTCCAATCGAACATCTCTTCGCAGATTGGTGCGACCCGACATGAAATCGGCGGGTCTACCGGCAATGGGAGCCGAGCATGATGAACCGACGCGATTTTCTGGCCGGCCTGGGCGCTGGCGCCGCGGTGCTGGCACTCCCCGAGTTCGGGAATGCCGCGGCGCCCGGCAAGCCGAACATCCTCTTCATCGCCGTTGACGACCTGCGGCCGGAGCTGGGGTGCTACGGGCGCGGCTACATCAAGAGCCCCAACATCGACCGCCTCGCGCGGCGCGGCATGACCTTCAACCGCGCCTACTGCCAGCAGGCCGTCTGCTCGCCGTCCCGCTCCAGCCTGTTGACCGGCACGCGGCCCGACACGACGAAGGTGTGGGACCTGGTGACCCACTTCCGCACGGCGATTCCGGATGTGATCACACTCGGGCAGCATTTCAAGAACAACGGCTACGTCGTCCAGGGCATGGGCAAGATCTATCACGGGGGCTACGACGACAAGCCCACCTGGTCCGTGCCGTGGCAGACACCCAAGGCGGTACGCTACGCGCTCCCCGAGAACGTCACCCTCGACGCGCGCCGGAACGAAGTCGATCCCGACGACCCCGACCCCCTGGCGGCCAAGGCAAAGGCTACTCAGGCGCAGGCGGCCAAGCCCGACGACACGACGGCCGGCAAGTTCGATACGCGCGGGCCGGCGTTCGAAGGGGCCGACGTGCCGGACGACACGTTCCAGGACGGGAAAGTCGCCAGTCTCGCGATGTCCACGCTGCGGGACCTCAGCCAGAAGAAGGAGCCTTTCTTCCTGGCGGTCGGGTTCATCAAGCCGCATCTGCCCTTCGTGGCGCCGAAGAAGTACTGGGACCTCTACGATCCCGCCACGATTGAGCTCGCGCCGAATCCGTTCCGCCCGAAGGACGCGCCGTCGTACTCCATCCTGCCGGGTGGAGAGCTGCGCAACTACCACGGGATCCCGAAGGAGTCGGTGGCGCCGGACCTGGCGCGCCAGCTCAAGCACGGTTACTACGCCTCCCTGAGCTACACCGACGCGCAGGTCGGCAAGGTGCTCGACGACCTCGACCGCCTGGGCCTGCGCGACAACACCATCGTCATCCTGTGGGGCGACCACGGCTGGAAGCTCGGCGAGCACGATGCCTGGTGTAAGCACACCAACACGGAGAACGACACCAACGCGCCGTTGATCCTCTCCGTGCCGGGCATGAAGAACGCCGGCGGAAGGACCGACGCGCTCGTGGAATTCGTCGACATCTATCCCACCCTGTCCGAGCTGGCCGGTCTGCCGCTGCCGGGGCACCTGGAGGGCACGAGCTTCACGCCGCTGCTCGACCAGCCGGCGCGCGCGTGGAAGACGGCGGCGTTCAGCCAGTACCCGCGCAACGGGGACGGCACCAGGCTGATGGGGTACTCGATGCGCACCGATCGGTACCGTCTCACGGTGTGGGTCGAACGCAACGACCACTCGAAGGTGCACGCGACGGAGCTCTACGACCATCAGACCGATCCGCAGGAGAACACCAATGTCGCCGGTGTGCCCGCGAATGCGGCGCTGGTTGCCGGGCTGATGGAGCAGTGGAAGAAGGGCTGGAAGGGCGCTCGTCCGGGCGGCGCCCGCGGATAACGGCCGGATATCGGCCCCCAGTGGCTTCGTGAGGTTGCGATGACGATGAAGACGTACGCTCCCGTTCTTGCCTGCCCGATCGCGATACTCAT
>Ga0209668_10001184_pt1 | contig 11086 bp, 9 predicted proteins | sample FrelakmetPLP11PL_FD_187150 | JGI IMG/M metagenome (GOLD analysis project Ga0209668, IMG submission 187150) | Freshwater lake sediment microbial communities from the University of Notre Dame, USA, for methane emissions studies - PLP11 PL (SPAdes)... | ecosystem: Environmental > Aquatic >... | reverse complement strand
GATGAGTTTATAGGTTATCTGAATGCAAAATCTGGCATCCAGGAGTTGGCGATGAGAGAAATATCCGGAGATAATAAAGGGTGGTTTAAGGATGAATACCGCAATACTACAAGTGATATTTCAATTTTGATTGTTCTGATGAATCATTATGCAAAATGGTATATTAAAAAAGTACTCAGGGAGAGCCATTTACAGACACCTGACGAGTTTTCGTTTCTAATCACCCTCATGACTTACGATAGTTTAAGTAAGAGCGAACTGATCACAATGCAGGTAATGGAAAAGACTTCCGGATCAGAAATTATACGACGGCTTATTAAAAGAGGGTTTATAGTTGAATCCGCCGATGAGAATGATAAGAGAAGTATAAGGGTTTCTATATCCAGGTCAGGAAGAGAGGAGGTAATCAGACTGCTACCTCAGATGAGCAAGGTGACAAATATTGTTGTTGGAAATCTCAGTTCTGATGAGATCAACACTCTTTCATACCTCCTGAAAAAACTCGATTATTTCCACAATAATATTTACCTGAATAAAAGAGGTAAATCTTTAAATGATATATTCAGTGGAATTGAAAACAGATATAACTGATAAATACATAAGTATAATTGTTTTGAGTGATTTACGGCATACGTCTGAAAGTTATGTGAGGTTGTTACAGTTTACTTGTCAACTAACCTGTCAGCATTTTGAGCCAAAAAACCATTTAAATTACGGAACATAAAAAGTACGACTGTAACTGACATCACAACACTAAAACATATCTTTAAGACATTAAAATGGTTTTTAGTACGAATATTAAATACAAAACATCTCCTAAAATGAGATCTTATTTAAGATCGTTTTTTATCAGTGAATTACTTATGATCTCCTGCAATCTTTCTTCCCAGTCTTTCCAGATCGGGCAAGCAACTATTTCATTTATTGATTCATCAAGGAATAACCGTAAAATCAGAACAGAGATATATTACCCATCTGACAATCCGGGAAAGAATGCTGTTATCTCAAGGGGTTTTCCAGGTAGATTCCCTGTTATTTGCTTCGGTCATGGTTACCAGATGTCGTGGAATTCCTATAAGTATATTCGTGATTCGCTCGTACCCAATGGATTCATAATTGCTTTTCCAAAGACTGAGTGGGGACTATTCCCATCGCACATGGATTTTGCAATTGACATTGCTTTTATACTGGATGAATTGCTTAAATCTGCTAAAGATCCATCATCAATATTTTTTAACCGGGTTGACTCAATGAATTGCTCAATGGGTCACAGCATGGGAGGCGGATCAGCTATCCTGGCTGCTCAATTCAGTTCTTCTGTTCGTTCCCTTGCCATCCTGGCTCCATTGGATACACGACCCTCTTCCATCAATGCAGCATCGGAGCTTGAGATACCTTCAATGATCATTGCAGGGGAAAATGATTGTGTAACACGACCCGAGATTCATCAGGTACCAATTTATTCAAACCTAAAAAGCTTTTCCAAAATACTTATTACAATCAAAGGAGGCAGTCACTGCCAGATGGCAGACAGAAGTACCAAATGCAGGCTTGCCGAGTCGACCTGCAAGCCCATGCCTGATATTACTGATAAGGATCAGCATGCAATCATAATGAAATATCTATTGCCCTGGCTTAATGACCATTTGAAAGGTGATCTGGCATCAGCAGAACAATTTAATGCCTTTCTGAAATCTGACCAATCGATAGAATTTGAGAGAAAAAAATAAGTAATTATATATTATGAGTATCAGTAATCATGAGCAAAGGCTAATTGATTTTCTTCGTTTACCCCGACCCCATGGGGAGCGAAGAAAATCAATTTACTCCCCACGGGGCTGGGGTAAATAAATTGATTTTTAACGAAATAGAGTACATTGATAATCATATCCGATAGTCAATTTATTTTTTAAGGCTGGCTTTTGAGAAAATATAGGAATCAATTTGCAAATTGAATTCTATATCCTCAATGATAAATTCTGTGCCCATTCCTTCTTTGAGCATATCCTTAAATACTATTTTTTTCGGGTACCAGCGGCCGTTTATACGCTGAATATCTGATAACTCAGTTTTTTTAAGAAGGGTCCCGCTTTTTGCATACATCTCTTCACGGAGGGGAATATTCCGTTCCTGATCGACCCAAAGTTTTTGCTGCTGGTAGGCAATCTCAGGAACAAAAGCAGTAAGCTTAATAACCCAGCAATTATGGCCATCGACTATCTCCGAGCCGGTTACTTCTGCATTATACCGGTCAGTAAGTTTATTATCCTCCATAAGATCTTCGTATGAGAGATCGGAACCCATAACAGACTGGCGCAGCATATGTCCTGCAATCTGTATTATACGGTCGGTGGAGGGGGAATATATCCACAACTGTTCTTCAAGTTTAAGCATCTTTGTTCCCTGCTCGCGGACCGGGTACAGATATTCAGTGAACGACTTATTCTGGCCGGCAGTCCATGTTTTTAACCTGACGGTACTTGTTGTTCTTCGTCCGTGGATTATCATCGATGATGAAAATATGCGGTTCTCAGATGACAAATTCTGATCTATTTTGTCAAGTATCTTCTTCCCGTCTGGTAACTGGGCCTGAAGAGTGCAAAATCCTATCAGGAAGAGTATCATCATCTTTTTCATGCTTCAAGTTCTTTAAAAAGTTGTGCCGTCTGACGTTTATATATACCTATTCCTGAAAGCATTGTACCTAAAAGAGATGAAAAGACTCCGGGAATAAATCCTATGTACCATGCTTGAGGCGTAATATGGGCTCTGAAAACCTGCGGCATCATTATTGAGGCATTTTTCATCATTGATCCCAGGTCAATGCCGTATGTCTGAAGGATTAAAGAGATGCTCAGTCCTGCAATGACTCCAGCCAAAGAACCAAGAAAACCAATAATCAGTGACTCCAGTAGCATTGTTTTATAAACATGGCTTTTTTCCTCTCCTATTGCCAGGCGCATACCAAATTCGCCGTATCTGCGCAATCCTCCAAGCAGGCCTGCATTCCAAAGGATTAAAGACATTGCGATGATGAAAACAAATACGAGAATACCCTGAAGCTTTCCTGAGTATTCGACAAGGAATCCCATATTATTTTGCTCAGCAAGGCTTTTCATAATTAATGAAAACTCATCTCTATCTGAGGTGTAACGTTTATTAAAGCGGTTTGCAATAAGGCTTGCTTCTTCATTATCGTAATAACCAGTCCGTGAAAATCCGAGAATCTCACCGGTAGCATCTTGCATACTCAGGGCTTCTCTGACATCATTAATGTCTGCAATAACAGTACCCCGGTCAAGTGCAGTGGTCCCAAACTCAATTGTCCCGCAGAGAGTTAAATTATAAAGGGCAAGTCCTCCGTTCATAGTTGAACCTACCAGGGTTAAGGTATCACCCGATTCAAGGCCAAGCTTTTTAGCAAATGTATTGCTAATCAATACTTCCCTCCTTTTTGTGGGGAGGGAACCGCTCTTTAGTGATGACGGAATATTGAGTCGTTCAATCTCTTCCTGATTTCCGGAAAGCATATCGATACCTATACCCATCGAGGGTCCCTGAGCTCTGGTTTCACCTGTATGATCAGGAACATCAATCAGTCCACCAAAATAAATGCGTTCAACGAAATCCATTTCCGGGAATTGTGCAGAGATAATACTTTTCAGAGTGTCAGTTCCCATGATTGCCAGATCATTGGGAGTCTGGACGGCATTTTCTGAATAGGCCCTGGTCATGATCTTAACATGCCCGGCAGCGAAACGTGCATTAAACTCAATGCTGTTACCTATAACGCCGGTGATCCAGCTGTGAAATACAACGGTGAGCATAACTCCTGTCGCTGTGACAATAAATGGAAGAAGGCTGCGGTGCCTGTCTCGCAAAAGTCCTTTGAACAGAAATCTGATCATTGTATCCTCCCTCTTAAAGCCTCAGTGGGATTTAACTGCGCTATTTTTCGTGAGGGCCAGTAGCTCACAATTGTTGTAACAAGCAGTACAATGATAACAGTACCTGAGATCAGGGCAAGACTATATACCGGATATAGTTTTGCAGCCATTGCAATGCCGAAATCCTTGCTTTCAAGGGGGATAGAAATACCTCTTATGGCCTGTATAGCAAGCAGGGGGAAGCCATATAATGCTGCTACAATAGTTGCCAGTACCGAATGCATGGCTCCCTCGATAGTAAATAATTTAACCACCTGTCCGCGTGTCATACCCAGGGCCACATAAGTACCTATCTCTTTCTGTCTTCTGAAAATTGACAGTACCTGGGTATCAAACACCGCCAGCATAGCCATCATGAGGAGGATAGCCCATATTATTATACCGACGAAGCTTTTGGCTTTGATTATATTCTCAATATCGGAGAGGAGTGTTTCCTGATCTTTAAAGATCCACTCATCTGTATCTGTGCTCTGCCACCCTTTCCTGTCTGTTATCAGAAGTGTTGCTTCTCCGGGAAGAAGCATCATTTCGCGGACCTTATCTATCGAAAGCCATACCTGTCCTACATCAACCGTAGGAACGTTTGTATCAAAAATGGCAGCAATCCTTATCTCAGTTGCATCGAAGGTTCCGTTCTTATCTCTCCACCGGATAGTAACATAATCGCCTTCTTTAAGCTGTGTGCTTCCGGCCATTGATTTTCCGATAATAGCAGGTATATCAATGTCATCTGATTTCAGTTTTAATGAGGGCAGAGCCAGCACTTCTTGTTCGGGGGAGATCCCCTTGATAAGCACTGACTGCATCCTCCCATTGGGATAAATAGTTCCCTGTGATAATAGCACAGGAACAAGTGATCCGCTTTTTACTGAATCACTCAGAACATCTGGAATGGTTCCATGGCTGTCTGAAAGCGTCAAAGGATCGAAGGGATCGTAAGATAAATGCCAGAATTGACCTGCCCCGATCTCCCATTTGATCATATCGTTTTTTGCCTGCCTGTCCCATCCCTCAAGAAGTCCTTTTAGCCAGATAATCATTATAAATGAGAAAGAGAGGACAATAACATTCAGCCATGTTCGCAAACCTGCTCCCAGAAGGTTCTTTAATGCGAGTTTAAATACCAGCATCTGATTATCACTCCATTAGTTTTTTTCAATTTTCTCATCCTTTACCACCTTACCGTCAAACAGGAAGATTTTCCTCTTTACGTAACCGATCACTTTATCATCATGCGTTGCGAATATAAATGTAGTGTGCAGCTCGCGGTTAAGTTTCTCCATGGTCTGCAATATATTATGAGAGTTGGCGGCATCGAGGTTCGCTGTTGGTTCATCGGCAAGAACAATAGCAGGTCTTTTGACCATTGAGCGCGCTATTGCAACGCGCTGGCTTTCACCACCCGATAGTTGAGCAGGTTTTGATTTTATCTTGTCGGTCAGTCCAACCCATTCAAGAGCATCAAGGACCATTTTCTTTCTCTTTGGTGCATCAATTTTCTGCAGCAGCAGAGGAAACTCCACATTTTCAAAAACAGTGTATACCTGAAAGAGATTGTAGCTCTGAAAAATGAATCCCAGCTGCGACTTTCGCATTGAAGCAGAAGCTCCTGCAGAGAGGTTCCCGACTGATTCCCCAAGAATGATTGCTTTCCCTTCCGAGGGTACATCAAGCGTTCCGATAATATTAAGCAGTGTGGTCTTTCCTGATCCGCTGGGACCAATCAGACCGGCAAACTCGCCTCTTCCGAATGTAAGATCAATGCCGTTTAATGCGGTAAACCTGCCGCTTCCCATGGGAAAATGCTTCTTAAGTCCTTCAATATTAATTATTACTTCATTATTCATATTGTGCTCTGTCGTTAAATAGTTATATATCAAGTACAAGCATTATTTGTATACCCTTTCCTGCAAAAAGACTATTATTATCCGGGCTACCGTAAAGAATTAGAACATCTGGATTCCAAAAAGCCATAAAATAAAGGCTAATATAATCATATTTAAGTTGAAGGTTAAGGAAACTGTACCATTCCTTAATTTCCCAGTTGTAATAAACAATTCCTGAAATATTATACGACACCGACAACGGGTAGCTTAATGCAAGGATTGAATAATTGCTTATGATTTTTTCCTGCCCCTGATCAGGATTATTGCCATAATGAAAGAATTCTGAAATGAGATTCAGTCCGTTACCAAGTGAGAATGTGTAGTCCAATCCTATATTGTAATAGGTTTCCCATCTGCTCATCAGTGTATTATTCTTGTCGTTGAGGTTTTTAGAATATTCAAACCATAATCCAATGCCAAGGTCCCATTTGCCATCCAACGCCAGCCTATTCTCACTGAAATGGGGCTCTGTTACAAGAGGCAATCCGGCATATACCTCTGAATAATCAGCAAGGCGATGATGATAGCTCATTGCTATCTCACCCTTGGGAACAGGAAGCTGGAACCGTCCACCATACTCCGGAATATTCTTTACAGAAGGTACTGACTCCCATCCCTTAACTTTATCATTCCCATATAAAGTCCAGAGCCATATATTTATATTGTTACTGAAGTAATAACGTCCGAGCAGCCCGTAAATCCCGTCTGTCAGCTGCAAAGGGTCGCGGTAGTCCATTTTATCAAACCACATAAGAGGACGGAGAATGTTTGCTGAACCGAAATTAATCTTCTGAAGACCTGCCCTTAGCTCAAAATGAGATGTGGAATATCTTAACCACGCCCTGTATGGTTTAAAGCTATAATTTGCAGTATCAAAGTCAGATCCTGTGAAGAGAAGATTCCCATAAGTATTGAATGAAATCTCAGCATCTAGTTTGCTGTTTGAACCGGTCTTCCACCAGGGGCTGAGGGTTGGAATGTACCTTACCCCGGTCTGGTATCTCAATGGATCCGAAAAGTTGAGTCCGGCCCAGCCGCTAATCTGGTTCTGAAAGTCAAGGCCTGCCTTCTGGCCTTTTACAGACTGAATACCAATGAACAATATAACTGAAAGTATATATATGATTCTCCTGTTCACCTGAGCCAGATTTTCATTCTCGCGATCTGTTCTTTAGTTTTTTGTAAACAGCAAAGAGGCTGTATTTATCAAGAGCGCGCCCCAGGCTTTTTCCCATCAGTATGAAATGAGAGACATCCTCCTCGGTGAACTCAATACCTTTTTTCTTCTTCAGTTCGATGAAACGCGCCAGGTCTTTGCGCATTGAAGACCAGAAAAAGAAGTTAATAAGTATCATGAACAGAGCATAGCGCCAGTCATTAAAGTAATACCAAAGCCAGAATATCATTAACACGTATCCGCCCCATCTCACTACAAGAACACTTCCCATAACAAATCCCAGTATAGTAGCAGAGAGGTTCACCAAAAGCAACCCAAACCAGTTTACTACAAGAAGAATACCCAGTATCGGAGACTCTCCCCTGCCACCTTTAAAACGGTAGTAAACGGGAAGATTATGACCAATAACTCCAAAAAGTGCAGTAAGCAAATAGTAAGGTTCTGAAGTGAATATAAGCCTAACCAGAAGCGTGGGAACCGCGACTTTTAGCATATCAGCAATTGAAGTAATGCAGCCATACCTGGCTCCGATTTTTTTTGTCACAAGTGTGGCGCTTACCAGATCTGATTCGAAGGTTTCTTCAGAATGAGGAACCGGTTCTGAAAAGGGTTCAATTTTTCGATTTTTTGTGACAATGAAATAGACAATGCGGGCAAACGACACTGAACCAATAAGATATCCGGTCACACAGCAAATAATTGCCAACAGCCATGGTTTTTGAATAAGGAACATAATAGCTTCATTCATAATCATGGATAGTTAATACACCGTTTGAACCATCTACTGTCACTGTTAATCCATTGCCAAGAGCGCATGCATTTTCTACGGAGACCAGTGCAGGAATTCCCATTTCACGTGCAATAATTGAGCAATGTGAGAGCATACCACCTGTTTCAGATACAATTGCCCCCGCCTTTACAATTATGGATGTCCAGCTGACATCAGAAAATGGGATTAAGAGTACATCGCCATTCCGGACTGCAGCAAAGTCTTCAGTTCGCTGAACAACTCTTGTTTTACCTCTGTAAATTCCGGATGATGTGCTGATACCAGAATGATTCTTCTCTCTCCCTTTTTCAAGAATCGGTGCTTCCTCTCCATAAATAACCTGAGGAAGGACAATATCCTTTGTCTCTGCCATTTCATTTTTCCGCTTTTGGATCACATCCTGGTATCGGTTCACATGTTCTGCCTGATTATTCTTCAGAATGAGATCAATCTCATCTTTTCTGAGATAGAAAATATCATATTCGGAGTCTATTATCACCCTCCCGGCCAATTCTTTTCCGAGCATTATAAACAGCCTGCGAAAAAGACCATACCCAAATATATATAAGGAACTTATTTGTTCTCGATATAGCTTAAAGTTACCTGCTTTTTTATAAATTTTACTTAAAGAACGACTGATTTGGAATCCTTTCTGGTGCATCTCATTCAGGGTATACATCCCGGATCTGTTTTCATCAGGGGAAGAGCTCATAACCATATTAAAAACCAGCTCTGGATTTTCCTCCCACTTGGGGACTGAGAAATCGTTACCGCTTTCGCTCAGATGGCCGAAATCTTTCAAAAATTTATCAAACTCATTGACAATTTCATCAGCTTCTTTAATTGATCTGAGTTTTTCCAGAGAGACACACTTCTCTTTCAGGTTTTCAGGTAAATTATCGATCTGCTTTTTGATTTTTTGAATTGAAGGAAGTGGGGTGTAGGAAATCAGTTGAGGGAAGTCCTGCCTGAAATCGAGTCTGACATAGTCAAGATTAACTTTATCCAGTTGTTTTTTAAGTTTCTTATGATAATATGACATCAGCATCGGGGTTACAATATTGAGGTATGCCAGTCTTTTCCCCTCATTAAACAGAGTAGAATATATATCAGGATAAGAATTGATCATTAACTCTTCCTTCATTGACTCTTCTATTTTTATATATTTTGTTCTGAGTTCGTCGTAATCACTTAGGAAAGTCGTTTCGAATCGTAGTTTGGTGTAAATAAACCTTATTATCCTGAAAGTGTGTCTCAGACTTCTGAGACCGGGTTTAAAAGAAGGTCTTGAATTGTCATTCCTCGTCATCAGGTATTCCAGGCTGTCAGCCGACAATCCAAATTGGCTGAATATTTTTCCCAATTCAATGATATTAAAATATGTTTGATAATAAAAAAGCTTTGCGAGATCTTCGGGCTTTACATCCAGGGGGCCGGTGATCTCTGAAAGCAGGTCTATCCATGTACCGTTAACCATCGGAATATTCACCGACCATACAAGAGGTTTTATCTGCCCGGGAAGCATTTCTTTGGCCATTTTATTGGAATATATCTGGATATCTTTTCGCCCTGTTATCTGTCTCAGTTGCAGATAGTAAATTTTCTTGCCGTCATAAGCCCACTCAATATCAATATGCGATCCGTAATACCTTTTCAGCTTAGCCGTATCTGCAGCTACCTGCCTGATAACAGAAAAATAGTGATGATTCTTATTTCCATCAAGAACCAGATCCCTTCTTATTCTCCAGCGTAAAGGTGTAATTCCCTTCTGAACAAGTTCCTCGCCGAATCCTTCAACAGCCTCAATGACAATTTCCTGCTGATTTGTGACAGGATTGCGGCTGAAACTGACTCCGGCTAGCTTTGACGAAATCATTTCCTGGATAATGACACCGCATTTAAATACAGAAATCTTGGTTTTTCTAAGATATTCATTATCAATTAATAACGATGATGAATTCCATACCTCTTGTACTGCTTTCAGAATATTTTCCGTTCCACTAACGTTCATCAGGGTTTGAAACTGACCTGCATAGCTGTACTCCTTCGAATCTTCAGCAGTTGTAGAGGAGCGAACTGCATATATAACATCCGGAATGCGCATAATCTCCTCCCTGAGTTCTTCAAGTACGACTGAGCCCTCTTTGAGATACTTATCATAAGCACAGGTTGTTACCAGGAATGTTACAGGGATGTTGAAACCATATCTGTGAAGAAAAATAAGGGAATTGGCCTTATTCCCGGTCTCATCTGCTTTCAGACCTGCTCTTAATCGCTTTATCAATGCAGGGTGTTTCATCTTGTTCTGGAACAGGAATATCGGACCATTAAAATACAAATTATTCTGTTAAACATATTTCAGGATATCTGTTATTGAGGTCACTGCTGATTCTACAATATATTTGCGGTAAGGACCGACCGGGCATCCGGCATAGATGCCTGTCGTTTTTCCTTCCCGAAATGATCGTACCAGCGGCTTTTCCCAATCAGGATAAGGGACTGGCTCATTTGGATCGTAGCTGCTAAAAGCCTTGAACTTTTTTATAGCATGCAGGAACATGAGGTCCGTATTTTCGGAAATAAAATCTGTTGGAACCTCCAGTGCGTAGTCGAATCCTTCATTAATGGCTTTGTGATAGGCTGAGCAGGTTGAGAATTTGTTGTTTCCCGGATCCCAGTATTCATCTGCATACTCATCATCACTCCAGACCAGTTCCCATGGGCTTTCCCTTTTTTCCATCAGATTTCGCATCTCTCTTTCAAGGGGAACACGATATTCAGAACCGCGTTTATCCTGAGTCTCCTTTTTGAATGGGTGACCATGTTTTGACAGGATCAATAGGACTCTGGCATGGAGAGGTACATGAGCGAGTTGGTCCTGGATTATCCTCACATACGCCTCACGCATTGCCGGCTGGTTGCCTAATTGATCGGCACAGATGAACTTAGCCCGCTTTTTCACAAAACTGAAAACCCTTGGCAGGGCATAGGCATACTCCTCGAAGTCGGAGTACACCGGATTACAAAAACACTGGTAAATGATTGTTTTGCAGCCTTTATCCAAAAGGTATTCAACAGCCTGACTTAATGATTCTTCATAGATGTATTGAGCATGACAGAATTCGGCTTGAGGGAATTGCTTTTTAAGGGCAGTGACTGTTTCTATATAGATACTTTTGCACTGGTACTCCCAGGCTACTTTTTTCTCAGGGAGGAGGTGTCCATAGTACCAACCAACAACTTTTGCCCCTGTCTTCTGGCATACATCAGGTGCACCGCCCCTACCATCGCCGGTATAGAGAAAGTA
>Ga0209668_10001183_pt1 | contig 11090 bp, 10 predicted proteins | sample FrelakmetPLP11PL_FD_187150 | JGI IMG/M metagenome (GOLD analysis project Ga0209668, IMG submission 187150) | Freshwater lake sediment microbial communities from the University of Notre Dame, USA, for methane emissions studies - PLP11 PL (SPAdes)... | ecosystem: Environmental > Aquatic >... | reverse complement strand
ACAATTGATAAAAATACATTATTTGGGGCTAAAATAACTAATCTAATAGATGATAATGATTATGCATTGGTAACCTGTTTATGCAAACCTGGTTTCGTTCCAAAACATTATTGCAACCCATCTAAAGAAGAAATTTATACACTTCTTAAAACTTATCCCGAAGAAAATCAAACTATTCAAGAACTTACTCCGAAAATCTCGACTACTAACAAAAATATTTTTCAATCAATATTTCAAATTTTTACCTGCTGTATTGGTGTAAAAAAAAATGAAGAACAAACTCCTTTAATTAACCCATCGCAAACTAATCGGTAATTAGACTGAAATGCTTGGAGATATAGATTGAATTTTAAATACGTAGAAAATTATATTTTAACAATTAAAGCAAAATATAAATCCTTACAAAAAGCTAATGCTCATCCTTTTTCATTACGTATTATTGATGAGGAAGTTTGTACCAAAAATGGCGAAACGATATTCACATTGCAATTAGTCGGAAAAAATATAATTTCTAAACTTTATACGGTAGAAATTACTAATGATAAAAAATTATTAAAGTCATTATCGCCTATAGATTTATTAAAAATTTTAAACGCCTCGAATAAAAAATTTCTATGCAAGAAAGAGAATATTATTCTTTTTCCTTGTCAAGCTTATTACAAACTAATTGCTAAAGATTATAATCATATTCTTCAACAAACTATTTTTACCTTAGAAATCACCCATGCAAATAAGATTACTCAGAAAAAATTAACGGCGCTGGACATTGCAAATAATCCTTTAATTTTAGAAAAACTTACGCCACAAGAGACGTATGATTTGGGCTATGCCGTAGGTTCAGAAACCATACTTAGAGAAATACTTTATTTATCTCGTCTTTAAAAACCTTCGGAAAAATAGAATTATATCCCTAAAACACAAGCATAAAAAATCCTTATTTTTAATAAAATTTCTACTTGAAATTGAAAATTCTGCCCTCATGTTGTTCATATTGACCTATTGACTATCCTAAGAGGTATTGGATTTATGACGACAACTGTTGAAAAACAAACATTGGGCTTTAAAACGGAAAGCGCACAATTATTAGACTTAATGATTGATAAAATCTATAAAAATAAAGAGATTTTTTTACGTGAACTAATCTCCAACGCTCACGATGCCATAGAGAAATTGCGTTTTAAAGCCTTATCAAATCCTCAAATTTATGAAGAAGACGCTGAACCCAAAATTGCTTTAGTCATTGATAAAGACAACCGTACTATTACATTAATTGATAATGGAATAGGTATGACTTTGGATGAAGTTATTTCAAATCTTGGCACCATCGCAAAATCAGGCACCAAAGAATTCTTAGATTCTTTGACCGGAGATATTAGCAAAGACACTCAACTTATTGGTCAATTTGGTGTTGGATTTTATGCTGCCTTCATGGTCGCCAACAAAGTAACTGTTAAAACTCGCGCAGCAAACGAATCACCAGAAAAAGGTGTCTGTTGGGAATATAACCGAGAATCTAAAGGCGGATATACTATAGAAAATATAACCAAGCCTGAACGAGGGACCGAGATCATTTTGTATTTAAAGAAAGATGAAGAAGAATTTTTAGAAGACTGGCGTTTACGAGGCATTATTACTAAATATTCTGATCATATTACTTTACCTATTAGTATGAAAAAGAACATTACAAACGAAATCTCTTCCGATACGACGGAAAGCAAAGTTGTTGAAAAAGAAACTGGTTCTACTTGGGAGACAGTAAATAATGCCACAGCACTATGGACATTATCTAAAGATCAGATTAATGATGAGAAATATAAGAAATTTTACACACATCTCACACATGACCAAAATGATCCATTTACTTGGATTCATAATAAAATAGAAGGGAGTCAAGAATATACTACTTTACTGTATATCCCCTTGCAGGCAGGGCCCTTTGATTTTTGGAATCACGAAAAACCACGCGGCTTAAAACTATATGTTAAACGTGTGTTCATTATGGATGATGCTGAGCAATTTTTACCGCGTTATTTACGTTTTGTAAAAGGAATTGTAGATAGCAATGATCTCCCGCTAAATATTTCTCGAGAAGTTTTACAGAATAATAAGCAAATTGATAACCTACGTTCGGCTATAACTAAACGCATATTAGAAACATTAAGTTACCTTTCTAAAGAGCAAACTGATAAATATTTACAATTTTGGAAGGAGTTTGGCAATATTTTAAAAGAAGGTTTTGCTGAAGATTTTGCAAATCGCGATTTGCTTGCTAAACTTTTAAGATTTAGCTCTACCCATTTAAATAAAAGCGAGCAAACCATTAGTTTTGAAGACTATATAGCTCGCATGAAGCCAGAGCAAGATAAAATTTACTATATCACCGCAGAAAACTTTTCAGCCGCTAGTCATAGCCCTAATTTAGAAATTTTTCGTGAGAAAGAAATTGAAGTATTGCTTCTTCATGATCGTATCGATGAATGGTTAGTTGCCCATTTAACCGAATTTGATGGCAAAACTTTACAATCGGTAGCTAAAGATTCAGATATATCAGAGATAGCTGAAGTAAGAAGTGAAGCATTACAAAAACAATACGAGGATGAATTTGGATCTTTATTAAAACAGATCCATGAAATACTTAAGGATAAAGTTAAAGAAGTTCGTATTTCGCAACGCTTGACCAGTTCTCCTGCCTGTATTGTAAAAGAACAAAACGCCTTAAATAGTCAACTAAAACGTATGCTAGAAGCTACTGGGCAAAAAATACCAGAAAGTAAGCCGATACTTGAACTAAATACCAAACATAAATTTATACAAGATTTGAGAGATGAACAAGATGATACTCGCTTAGTAGAATGGTCACACTTACTCTTAGGGCAATCCATACTTGCTGAGGGAGAACAACTGGATGATCCTGCTGGATTTGTAAGAACATTAACTAACCTATTAGCAGCAAGTAAACAATAACCTTATCTTTTAAAACATGTGTATAAGTCTCTTCGAGATGTGAGACTTATACACATCAAAATGGTTTATTCAGCTATCTATAGACTTTTTGCTAAATTATCATAGAATAAGTGGGATGTATTCAAGATACATGAGGATTGCGAGTTGATCGGTAACACAGACAACAATTCAAGTGTGAAGAATATGCCTTACCAATTAAATAAAGTACCATCTAATTTTCTATTAATGGGAAGATAAGCGCGTTCATAAGGGTATTTTTCCGCCAATTTCTCATTAAAATTTACGCCTAAACCTGGCTGATTACTGGGGTATAAATAACCCTTAGAAAAGCTATAATGATGTGGAAATACGTCATTAGTCTTCTCGGTATGATGCATATATTCCTGTATCCCAAAATTATTAATAGAAATGCCAAAATGTAAAGCCGCCGCCATTGTGATAGGAGATACGTCGGTTGGGCCATGACATCCTGTTTTCACATGATAAACTTCAGCCATCGCTGCAATTTTTTTCATGTGTGATATTCCTCCACCATGCACAACGGACATGCGAATATAATCAATCAGCTGCTCGGTAAATAAAATATGTGTATCCCATATCGTGCTAAAAACTTCTCCCACCGCGAGAGGAGTCGTTGTATGCTGACGTATAATTCGAAAACCTTCTTGTAACTCTGCAGGCACTGTATCTTCTAGCCAAAATAAATGATAGGCCTCTAATTCTTTTCCTAAACGAGCCGCTTCGATAGGTGTCAAACGATGGTGAGCATCATGCAGAAAATGAGGATTGTCGCCATAGGTTTTACGCAATTCTTTAAATAATTTAGGAATATAATTAAGATATTTTTCAGTAGACCAAACACACTCTTGCGGTAAACCTTTAGTGGCAGGTTCATAATACATTTTATCCTTAGAAACACCGTAGCTATTAGGCAAGCCTGGCACACCAGTCTGTGCCCGTATCGCTAAATAACCTAGGTCAATATATTTTCCAACTTGATCGATAGTATCGGAAATATCTTTGCCATTTGCATGACCATAGACCATCACCCCTTGACGGCTTTTTCCACCCAATAAATTATAAACCGGTGTATTTAAAACCTTTCCTTTGATATCCCATAAAGCCATATCAATCGCAGCGATAGCTGCCATAGTCACAGGCCCACGACGCCAATAAGCACCGCGATAAAAAAATTGCCAAATATCTTCAATTTGTGCAGGATCTCGACCAATCAAACAAGGGATAAGATCTTCTAAATAAGCTTTAACAGCCAATTCTCGCCCATTTAAGGTGGCATCACCTAAACCATATAAACCCTCGTCAGTGATTATTTTTAGTGTCACAAAATTACGGCCGGGACAAGTCACAAACACCTTAGCATCTTGGATTTTCATATCGGGAACCTCGACGAGATCTAGTTTTATATTCTTCGCACTTGAATTTTTGTCTGTGTTATCGCTCAATTCACAATCCTCATGTATCTTAATACACTCCGGTTGCTTCATTCTCGCGGCACCTTGCCAAAAATCTTATTGCTGTGACTATATATTTCTTTAAAATTATGTCAGTAGTTCAAATTTAAAAATTATTGAATGACTAGATCATTCAAACGGTTACGCCCAATGATTGGATACTGTTCGACTTCATACACAGCACCACTAACGGGTGCCGATTGATCAGCAAGCCAAAATACTACATGGGCTGCCACATTCTCTGGTGATAATAAACGACCGCTAGGCGCATACATTTTGGGTATTCTTTCTTGCCAATTTTTTGGAAGGCCTTCTGACATTTTTAAACAAACCTCATTCTCCGTAGGTGTCCATCCAACATTTAATTGGTTAACTCGAATCAATTCTGGACCTAAGCTATCTGCTAAATTACGTGTCAACGTCATGAGTGCTCCTTTAGAAGCAGAGTAAATCAAAAGATCAGGCTGGCCTGTGTAAGCATTCATAGAGCCTATATTAACAATAGTTCCACCTACTTTCTGCTTTCGAAAAATTTCTACTGCCGCTTTGCATAATAATAAAGGGGCATAGAAATTAACTCGCATAATCGTTTCGCAAGCTTCCAAACTGGCTGAGTCAATATTGTTGCGTGGATAAATACCTGCATTATTAACAAGACCATCTAAGCGGCCAAATTTTTTTTCTGTTTCTTTTATTAAATACACATAGGATTTTTCATCCATTAAATCAGCCAATAAATAACTACTAACTTCACCTAATTCTTGAATTAATTTTTTAGCACAATCTTCTTTACGGCCATGGATCATGACTTTAGCACCCTCCGCAACACAACGCCGAGCGATTGCAGCGCCAATACCATTAGTGGATCCGGTAATCAGAATAACTTTATCTTTTAACATCATTTAAATTTTCTGCCTATACTTTATTTTAATTAAAGAAAAAAACAAAAGGCCTTTTTAGTATTGAAAATACACTAGAGACACGGGGTGTCATACCGAGTTCACGGCTAGGCCGACCCAAACGCAAATTATTTTCAATTTGTTCTAAAGAACAATTTTTTGTTTCTGGAACAACCAAGTAAACAAAAATCCAACCCAACACGCACAGAAATGAATATAACCAAAATGTGTGGCTAGTGCCTATAAACTGAATTAAGGTCAAAAATGTCAATGATACCAGCATATTAAAACCCCAACTCGCAGAAATGGCTAAGCTAGCGCCTACACCACGAATATTTAATGGAAAAATTTCTGAAATAATTAACCACATAATAGGACCTAAACTCATTGCAAAACTAGCAATATAAATAACCATACTCGCTACAGCTATCCAACGTAACGACGTAAATACAGGAAAGTAAAAAGCTGTTCCCAAAATAACTAAACTAGTAAACATACCTAAAAGGCCATAAAGTAACAAAGGACGGCGACCCCATCGATCTATAAGCGGCAAAGCAATAATAGTAAATAATACATTGATTATTCCAATACCTAGGGTTGCTAAAATAGCATTGCTTGCATATTGAAACCCAGCTATCTGTAAAATAGTCGGCGCGTAATAAATAATGGCATTTATCCCCGTAACTTGCTGGAAAAAACTTAAGCCTAGACTAATAAAGAGAATAGGGCGCAACCATTTTGCCAATAATTGACGATGTGTTCCCTTTTCAATTTCTACTGTTTGACGGATTTCATCAAATTCTTTATTGATATTTTCGCCATGGCGTATACGCTGTAAAATTGTACGGGCTTTCTGATCCCAACCTTTTAAAATTACCCATCGAGGGCTTTCTGGCAAATAAATAGTCCCTAACAATAAAATAACCGCTGGAACAACGCCTAAACCTAGCATCCAAGGCCATTGTCCAGTGTTAGAAAAATAATAATTAATTAAATAAGAAAAAACAATCCCTATGGTGATGGCTAGCTGATTCAAAGAAACTAACATCCCGCGAATTCGTTTTGGAGCAATCTCAGCGAGATAAAGGGGTGCTGTAAAAGAACCTATACCTATAGCTATACCTAATATTATTCGACCTGTAATTAAGAAAATTAAATTAGGTGAAAATGCCGTAGCTAAAGAACCTATAATAAAAGTGAGTGCGGTAAAAACCAGTACTTTACGTCGGCCAAATAAATCACTTACTCTGCCACTTACACCAGAACCTATTAAAGCACCAAATAAAACGGCGCTAACCACCATTTCAACTTGAAAATTAGTTAGGATAAAGTCTTTTTTAATAAATAAAATAGCGCCAGAAATAATTCCAGTATCATAACCAAACAACAACCCTGCTAAAGCCGCAAATCCAGAAATGGTATAAATCAACCAATTAGGGTTTGATACTTTTATCATAAAAAATAATCTCTTTTATGCTATTTAATAATTACTTTACCTCTATCAAAACTAAAAGCAAGTTAAAGCCTAAAAAAACTAACCACTTATTTGAAAAAGTGTCAGTACTTACGGCTAATATTTTTCAATTATAGGCTTTTCATTAGGCTAAATAAGAAGGTTCAGGTAATCCCTTAATATCCGTTTCTATGGCAAAAAGCATTCCTGATTGAGGAGCGTCAGTGAGCTGTGCTGCGTTTAAATCTATTGAAGCCGATGTAACATACAAAGTTGTTAACTCTGGGCCCCCAAAACAACAACTCGTAGGTCTGGGTATTGGCATAGGAATAATACTATCTATTTCACCGGTTGGAGTATAGCGAGTAATTTGCCAACCATCCCAATGACAACTCCAAAGATAACCTTGACTATCGACGGTAAGCCCATCAGGAAAACCTTCTTCTTTGGGAACTTGTGCAAATATTTCCATTTGCCCCAAACTCCCATGAATAGGATCAAATTCATACTGATAAATCTGACGAGCAGGGGAGTCGCAAATATACATTAAGCTATTGTCTAAATTCCAAGCAACACCATTACTTACGGTAAAACCATTAAGCATTTCTGTGACATTGCCTTTATTCAAACAATATAATGCACCAATAGGCTCTTGTTCTGCGATATCTTTTGTCCCTACCCAAAATCGTCCTTGTCTATCACATTTACCATCATTAAACATGACATTTTTTATTCCTTGTAGTGGTAAAGCAATGTTTTTTGCCATACCCGTAATGGTATCAATAGTCACAAAACGATCCCTTAATGCGGCAATTAAATTTCCTTTAGCACACCAAGCGATTGAGCCTATTTCACTAGGCATAGTAAATTTATCAATGCTGTTATCATTATTTAAGCGATATAAAGTTGCAGCTACGATGTCTACCCAATATAAACACTTTTCAATAGGGTGCCAAAGTGGCCCTTCTCCTAATACCATAATTTGTTGACATACCACATTAAGCTTCATACTTGTTACCAAATTAATCGATAGATGCTTTCATGTTGATAACGATCGCCCGGCAATAAAAAAGGCGATGGAAATTTGGGATAATTAACAGCACCAGGAAGATTTTGTGTTTCCATACAAAAAGCACCATAACGTTGTGTTCGTAAGCCTGCACCAATCGGATAATCTCTCAAACTATTACCTATATAGAATTGTAAACCTGGTTGTGTAGTATACACTTCTAATATGCGCCCACTTATAGGTTCTTTAATTTTCGCAATGAACTGAGGCTGATGGTTTATTATAGGAGGTAATAAATAACAAAGATCATAACCTTTTATAGCTATATCTTTTATGTGTTCACCAATCGAATGAGGTTTACGAAAATCAAATGGGGTTCCTTTCACATCTGCTATTTGGCCGGTTGGTAGCAGATCTTTATCCGTGACAACATAACGATCAGAAAAAATTTGCAATACGTGATCCAATATGGTTCCACATCCTGCTCCTGCCAAATTCCAATAAGCATGGTTAGTCAAATCAACTGGTGTGGCTTGATCCGTTTCTGCTTGAAAGGAAATCTTTAATTCGTTGTCTAGAGTTAAGGTATAGGTGATTTTTATATCAAGGCTTCCAGGATACCCTTGATCTCCATCAGGGCTCATATAAAAAAAATTGACACTTGCTTGATTTTCCTGAATTGCAACTTCACATTGCCAAACCACTTTATCTAAACCTTTTTCTCCACCATGTAAATGATGAGCAAAATTTTTATTTTTACTTAAAAAATAATCTTTTTTTTGATAATTAAAATGTGCGTTAGCAATACGATTGGCGACCCGTCCTATAGTGGCTCCGAAATAAAATTCATGTGCTAAATAAGCATCAAGATGATCAAATCCTAAAGTAAGTTCCTGCATATTACCTTGTGAATTGGGAACTTGTACTGAGCTTAATGTGGCACCATAATTTATAATACTAATAGACATTCCACTTGGATTACGCAATGTATATTGAGTTATAAGTTGTCCATCAGGCAATTTTCCAAATGCAGACGACTGACAAACAATTTTCTGCATATTATTCTCAAAATAAATTTGGCATTATGATTCGAGGAATAATAGCGCCTGCTTGCTTTATAACCTTTGCAGCTAACTCATGGCCATATAAGCTAGCCTTTATGGGATCAAACCCTAATAGTCGCGCCGCTAAATAAGCACCATTAAACGAATCCCCAGCTGCAGTAGTATCAATAACCTTATCAACCAAACAGGTTGGAACTCGTTGTTGATAATTAACCGTAGCGACTAAAGCGGGTTCGGCACCACATTTAACTACTATTTCAGTGACTCCATTTTCGAGTAATCGTTGGACACAAGCTTCTGGTGTTGCATCACCAAATACTAATTGATCATCTATAAAAGTAGGTAAAGCAATATCAACATATTTTAAAAAAGGTTGTATGGCTTTTCTTGCAGAGTCCGAATTAATCCATAAAGAAGGGCGATAATTTATGTCAAAAATAATTTTTGAGCCTTTTTGCTTAGCTTTTTGTAAAATACTCTCTAAATATCCTCGACTCGCTTCATCAAGTATGGCCAAGCTAATCCCTGAAAAATATAAATAATCCATTCCTATCAATTGCTTAGATAAATCAATTTGATTATCACCTTTAAATAAATCTCGTGCTGCAGAGTTAGATCGATAAAAATAGAATGTTCTTTCTCCTTTACTATCGGTACGAATTAAGTAAAGACCAGGCAATTTATTCTCTATGCGACGAATTAAATCCGTTTTAAGACCCTCAGTTTGCCAATCGGATAACATTTGATCGCTATAGGCATCGTGACCTAGGGCGGTTACATAATGAATATCAAAAGCTTGGTTTCTCAATAATCGGCGTAAATAAATCGCAAAATTTAATGTGTCTCCTGCAAATGAAAGAGACAATGAAGTCGACGTTTGGTGTGATAATTCCAACATTGCTTCACCGATCACACCAATATGCTTAATTTTAGACATAAGCGGCTTTATTTAAATTGGGTTTTTTTATTATAGTGTAGCTTTGTTAATATTTGCTTAGCAAAAAAGACGAAGGTATTATGTACTATAAATTTATAGGACATTGATGCTTACTTTAATTGATATTCTAGGCCAGAGTCGCATTATACCGATTATTGTAATCGATAACGTAGAACATGCAATCCCTTTAGCTGAAATACTCCTGAAATCTGGATTTAAGGTTTTAGAGATCACCTTACGCACTGCTTGTGCCTTAGCGGCTATCGAGAAAATAAATACAGCATTTCCAGAAGCTATAGTCGGGGCAGGCACTATTGTCGAGCCTAGGCAATTTTCTCAGATAAAATCCGCGGGGGCAAAATTCGCCGTTAGCCCGGGTTTAAATAAAACTTTAGTGCTTGAAGCTGAAAAGAATAATATTCCTTATATGCCAGGTATTGCTACGGTTAGTGAGGCATTGTTTGCTCATCAACTCAAATTAAAAACTCTTAAATTTTACCCTGCTGAAAGCATGGGCGGCATTAAAACACTACGAGCAATCGCTGAAATTTTACCTTTACATTTTTGTCCTACAGGCGGCCTGCATGCTGATAATTTTTTTAATTATCTAAATTTAGCGTATGTCGCTTGTGTGGGGGGAACCTGGATAGCCCCCCGTAAACTTATTGCCAAAGGTGCATTTAATGAAATCTCAACTAACGCCTATCAAGTTCAGAAAATTCTAAAAAACAAGACCCAAGGCTATTGATTAATCCGCAAAGTCTACTCAACTTTTCGTAGTTTTTTCTTATGGATAAGCTAATCTTACGAAAATATTCAACCGATTTAAACTCGGCAATAACATCCAGAAAGAGCCCAGGACCAGTTTATTCAGCTACTCATTAGCATTTGGGTATTATCGAGGCAAAACCGATGATTAATCCGATTCAGACGCAGATAGCAAGCAGCCATAATGGAAAAAGCTTACGCTTCTTCTTTACGTTATGTAAATTTTATATTCAAAGATAAATCAAATCTTATTGTTTTTAAATAAAATTTGCGTTTTTTAATATTACAATCTATTAAGTAAATCTTTAAAACAATAAGCACTTAAAAGTTGGTAATATTTAAGACATACTCTTGGTTTTAGATCTGGGACTAAATTCGGTATAATGTTTCACTCTAAACCAAATAAGGAGAAAGGCACTATGACTATGCAAACCGTGGATAATACGCTTAATGATATTTTGCAGAGTAATTATATGCAGCAACTTGATAGACAACTAAATGAAAATCATTTATTGAAACACCCT
>Ga0209668_10001182_pt1 | contig 11097 bp, 8 predicted proteins | sample FrelakmetPLP11PL_FD_187150 | JGI IMG/M metagenome (GOLD analysis project Ga0209668, IMG submission 187150) | Freshwater lake sediment microbial communities from the University of Notre Dame, USA, for methane emissions studies - PLP11 PL (SPAdes)... | ecosystem: Environmental > Aquatic >... | reverse complement strand
CAACGCTGGTGGACCTAACTAGACAGCTCTCGAACTTGTCGATCGAAGTCCGTCGCCTGCTCGCCGTCCAACCGTAGAAATCCTACTGCCTCTGGAGATGCTCGTGAGGTGACGCAGACACTGAAGGCACGCTAACGGGGGCAAGTGGTGGGTCAACCTCAATGGCGGTTCCCGCCTCCCCTGCTCCTTCCATTGGACTCGACCAGAGTCATTGTGAGGCCGCTCCCCAATCCTGGTCCCACTCGCGCATGCGCCCGATGATGACCTTGCGAACGCGCGAGCTTAGAGTGTGCGCGATGCTCGGGGGGAAGGCCTCCTCGGCGCAGTACGCGGGCAGCGCGCTCAGAACATCTCCGAAGACGTCGAACGAGATGCCGAGCTCGCTCGGCAGGCTGCGCACCCCCAGAGACTCAATCAGCCGCGCAGTCTCAGGCGTCAGTGTTCGTCCTCCTGTGGAGCGACGGCCGTCGTGGAGACTGTGGGTGGGAGTGATTCTCACGCCCACGATCGAAGACTCTACGACAGTAGCTGTGACCTCAATGCCCCGGGTGTGACGCGAGTGCTCACTTCGTTTCACAGTGTGCGCAGGAGACGCGCCTGCTCTTGCAGCCTCGATCCACTCGCGTTCGAGAACCCCTGAACGACTGACTGGACCCCGTCACGCTGTGACATCGTTGAGACGGCCGGCAACGAAGACGTATCCGTCGACGTCGATCCAGCCGCAGTCCCCCGTGAAGTAGAAACCGGGGTAAGGATCGAGGTAGGCGCGCACGAACCCTCCGTCGTCCCGCCAGAGGGTCGCCAGAGCACCCGGGGGCAACGGCAGGCGAAGCGCGAGAGCGCCCTCCAGCCCCGGTTCTAGCGGTTGACCTTGGGCGTCCAAGGCCACCACGTCGTACCCGGGGACGCACCGATTGACTGAACCCGAGCGCGTTGGGAGTTCCTCGATGCCTCTGCAGATGCAGCAGACGGGCCAGCCCGTCTCGGTCTGCCAGTACTGGTCGACCACTGGGACTCCGAGGAGGTTGCGCGTCCAGACGTGTGTCTCGGCGTCGACCCACTCACCGGCGACGAAGACCGCCTCAAGGGAACTGAGATCGCGGCCTTCCGCGAGGAATCCCTCGGGGTCCTGACTTCGAATTGCCTGGACCGCAGACGGGGGGACCAGGATCGCCTTGATCCCGAGGCGCTCGATGACCTCCCAGTAGACTCCTGCGTCAGGGGTCCCGATCGGCTGGCCCTCGAAGACGACGGTCGACGCGCCCGCCAGGAGAGGCGCGTATGCGCCGTAGCTGTGGCTGGGCTGCCATCCCGCATCCGAGGCGGCCCAGAACACGTCGCCGGGCCCGATGTCATACACGGCCCTCATCGACCAAGTCAGTGCGACCGCATGGCCGCCGTTGTCACGGATCACGCCCTTGGGTTTCCCGGTCGTTCCAGCCGTGTACATGATGTAGAGCGGGTCCGTTGCTTCTACTGAAGTGCACGAGACCGGTGACGAGGACCGTTCGAGCTGTATCCAACAGTGATCGCGGCCGTCCTTCAACGGGGCGCGCGCCTGGACACGCTGCCTCACAACCGTCGACTCCACCTGCCACTGGGCGAGTTGCAGCGCACGCTCGAGCAGGGGCTGGTACTCGACGACTCGACTTGGCTCCACGCCGCAGGCCCCCCAGAGCACGACCTTGGGTCGAAAGCCATCTATGCGCAAAGCCAGTTCCTCCGAGGGGCAGCCGCCGCCGACCAGCGAGTGCACAGCGCCGAGACGCGCACAGGCGAGCATCGCGATGACGATCTCGGGGATCATGGGCATGTAGATCAGCACGTGATCGCCCTTGGCGACACCGAGAGACTGAAGTCCTCCGGCTACTCGTGCTACGCGGTCCAGCAATTCGGCGTAGGTGATGGCTGCTGATACCCCGGCACCTGGGCTCTCATGGAACAGTGCCGTCCGGTCACCGTGCCCCGCCAGCACATGGCGATCGACGCAATTGAAGCAGGTGTTGAGTCGCGCGCCGACGAACCATCTCGAGCCCGGCTTGGCCTCGGGATCGAGCACCTGCCGCCACGTCTCATCCCAGGCCACTGCCGGCGCCCTCGTCGCCCAGAACGCCTCCGGATCGTCGATCGAGCTTCGGAACTCGGCTTCGTACCCGGGCATCGGCTGGTCCTCCTGACAGTGATTCGTTGGCTGCGGGTTTCGACCCGAATGGAGACTGCCCGACATCGTCTGGTCACGAGACGGTCAGGACACGCGTCGGCCGCCGACCGTGGCCGGAGACGAAGCCGCGGCAACGCAGCACAGTGCGCCGTAGTCCTCCTCTATCAGACCCCTGAACTCAGGCTGGGCGATCGCGAGCAGCGCATGGCGACGCTCACGTAGCGTCTTGCCCTTCAGATGTGCCACGCCGTGCTCGGTGACCACGTGGTCCACGTCGGCGCGCATGGTAGTGACCGCGGCACCATCACTGATCTTGGCGACGATCCGGCTCACCGCACCGTTCTTCGCGGTCGACGGCAGAGCGATGATCGCCCGTCCGCCCTTGCTGGCCGCGGCGCCGCGGACGAAATCGACTTGGCCGCCGACGCCCGTGTACTGCCGGGGGCCCATGGTATCGGCCACGACCTGTCCCATCAGGTCTACCTGCAGCGCTGAGTTGATGGAGACCACGTTGTCGTTCTGGGCGATGACGTAGGGGCTGTTGGTGTAGCTCACGGGAAACATGCTCACTACCGGGTTGTCGTCGACGAAGTCGTAGAGGCGACGCGAGCCCATGAGGAAGGTGGCGACGAGCCGGTCGCGATGGATGGTCTTGCGCGAGTTGGTGACCACCCCCTCCTCGTAAAGGTCGACGACGCCGTCGCTGAACATCTCCGAGTGGATGCCGAGATCGTTCTTGTCATGGAGGAAGCGAAGGACGGCCTCGGGAATCGCGCCAATCCCGACCTGAAGGCAGTCGCCATCCCTGACCAGCTCGGAGATGTTCCGCCCGATGGCCTCTGCCACAGCGCCGATCCTCGGCGCCGGCAACTCAAGAAGGGGCGTCGAGCTCTCGACGATCGCATCGAGCCGCGTGACGTGGATGAACGTGTCGCCGTGTGTGCGCGGCATGTTCGGGTTGACCTGGGCGACGATCTTTCTGGCCGCCAGCGCCGCCGGCTTGGTGTAGTCGACCGACAAACCGAAGGAGCACCAGCCGTGCTTGTCGGGCGGCGACAGATGCACAAGCGCAACGTCGGGCGGCAGATGGCCCTCGGTGAAGAGAGCTGGCGTCTCGTGGAAGTGACACGGCGTGAAATCGGCGCGGCCGTCGCAGACCGCCTCTCGCGTGGAGGCGCCGACGAAGACCGAGTTGTGACGGAAGCTCTCGGCGTACTCGGGCCGCGCATACTCGCCCTTGCCCATAGGCACGAGGTGCACGACCTCCACGTCTCGCAGCTCAGACGCGCGTGCGACCAGCGCGTCGTACAGGTCGATCGGCTCGCTGCAGGCGTGCGCGGAAACGATTCGGTCACCGGACTTGATGACGCTCACCGCCGCTTCCGGCGAACGCAGACTGCGCTTGTAGTGCTCCCGCCAGTCCATATGGGTCTTCCCCTTCTGATCCGGAGATCGTGACGGCCGTGGCGTTCTAGATCGCCTCGGTGAAGACAGCGCCTCGCGGGCACTCCGCGACGCATAGCCCGCAGCCCTTGCAGTACTCGTAGTCGAAGTCGGGCGGTCGCCCCTCAGCGCGGTGAAGCACGCCCTCAGGGCAGTAGACGACACACGTGTCGCAGCCGGTGCACATACCGCAAGCCAGGCAGCGCCCGGCCTCGGCCTGCGCCGCGTCGTGGCCCGGGGCGCCGGTCAGCCCCTGCCGCACTTCGGCGAACGTCGTGCGGCGGGCGTCCGCCGGCAGCAGCGCCACGGCCTCCCGGCGGACCCGCGAGAACGAGTGCAGGTGCATGACCTCCGGGCCGGCAAGCGCAACGTTGTCGTCCGCTGCGTCGGCGCTCACTGCGCCCGATCCCTCGGCAAGCGCCTCGTGGATCGCCTGCGCGGCGCGACGTCCGCTGCCGACGGCCGCGGTCACCGTGCCTTCACCGCCGACCAGGTCGCCGCCGAGATACACCAAGCCGCCTATCTCTCCCGGCTTCAGCGGCGAAGGACCTGCCGCCGCAGCCTCCGGCACAATCGAGAGGTCGCTTCCCTGCCCGAGCGCCAGCAGCACGCGGTCGCAGCGAAGCTCACGAATGACGTCGCCACCGTTGGCCGGCACGGGCTGCGGGCGACCGCTTTCGTCCGGCTCGGCGAGACGCATCCGGCGGCAGACGAGCAGCGGACCGCCGTCACCCGCCTGGATCGCCACCGGCGAGAGCAACTCCTCAAAGAGGACGCCTTCTTCCACGGCCTCTTCGATCTCCTCGGCGATCGCCGGCATCTCGGCGCGGGTGCGCCGATACGCGACGCGCACCTCGTCGGCGCCGAGCCGCAGGGCGGTGCGGGCCGCGTCGATGGCGGTATTGCCGCCGCCGACGACCGCGACCGTCTCACCACTGAGGTCGACGCCGCCATCTCGGGCCGTCGCCAAGAACTCCAGGCTCTGACCCACGATCCCGGACGAGTCACCACGAAGCTCCAATGAGCGATGCTCCTGCAGTCCTGTGGCGACGAAGACGGCCGCGTAGTCACGAATCAGGTCCTCGAGCGCCGCGCGGTCGATGCTCCGACCGAGCCGGATGTCGACGCCGTGAGCCGTGATGAACTCAATCTCACTGTCCAGCACGCTTCGCGGAAGTCGGTACTCGGGGATGCCGGTGCGCAGTATGCCACCCGCCCGGTCGTCCGCCTCAAAGACGGTCACAGGGTGACCGAGCCTCGCCAGATGATATGCGGCGGACAGCCCCGCGGGGCCGGAGCCGACGACCGCGACTGCAGCACAGCCATCGGCCACAGAGAGCGCAGGCCATCGGCCGCGGTCGGCGACGGCGCGTTCGATGTCGCGCACATCGACCGCGTCGTCGAGTTCCCGCCGGTTGCAGGCGCTCATGCATGGGGCGGGGCAAACGCGGCCGCACGTACCCGGGAAGGGCGATGTCTCCAAGATGATCGCCAGCGCGCGGTCGTAGTCTCCCGCGGCCGCGGCCTGCAGGAAACCACGCACGTCGTTGCCCGCCGGGCAGCCTTCACTGCACAGCGGCCTCAGCTCCTGGGCATGTGGGCGTCGAGACGCCCAGGCGCCCGTGCGCGTCGTGGGCATGCTCCCGACTCGCTCATCGAGGAAGCCGACAGGCGGAGGCAGGTCGGGGAGGCGGATCGTCACCGCCGTCCCCGGTTCAGCCTCGGTGACGACCCGTGCGTAGGCCTCTTGAGCCGCGGCCAGATTGCCGCCGACGAAGCCGGTGCCGGTCAGAGCCGCCTCCACCGCAGTGAGCTCGACACCCAGCACGCGCGCGACGGCGCCGAGCATCGTCGTGTTGACGATCGGCAGTGCCGCGGAGCCGAGATGCTGTGCCACTGCGATCGCGTTCGCATCCACGGTGGCGACATTGCGCCCTGGCAGAATCGCGGCCAGATCCCGTGGCGATTCCGGGGCGTTGACGATGATCCAGCCGTCTGGACTCATGGTCGCGGCGAGTCCGGGTGCGATGAGCGACGGCTCGAGAATGATGAGGTGATTGGGGGCCGTGATGGCGCTGTGGACCGTGATCTCACAGTCGTCGATGCGCACGAACGCTTGCACCGGAGCACCGGTACGCTCGGCGCCATAGACACCGAATGCCTGGGCGTGCCGGCCGAGCCCGAAGTAGGCGCCAGCGATGAGCTTGGCCAGGGTGACTCCGCCCCGGCCGCCGCGGCCATGAATGACGAGTTCGATCATCGGGCCGCTCCCTCGAGAGCCTGCGCGTACACCGGATGGCACCAACTCAGGTACTCGCTCCGCCTGCCGTGCACTGCGTCGTCGTAGACGCGTGCGAGCGCTCGCGTCACCGGACCAACGGTGCCATCGCCCACGACGCGGTGGTCGATCTCCACCACCGACGTGATCTCGGCGGCGGTCCCGCAAAGGAACACTTCGTCGGCGAAGGTGAGCTCGCTCTGGTTCACGTCGCGCTCGACCACGGTGAGTCCGAGCTCAGCCGCAGCCAGGTTGATGACGCTGGCGCGGGTGATGCCGGCGAGCACGTCGCTGCCCAGGGACGGCGTCACCAGCTTGCCGTCGAAGACGAGGAAGATGTTCTCCGCCGAACCTTCGGCCACGCGGCCGTCGGCGCTGAGCAGGATCGCCTCGTCGAAGCCCTTCTCGAGAGCCTCGTGACGCGCGAGCGCCATCGCCGCGTACATGCCTCCAATCTTGGCGCGCGCGGGAGCCGAGTTGCCGTGCGGCCGCCGCCAGGAACTCACGCAGCAGCGGATCCCGCCGTCGCCGATGTACTTGCCCATAGGCACCGCGAAGATGGCGAAGCAATCTGGCATGTCGCTCCGCCAGAGGCCGATGCCATCGCCGCCCTTGTAGAGAACGGGGCGTATATAGGCGTCTTCCCGCAGTTCGTTGCGGGCGAGCAACTCCGTCGTGAGCCGGCAGAGCTCCTCCGTGAAAAACGGCGGCGTCATGCCGAAGAACCGCGCCGAGCCGCGAAGTCGCTCGAAGTGCTCCTGGGGTCGGAACACGAACAGCTCGGCTGTGTCGCCGTCCCAGTAGGCACGCAGACCCTCGAAGACGCTCGTGCCATAGTGCAGCGCGTGCGTCCCGAAGCCGACGGTCATGTCGGCGTAGGGAACGAAGGCGCCGTCCTTGAATGCGACGTGCGTCGACCTACTCATGAGCACACCTCAGTTCTCGCAGGCACGGCCGGCGGCTGCTCGTCGTCCGGCGCCGCGCACTCCTCGTCCTCAGCCGGGGACGCTTCCTCCAGGGCCTGCAATTGGGTCCACCTGGCCGAGATGTCCGCCTGCAGGGCGTCCGCATCCAGCGCCCCCGACCGGAACCGCTTCTGCCGCGCGAGGTAGTCCTCGAGGGGCGTGCCATCCGGCCTCACATTGACGCGGTAGCGAACCCCGTCGAACACCTCGAAGACGGGATAGATGCCGCAGCCGACCGCCATCCGCACCAGGTCGACACTCTCGTCGGGCTGGCACTTCCAGCCGGCGGGACAGGGGGACAGCATCAGCAGGAAGCGGAACCCACCGAGCCTCAGAGCGAGCTTCACCTTGCGCACGAAGTCGTCATGGTGGGCCAGAGAGAGAGACGCCGCGTAGGGCACCCTGTGCGCGGCCATGATCGCCATGATGTCCTTCTTGCGCTCCGCCTTGCCGCCGGCCGACGTCGTGGTCTTTGCGCCCATGGGCGTGGCGCTGCTGCGCTGCCCACCCGTGTTGCCGTAGATCTCGTTGTCGTAGCAGACGTAGATGACGTCCTCGTTGCGCTCGGCAGCAGCCGAAAGCGTCGCCATGCCGATGTCGTAGGTGCCGCCGTCGCCCGTCCAGCAGACCACCGGTTGGTCCTCGCCGTTCTGGCGGAGGACTCGGCTCATCCCACTGCCCACGGCGGCCGAGCTGGCGAAGGTCGTGGCGATGCCGGGAGCGTCGTACGCGGTGGTGGGAAAGAGTCCCGACGTGACCGTCGCGCAGCACGGCGGGATCGCCAGCAGTGGCGTCGTTCGAGCCAGCGCCTCGCCGAACCACCGAAGACCCAGGGTCATGCCGCAGCCGGCGCAGTTGGAGTTGCCCGCCCGGAGGAGCCCCTCGGCAGCGTGCGCGCTCACGCCACCCTCGCCGGGAAGAAGACGGGCTCTCCGGACTCGGTCAGACCGAGCAGGTCGTTGAGCACGGCCTCCACAAGCCCCTCGGTGACGTCGCCGCCGCCGAGGCCCATCAGGTAGCCCTGGAGGACCACGTCGGCGCGCTGACGCAGGCTGGAGGCGACTTCGTTCCAGAAGATGCCGCCAGACCCAGGCGAGAGATTGCGATCGAGTACCGCCACCCGCTTCGCCGAGCCTATCGCGGCGACCAACTCGGATCGCAGAAACGGTCTGAAGAGCTTGGCCCCGACCAGTCCGATCTTCTCGCCCTGAGCGCGCCGCTTCTCGACGACCCGTCTCGCCGTGCGCGCCATCGTGTTGCTGGCGAGCAGTACGGCGTCTGCGTCCGCCGTCTGTTCAGCGAAGAACGCGCCGTGCGGGCGACGCCCGAAGACGTCCTCGAACTCATCGATCGCTTCTCCGAGAGCGATGGGCACCTGGGCCATCGCAGCCTCAAGATCGCGACGGTGGTTCTCCGTCTCGCGCGGAGGCGTGATGCTGCCGTAGAGCACCGGGTGCTCGGGGCGGAGTCGCTGGGGGAGCCGGAGGGTTGGCAGGTAGCGGTCGACCTCCGCCTGTTCAGGTATGTCGACCCGCATCAGCGTGTGCGAGACCAGGAAGCCATCCTGCGCGACCATCGCGGGCAGAAGCACGCGCTCGTCCTCAGCGACGCGAAATGCCAGCAGGATCGTGTCGACAAGGTCCTGGTGGGACTCGCAGTAGAACTGCATCCAGGCAGAATCGCGCATAGCGAGGCTGTCACCCTGGTCGACCCAGATGTTCCAAGGCGGTCCGATGGTGCGATTGCACACCACCATGACCAAGGGCAGCCGGCAGTATCCGGCCGCGAACACATTCTCGGTCATGTAGAGAAGGCCGTTCGAGGAACTCGCCGTGAACGAGCGCGCGCCCATGACCGAGACGCCGATACAGACCGCCATCGCACTGTGCTCCGACTCCGCCGTCACGAAGCTGCCCTTCGCGAACCGGTGTCCGGTCAGGTATTCGGCGATCTCGGTCTGCGGAGTGATCGGATAGGCGCCGCCGCCGCACCCCCGTGCAGATCTGTTGGCTTCACCCGCCATGGCCAGGACCTGTCCCGCTGCCTGGTTGCCGGTGGCTAGAACAGTGCCCATTTGGGTGGCCTCCCCATTCCCGAGCCAAGCCGCATGGGCGTAAACTGAACCGTGCGGTACAGTGCTCATGCGCTAATGAGCTAGAAACTAGCGCATTACCTCTAGATGGTCAAGGGCCGCCTGTCTGGCATCGCTGTGTCGGAACGCGACGCGAAGGCCAAGGAATGAGAGCCGGCGTGGACAGAAACCCGAATGGGCTCGAGGCGAGAGCTGGCGCCACCAATCTCAACGTGCCCACGGCGGCGGATCATGCCGCTGCCTTCGTGCGCTCGCTCATCTTCTCGGGAGAGCTCGCCCCTGGCGACCGGCTACCTCCAAGTCGTGAACTGGCAGCCCAACTAGGAATCTCACCAGTCACGCTGCGCTTGGCACTGAGGTCGCTTCAGAGTCTGGGATACGTGGTCACCGGTCGCGGAGCGCAGGCAGGCTCTCGAGTGAGCGACATTGAGACGCTGGGTGGCTGCTGGGCAGCGTGGGCGTCTCGACACGCAGACGATGTCGACGACATCTTGGAGCTCCGAGCGACAGTCGAAACGCGAATCGCTTGGCTCGCCGCCGAGAGGCGCACGGATGAGGACATATCGGCGATCGACGCCGCCAACGCGATGTTCTCCGAGACGCACAGGGGTGTGTTGCGCTGGAACGCCGCCTTTCACGACGCCGTCGCTGCGGCGGCGCACAGCCGGGAACTGGCTGCGGTCATGGCGCAAGCGCGCGGGAAACTCTTCTTGCCGGTCGACCTTGCACTTCGGCAACACCGACTGGATGAGATCAGCCGGGACCATGCAGACATCGCGCGGGCGATCAGACTCAGGGATTCGGCGGCAGCGTCCACCGCGATGTTCGCTCACATCGACGCGGTCAAAGCGATGATGGAGGCCGCACTCCGGCGATGATCGGTCTCCGGCATCGGGGTGGGAATGGCGACGTGGCACTGCCGGCTAGTTGCGAGTCCGACGCTGCTTGGACATGCCGCACGACGCTGGCTCTGCTTCATCTGATCGTACAGTCCCTCGCTGATCTCGTCCTCCCTAGCTCAGGGCGCCTGACACATCTTCCCCGACCGACATGGGGCGGATCTGGCTAGGTCGGGACCGCCTCGGTCACGATCGCTTCAAGCTCCTCGATCACGGACGGGTCGAGCGTGAACAGCGGCTGCTGCTCACGCAGATCGCGCGCCCGCGCCGTGAGCCGATCGAGCAGCGTCTTGCTGCCGTCAGCCTCCCAGTGGTCGTGGACCCACTGATCGATGACCGTCGGCTGCCAGAGCTCGCGGAAGTGCTTACGCGTGAAGGCGCGCGCGAGGTGGTCGCCGCCGGGGCCGACGGCGCGGATTTCGGCGACCCCCGCCTCGAGGTCCTCCAGGGGGGCGCCGGCAAGGTAGGCGCGCGTATAGCCGATGAGCTCGTCGGCGAAGACGATTGACTCGTGAGAGCTCTGCAGGCCCGACTCCAGGTAGCCGACGTCGTGCAGCAGAGTGCCGCCAGAGAGCGCGGCGAGGGTCAGCGACTGCGCTGCCTCGGCCGCCCACTGGCCGTCGAGCGTGTTCGAGTCGCTGCAACCGCCGATTGTCCAGCTCGGCAGATTGTAGAACAGTCCCAGGTCGGTGAGCGCCTGCTGCATCGCCATACCCTCCGGCGAGACATAGACGATGCTTGTCGTTCTCATGCTCATCGCCGGCGATGTGGCGCCGTAGGTGAAGGCGGCGCCAGCCTTGGCGAGCTGGCTGACGACCAGGCCGGTGAGCACCTCGGCGTTCGACTCAATGACCAGGGCCGAGCGCGACGCCGGGGCGGTGAAGCCCATGCTCGCCCCGGCACCATAGATCACCGGGATGCCGAGTTCGGCGCAGCCGATCACGCGCCCGATGGCGCTCTCGCTGTGGCTCAGCGGTGAGGTCGACATGATGTACAACATGAACGACTCGGGCTCGCCGGCCAGTGCCGCCATTCGACGCAGTGCAGCAAGGGACTCGCACTCGCAGATTGGGTCGACGATCAGCGGCTTGCGGGTGCCCTGCAGCAGCGCAGAGAACTCGGCCACGCCGGGAAGGCTCTCCGGGGTGTCCTCGGCCATTGCCATCGACATGACGAAGTCAATGCCGGCGAGCCGCTCGCTTAGGGCGGCGAGGTCGCGGTTGTCGGCCATTTGGGCCCGGCGCCGCTCGCCACTGTCG
>Ga0209668_10001181_pt1 | contig 11097 bp, 9 predicted proteins | sample FrelakmetPLP11PL_FD_187150 | JGI IMG/M metagenome (GOLD analysis project Ga0209668, IMG submission 187150) | Freshwater lake sediment microbial communities from the University of Notre Dame, USA, for methane emissions studies - PLP11 PL (SPAdes)... | ecosystem: Environmental > Aquatic >... | reverse complement strand
TGCACAAATAAATCAAGTAACAGAACTACACAGGTCATCAACAATAAAGCGATTTCAGGAAGTGCAGGAAATTGAAGTAATTGTTGTAATGTCATCATAATTTAGTTTGCAAACTCCAATGTAAAATTGAGTCTATCGAAGCATGCATGATCGTCAATAAAGGAGCTGGATAAATACCGATAAAAATAATTGCCAAACTTAATAAAATAAACACTAATTTTTCAAAGCCATGGATATCACTCGTTTTAGCGACCAAGGGATTCGTTATTTCACCAAAAAATACGCGCTTGTACATATAGAGTGTATAAGCCGCACTAATAATTAACGTGCTTGCAGCAAGCGTGGTAATCCAGAAGCTGGCTTGCATCGCACTGAAGATGATCATAAATTCACCAACAAAGCCCGCCGTACCTGGCAAACCGACATTCGACATGGCAAACAACATGAAAAAAGACGCCAATAAAGGCATACTGGTAGCAAGACCACCATAATTTTTGATAAGACGACTCCGAAATCGGTACGCCAACATCCCCACCGCTAAAAACATCGCCCCTGAACTAAAAGCATGGGAAATCATCTGTACCATCGCGCCTTCTAAGCTCATATACGCCATTAGTGTATTATGGCTATGTGTCATGATGGGAAATAGCATAAAACAACCCAACACCACAAAGCCCATGTGCGCGATCGAGGAATAAGCAATCAAACGTTTCATGTCCACTTGCGCTAAAGCGACCAAGCCAATATAGACGATAGCAATCAAGGCCAGCGCTATCATAAAACCATCTAATAAACGACTGGCATCCGGAACTATCGGTAACGTAAAGCGCAGAAAACCATAGCCTCCTAGCTTTAACATTAATGCCGCTAATACCACTGATCCGCCCGCGGGTGCTTCGGTATGCGCATCAGGTAACCAGGTATGTAAAGGCCACATCGGAATCTTGACTGCAAACGCAATTAAAAAAGCGATAAAGATCCATATCTGCACAGGCAGACTGAGTGGTATCGGATAAAAATGGGCAATCAAAAAATCATGCGTTGGGTTATGTACACCGAGATACAGTAATGCAATCAACATCAATGCCGAACCGAAAAAGGTATATAAGAAAAATTTTATCGAGGCATACGAACGGTTATCACTACCCCACACCCCTATACTCAAATACATAGGAATGAGTATTGCTTCCCAAAACACATAAAATAAGATTGAATCAGTCGCAGCAAATGTTCCTACCATCATCCCTTGCATGAGTAAAAACGCCGCCATATATTGAGCAACTCGTAGATTGATACTGCGCCAAGCCGCCAAAATAACCAGTAAAGTAGTAAATACTGTTAATAAAATGAGTGGTAAAGAAATACCATCGACACCTAAAGCGTAATTAATATTATAAACAGTAATCCAAGGGATATTTTCTTGAAACTGCATACTGCTTAAAGCAGGATTAAAACCCAAATACAACGGTACACACAATAGCAACGTTATCAATGAAGTGATTAAAGCGATAACACGGGCGCGTTGGGGGTAACGATCGCCATTAAATGCAATTGCCAACACACCGCCAAGCACTGGCAACCAGATAAGTAAACTTAATAAATGGTTGTGTATGAACAAAGCGAATTGATAAACTAAAGTTAATAACATTCTTATACTACAACTAATTTACAAGGAATAAGCCAATAAAAAAATAATAATTCCAAACACCATAATGAATGCATATTGATAAAGATAACCTGACTGAAGACGACGCAATACGTTGGATAGCCAACTAATACATCTTCCTGATCCGTCAATCAGTTTCTCGTCGAGTACATTCGTATCAATATTAAAAAATAATTTTGCTAAACGTTGGCCACCATTGGTAAATACGGTCTGATTAAATGCATCAAAACCATATTTATTGATTAAAACACGATACAACCAAGCAAAATGTTTTTTCATCCAGGCAGGAATAGCAGGAAATTGCAGATAAAAAAACCATGCCAAAACGATACCTATGGCAGAAAAAATAGTTGCGGCACTTAACAGATGCTCAGTTGCCATCCTGTTATGATTGGGCAACACACTAAGACTTCCAGCGAGTAAACCTGGCACATTTAAAAAAGACTGTGCTAATAAAAGCCCTGCAATGGCAGATGGAATGGCTAATACAATTAAACTAAATTTAACTATCGTAGTGGTTTTTTGATAATGCTTAATAGGTACGCGAGCTTGAGTATGAAATACTAAGAAAAAGGCACGAAAAATATAAAATGCCGTAACCAATGCACCGATTAAGACACAATAATAGGCATAAGGCGCTGCGGGTAAAGTTGATGCATGAACCGCATCGATAATAGCATCCTTAGAATAAAAACCTGAAAAAGGAGGTAATGCCGCCAATGCTAAGGCACCGATTAAAAAACAAACATAGGTGATCGGCATCACTTTCGCTAAGCCACCCATTTTACGAATATCTTGTTCATGATGCATCGTTAAAATGACTGAGCCTGCCGCTAAAAATAATAAGGCTTTGAAAAAAGCGTGCGTCACTAAATGAAACATACCTGCTGCATACGCCGAAGCGCCTAAACCAACCATCATATAGCCCAGTTGCGATAAGGTGGAATAAGCAATGATGCGCTTTATGTCATTCTGTACCATCGCCACTAAACCCATAAATAAAGCCGTGGTAGCACCTAAAATTAAAATAAGATTTAACACACTCGGCGCATATTCATATAAAGGCGAAAGACGTGCCACTAAATAAACACCGGCTGTAACCATCGTAGCGGCATGAATCAACGCTGAAATAGGTGTAGGACCTTCCATCGATTCAGGCAACCAAACATGTAACGGTATTTGAGCAGATTTTCCCATTGCACCAATAAATAATAGAAAACAAATAACAGCAATTACTGAATAAGAAGTGTGTGGAAAAATACTGATGCTCGCAGCTTTCAGTGCAGGCGCAGCATGAAAAACTTGGGAATAATCTAAGCTACCAAAATAATTAAATAATAAAGCAATGCCCAAAAAGAAACCAAAATCACCGACTCGATTAACCAGAAAAGCCTTTAAACCTCCGGCATTTGCTGCTTCGCGTTTAAACCAAAAACCAATCAACAAATACGAAACTAAACCCACTGCTTCCCAGCCAAAAAACAATTGGAGAAAATTATTTGCACTCACCAGCATCAACATCGCAAATGTAAATGCCGACATATAACTAAAAAAACGCTTATAACCTGGATCCCTGGCCATGTAAGTGACACTATAAATATGTACTATCAACGAGATAAATGTCACGATAAGAAACATCACCACCGTTAATGGATCAACTAAAAACCCGATATTAAAGCGAAATTTACCGGTGAAATCCCATAAATAAAGATTTTCATCATACGTCCCACCATGTAAAAAAAAGAGCTGATAAGCAAAATACAGCGATAAAACAAATGAAATAGAAACCCCTAAAATAGTGACTGAATGTGCCAACCTGTCACTGACACGTCGACCACCTAAGCCTGCAAACAAGGCTCCTGCTAAAGGGCATAATACCAATGCCAGATTGATTAACTGATAATGACTCATTATCAACTACCCCTTTAAACGATTTAAGGCATCGACTTGTACGCTATGTCGGGTGCGGAATAAAACAATTAGTATCGCTAAACCGATAGCGGCTTCAACGGCTGCCACGGCTAACACAAAAAACACAAACACTTGGCCGGATAAATCTGCAAAAAAATGTGAGAATGCGACAAAATTCATATTCACGGCCAATAATAGTAGTTCGACACACATCAGTAAAATAATGATATTTTTCCGATTAATCAGCAACCCTAGTAAACCCAAGCTAAATACGATAGCGGCGAGTATTAAGTAATAATTTAACGGAATCATTTTTTTCTCTCCGCTGGCATTTTTATAATTCGTAATCGATCCGAAGGCTTAACCTTAAGTTGCAATTCAGGTGCGATCGCTTTATTCAAACGCTTTTCACGAAAACTTAAAGCAATGGTCGCAATAATACCTACGAGCAATAAAACACCGGTAATTTCAAATGGATAGACATACTGTGTATACAGTACATCGCCTAAGGCTTGTGTATTACTCGCTTGTGCAGATAATGGCAGCAGCCCTGCTGTGCCTGAAAGCGGAAATACCGCATAGATAAGTAATGCCAATAAAATCAGTACGCTGATTACAGCAAAGAATACGTAACGCACGAAGCCGTATTGTTTTTTAGCGTCATCAATATTTAAGGTCATAATAACGAATAAAAATAGTGTCATGACCGCACCCACATACACTAAAACCAAGATTAGACCTAAAAATTCTGCCTCTAATAATATCCATAAAGCAGCGGCGGAAAAAAAAGCTAATACTAAAAACAAGGCGCAGCGAACCGGATTACGCGAAATGATCGTCATTAAAGCCGCAGCAATTAACAATATAGCAAAAAAATAAAATGCGCAGGATTGAATAGGAATGATCATAATAACGCTTTAACTATTTTAAAATCTAACAACGAAATTAAACAAAAAGCAACGATTTTGGTTTTAACGGTAAGGGGCATCTTCTTCCCTTTCTTGTGCTATCTGTTTTTCATACCGATCACCGATGGCCAGCAATTTTTCTTTGGTCATAATCTCCTCACCACGATTTTCAAAATGATAATGTGGAATATTGGTTTCGACGATGGCATCTACCGGACAGGATTCTTCACAAAATCCGCAATAAATACATTTAAATAAATCAATTTCATATAAGGTCGTGCGTCGCAAGCCATCATCACGCGGCTCTGCTTCAATCGTAATGGCTAACGCTGGACAGACTGCTTCACATAATTTACACGCAATACAGCGCTCCTCACCATTGGGATAACGACGTAAAGCATGTAAACCGCGAAAGCGGACTGAACGTGGCGTTTCTTCTTCGGGAAATTGGATCGTCACTTTTTTCTTAAAAAAATGTCGGCCGGTCAAGCTCAGTCCCTTAAAAAGTTCCCAAAGCGTAAAGGTTTTAATAAGCTGTACTATTTTTCTTAACAAGTTCATGCGTTAAACCAAGGGCCCCATTTAAATTGTACCGCTAATGCCACGATTGATATCCAAAGTAAAGTCACTGGAATTAACACTTTCCAACCTAAACGCATTAATTGGTCGTAGCGATAACGTGGAAAAGTCGCTCGCGACCAAATAAAAAGACCTAAAAAACTAGCCATTTTGATAAAAAACCAAATGATACCAGGAACCCAAATCAATGCCTTATCTAAAAAGGGGATGCCTTGAAAAGGTGATAACCAGCCGCCTAAGAACAATAAGCTAGCAATCGCTGAAATCAAAATCATATTCATATATTCAGCGAGAAAGAATAAAGCAAAACTCACACCTGAATATTCAACATGAAAACCAGCAACGATTTCAGATTCTCCTTCTGCCAAATCAAAAGGGGCACGATTGGTTTCAGCAATTCCGGAAATCCAATAGCATACGAAAAGTGGTAATAGCGGTAACCAATACCAATGCCAAATACCTCCCTGCTGACGCAACACAATATCATGTAGATTCATGCTACCCGCCGCTAATAAAACACCGACAAATGAAAAGCCCATAGCAATTTCATACGAAATAGTCTGCGCCGCTGCCCGTAACGAACCTAGCAAAGCATATTTAGAATTCGTCGCCCAACCTGCTATTAAAATGCCATACACACCCAAAGATGTAATCGCAAACAAATAAAGTACACCCGCATTAATTTGCGTTAATGCCAACCCTTCGCTAAATGGGATAACGGCCCAAGCGGCTAACGCCGGTGCGATCGTAATAATTGGGGCTAAAATAAATAAATAACGATTTGATGCTGTAGGAACAATAATTTCTTTGGTAATGAGTTTAACGACATCGGCAATCGGTTGTAGAAAACCTAAAGGTCCCACCCGATTCGGTCCTATCCGAGTTTGCATATAACCGATGCCCTTACGTTCAATAAAGGTTAAATACGCTACGGTAAACAGTAAAGGGATGGTAATGACAATGATCTTAATCAAGATCCAAATTAATAACACTAAATCATTCAGCATAGAGTTTAACCTCGCCAAATGACTCGCCCAAAGCGGCGGTTTCTTCACAACCCGCAGCAATATAAACACAATGATCAGGTAGTCCTGCTTGTATCGACAAAGGTAATAAAGCCTGCCCTAATCCTTGTTCGATACGAATTAATTGACCCGAAGTAAAATTTAATTCACTGGCTAATGCGGAGTTCATCGCAACAGTAACGGGAGCATTCGTTGCTGAAGCCTGTAATGCGATTGATCGACGTACCAAACTATCAATACCATAAATAGGCCATTCACTAATACGCAAAATACGTTTCGCATTTGAATTTTTTTCTGTGTTGCGACTTAAGTCGATAATTAGTTTTTGTTTATTATCAAGTTTAGCGGCCATAGACGCTAATCCAAGATATTCCAGTAATGTGGGTTCCAATTCTTCACGAATAAAGGCATGATCGGATCGACTAAAGTGGGCTAACTCCAAACTCTTGCCTAAAGTTTGCAGAATTTCCCATGCAGAACGTGCTAGACCTAGCGGTGGCATTGCTGCTGAAAAGGTTTGCCAACAACCCGCCATATTGATAAAGCTGCCTTCAATCTCAGCAAATGTTGCCATCGGTAAAATGACATGCGCATGATCTAACAACGATTTCGCTTTAAAAGGTGATAAAGCCAAGACAAAATCGGCTTGCTTTAATGCCTGACTGACACGTTGCGGATTAGCACAATCTAAAGTGGGTTCGATATTCAATAAAATAAATGCGCGTAAATCGGCATTGATCATCTCAGCGGCGGATAAACCAGGTTCAGCAACGGAAACACCCCCTGGCAAACGATGTGGTACCGCACCGGTTAACCAAGCCCCAGCACTATTCGCACCTTCGGTAAAAGTCACACAGCGTGCACCCGTTTGGGCAGCAATAAACTGCGTTAATGTTCTAATTAAACTCGCTTGCGGATGATTATGCGCTAAAGCACCTAAAACGATCACGGAATTTTTTGACGCTTTTAATTGTTCAGCTAAATCACTTTGCACGAGACTGGACGTAATCGCTGGAAACGCTGCGATCGATTTTTCATCTGCCAAGTCTTTCGCAATACCTAATAAAGTCGGTATCAATGCATCAGGACTCACGCACAGATTTTCATGCAATGTAAAAGGAACACTGATATCCACACAATGGAGACTGGCAATTTTTGTTCCAGCTAGATTTGCTTTGCGTAAACGATGTGCAGCTATCGGTTGTTCACGCCGAATATTAGAACCCACCAACCAAACAAAATTAGCCTTCTCGAATTCAGATAGCGTGATCCCTGGCGGGCAAAGCGTTGCCTGCATTTGATCAGACACATCGGTTTGATGCAAACGATGATCAATATGCGATGACCCTAAGCTACGCAATAATTTTTGGAAAAAATAAAATTCTTCTGTCGTACTAGAAGGTGAAATTAAACCTCCGATAACGTGAGGGCCTTGTTTTTTCAGAATTTTTTTAAACTCAGTCACCACTTTTGCTAATGCAGTTTCCCAATCGACAATAAACCATTGTCCATTTTCTTTAATATGCGGTTTTGTCCATCGTTCTTTACTATGAATACCCAGATAACTATATCGATCGCGATCCGATATCCACGTTTCATTGATGGCTTCATTTTCACATGGCACTGCCCGCATCACCTGTCCACGACGGGTATGCAAATAAATATTAGAGCCTAAGCAATCATGCGGTGCTATTGAAGCGGATTGTTGTAATTCCCAAGCACGTGCAGTAAATCGAAAGGGTTTTGACGTCAATGCCCCCACAGGACAAAGATCAATTATATTCCCCGATAATTCCGATTCCAAACTATGTTCGATATACGTGCTGATTTGCAAATCTTCGCCACGATTCAGTGTCCCTAATTCTTTAATTCCAGCAATTTCCTGACCAAAACGTACACAACGGGTACATTGGATACAGCGTGTCATTTCAGTTGAAATCAAGGGCCCAAGATTATCATCTTTGACTGAACGTTTACCTTCAGTAAACCGTGACAGTGAGGAACCATAACCTAAGGAAAGATCTTGTAATTCACATTCGCCGCCTTGATCACAAATAGGGCAATCTAAGGGATGATTAATCAATAAAAATTCCATCACCGAACGTTGTGCTTCTTTAGTTTTTGCTGATGTAGTAAAAACTTTCATACCGGCTGTTACTGGAGTAGCGCAAGCCGGCAATGGTTTTCCGGATTTTTCAACCTCGACCAAACACATACGACAATTAGCAACGATGGAAAGTTTTTTATGGTAGCAAAAACGCGGAATATAAATACCTGCTTTATCAGCCGCTTCTATAATGGTGGCATTTTGTTCGACGTATAGTGTACGACCATCTATTTCAATATCTATCATATCACCCCACCACTTGCTTGCCTGTTAGCTTTCACGTAACAAGCGCACTGGGTGGCACGGGAAACCACTTTCTTTTGTGGCATAAGCCAACAAAAAAAGTGTTTCCCAGTAACAGGACCCAGAGCACTCCTAACGAATAAAAAACTAACATTCATGAGTATCACCGACTGGACACCGCTTATTTTCAATATGTTCAATAAAATCATGACGAAAGTGTTTAATAAAACTTTGTACTGGCATCGCCGCCGCATCACCTAAGGCACAAATGGTATGCCCCATAATCTTTCCTGCCACACTCTCTAATAAATCCAGATCACTCAGTCGTCCTAGGCCGTGTTCTATTCGGCGTAATACACGCCACACCCAACCGGTTCCTTCACGACAGGGAGTACATTGACCACAGGATTCTTCTTTATAAAAATGTGCAATACGCGTTAAAATTTTCACCATGCAAGTCGTTTCGTCCATGACGATCACCCCGCCAGAACCTAACATCGAACCGGCTTTAGCAATCGAATCATAATCCATCGTTGTATTCCATATCGCCTCTGCGGTTAATACCGGCATAGACGATCCGCCTGGAATCACTGCTTTTAAGTTTCTCCCGTCTTTCATACCCCCTGCCAGTGCTAATAGTTCTTTAAATGGAATACCTAAAGGCACTTCGTAATTACCCGGTTTATTGACATGACCCGTCACACTGAATAATTTACAACCACCGTTGTTAGGTTTCCCTAATTCTAAAAACCATTGCCCCCCTTTTTGTAATATCACCGGAACGGAAGCTAAAGTTTCCGTATTATTAATGGTAGTCGGACGCCCATATAAACCATAATTCGCTGGGAAAGGTGGCTTAAATCGCGGAAATCCTTTTTTTCCTTCTAGAGACTCCATTAAAGCGGTTTCTTCACCGCAAATATAAGCACCGGCGCCTAAATGGTTATACAGTTGAAAATCAAATCCGGAATCTAAAATATTAGTACCTAATAAACCGGCTTCATACGCTTCTGCTATCGCTGTTTCACAGCGCTCAAAGGGCTCATAGTATTCGCCACGTATGTAGTTATAACCCACACTAGCGCCCATCACATAAGCGGCAATAGCCATCCCTTCAATTACTTGATGCGGATTAAAACGTAAAATATCGCGATCTTTGCAGGTTCCAGGTTCTCCTTCATCCGAATTACATAATATGTATTTTTGACCCGGAGCGCCCCGCGTAATAAAGCTCCATTTTAAGCCCGTCGGAAACCCTGCTCCCCCACGACCGCGTAAATAAGAAAGTTTCAATTCAGCAATAATTTTTTCCGCAGGCGTTTTTTCTTTTAGGATCTTTTCCCAGACTTGATAGCCACCCACGCGCCGATAATTAGCGAGACTCCATGGCTCGTCAAAATGTAAGGTACGGAAACAAATATCATTCGCCATCTAAGTTATCCAAGATTTTATCTATTTTTTCAGGTGTTAAATCTTCATAATAACGATGTCCGATATGCACTACCGGGGCGTTTGCACAAGCACCTAAGCATTCGACTTCACGTAAAGTAAATTTTTCGTCAGCGGTTGTTTCGCCGAGATTAATTTGCAAACGATTTTGCAAATGTTTAACAATCTTGTCGCAACCGCTCAGCATACAAGAAACGTTAGTACATACCCCAATTTTATGCCGACCTATCGGTTTAAGTTCATAAAGCGTATAAAACGTAGCCACTTCATAGGCTGTCACGCGTGACATCTCTAAATAATCGGCCACGGCATCAATTAAGTCTTGAGATAAATACCCTCCATTATAATCCTGCGCTAGAGTCAACGCCGGTAACACCGCCGATTGTCTACGATCAGGCGGATATTTCTTGGCCCATTTTTCAATAGCGATTTTTAAATCATCGGGCAATATTTCGCTTTTGTTATTCGTCACTTGCTTCATCGATCGATTTCACCAAATACGATATCAAGACTGGACAGTATAGCGACTAAATCAGCAATCATATGTCCGGAAACCAATTCATTTAAAGCCGCCAAATGTGGAAACCCCGCTGCGCGTATTTTAACCCGATAAGGTTTATTAGCGCCATCCGATACCATATAAATTCCAAACTCTCCTTTAGGATGCTCTATCGCGGCATAAGCTTCACCCGGTGGCACGCAGTAACCTTCACTAAAAAGCTTAAAATGATGGATCAGTGATTCCATATCTTCTTTCATCTGCAAACGCGTCGGTGGCACTACTTTATGCTCGATCAATGTAACTGGACCAGGATTAGCCCGTAACCAACTCACACATTGCTTAATTAAAGCATTTGATTGGCGCATTTCTTCGATTCGTACCAAATAACGATCATAACAATCGCCAAATCTACCTATTGGGATATCAAAATCTAATTCATCATACACTTCATACGGTTGTTTCTTACGCAGATCCCAAGCAACGCCCGAGGCACGTAAAATAGGACCGGTGCATCCTAATTGTAAAGCGCGTTCTGCCGATAATACGCCAATACCGACGGTTCGTTGTTTCCAAATACGATTGTCGGTGAGTAAGGTTTCATAATCGTCTATCCGTTTAGGAAATCGAGTAATAAAACTTTCAATAAAGTCTAATAGGCTTCCCTGTCGATTGGCATTCATCTCGCGCGTTTCTTTCTCATTATGCCA
>Ga0209668_10001180_pt1 | contig 11103 bp, 9 predicted proteins | sample FrelakmetPLP11PL_FD_187150 | JGI IMG/M metagenome (GOLD analysis project Ga0209668, IMG submission 187150) | Freshwater lake sediment microbial communities from the University of Notre Dame, USA, for methane emissions studies - PLP11 PL (SPAdes)... | ecosystem: Environmental > Aquatic >... | reverse complement strand
GCCTCTTGTTCAGCCTTTAATCTAGCCTCTTGTTCAGCCTTTAATCTAGCCTCTTGTTCAGCCTTTAATCTAGCCTCTTGTTCAGCCTTTAATCTAGCCTCTTGTTCAGCCTTCAATCTAGCCTCTTGTTCAGCCTTTAATCTAGCCTCTTGTTCAACATTTAAAATATTTTGTAATTCTATTTCTTTTTTTACCAATTCATCTTCAATTTCAGTGTATGGTTTTTCAATTATTTGATGAGATACTTCTGTTTTTGGTGATTCTTGTTTTTGAATAGGATTTATTTGTTTTTCTTTAATATTCTTTGTTGGGTAATTATAACTAATAAAAATCAATAAAAGTAATAAAATTACTATTGAAATAATAGTAATAATTATCATTATATTATTATATATTATATAATGATAATTATTTTGAAATAATTTAATAAGGAGGGTTTCCGCTCATCTGAATTGAATTATAGCGACAGACACATAATTTGCTTCCATCACTACACGAGGTTGAACATGCACATCCAATTTCTTTGAGAGGTCTATATACAATTTGTGTATAATGGCCAGTTTGTTTTCCACCAGTATCATGGCCAACAGGAGATGGATATTTATAATCGTTTTTTTCTGCATCCCAACCACCATATAAATTTTTCATTCCATTAATACCATCGTAATATGATGAAGGGCTTCCAGATGCTAAATTTTCACCAAGTGTAACACCATTATAATTTCTTATGGCTGAACCAGAATGCTCAAAAACACAACCATCGGCCCATTGTTTTGCACCCTTTGCCAAATTTTCATTCCAAGAAATTGGTCCAAGCCCAACACTTGCTCTTGTTGCATTATGAACTGAAACCCACATATCAATTTCATTTTGCGAAGTCTGGGTAGCTGGTTGGCTAGTTGTCTGACCAGTTTGTTGGCTTATTGTCTGGCGAATTGGTTGGTTAGTTATCTGATCGGTCGGTTGGCTAATTGGTTGACCAGTTATTTGATTTGTTGTTTGTGATGGTTGTTGATATTTTCCGTATACTGTTGGAACATACGATGGAAGCTGATTTTGGTATGATGGTTGTTGAGATGACGGTTGTTGAAATGATGGTTGTTGAAATGATGGTTGTTGAAATGATGGTTGTTGAAATGATGGTTGTTGAAATGATGGTTGTTGAAATGATGGTTGTTGAAATGATGGTTGTTGAGATGATGGTTGTTGAGATGATGGTTGTTGTGATGATGGTTGTTGTGATGATGGTTGTTGTGATGATGGTTGTTGAGATGATGGCTGTTGTTGGGATGATGATTGTTGAGATGATGGTTGTTTAGTAGATGATTTTCTTAATCCAAGACTCAAACCAATTGCCAATGCTAATATAATAACTACACCGACAATTATAGCAACAATTATAATTTTTTTTTTCTTTTGAGGATCCATAATAAATATAATTTATATTTTTAATTTTCTATCAATATTTTAATGACAGAACAATGGATAATTTTTGTATTGGTTGTTATAATTGTTATGTTATCAATTGTAAAAACAAATAGACAAATTGATAAAGAAAATACAATTAAAACACTAATACGACAGGCAGCTAGATGGTCATTAGCATCAACACAAGATGAAAGTTCAATGATATCTGTTTTGCATGCTAATTATGGTGCTGGATATTTGTGGGCTGTTCGCGATATTGCCACAGATGATGAAATAAAGAATACAACTGGAGTGGATATTCTTAAATTTAGAGATGAAATTACAAAAATTCAAGATAATGCCACCAAAAAAATGGCTAAATTGTGTCCAAATTATGCACCAAAAAGTACATATTTAAGCGAAATTGCAGGTGATGTTTAATGAAAAGGCAATGGATGTATAGTAAGAAAAGTATAATAAATCAATTTGACTAGCCATAAAAATAAAGAAAAATGATCACATATCAAGAAATATCAAGTTTTTATCTACTAGTCAGGTCTCATTCTCAAATCCATTTGGACTTATGATGAAATCCAATTGTAGAGATTGTGGTATAAAGTTTAAGTAGACGACTTGCTTGAATCACAGGATTCATTTGGAAACGAGTGTAATAGACCAGTACAACTATTATATTGGAAATAATATAATCATAGAGAAACATAATATTTTGGTAAACAACTGTTATAATAAATAACCAGTTCCTTACCTTTTTACTCATCATTATTAATGGTAAAACGGTGATCGACACGCCCGGCACGCATGTAGGATGGATCCAAATCGTCAAAAAACGATGCACTCTTATTAGTCGTCATGAAGAGCAAAACATGAGGATAAAACATGCGATCAAATCTGTCAAAGAAGAGGTTCCATCCAGTCTTGTTTTGGATCTGAATTGGAAGAAATTTGTGGTCTGGAATTGCATTCGCGTGAAGCTTTATGATAATTCCATCAACTTCCTCCACAACCACAATCAATGGACTGCCTTCGGTTGGCGCAATTTTGTTGTACATTGCCTGAAACTCTACACCCGGCGTTGTCGGAGACCATGTGTCTGTGTAATTGACTGTTTTTTTGGTCTTCAGTAGTTCTTTGGCAACAAGCAATGGAATCATCGATTTTCCAGTTCCAGGTGGTCCAGTGAGCAATACAATGCTGTTGTTCTTTTTCATAAAAGTCGTAATGCATTGATCAATGACTTCCTGTTGTTCTTTGCGTGGTTCTAATTCGGTAACCGGCAAATTCCTCTTTTCCCACTTGATGCGAAAGAATTCACCGGTTCTTTCAAAGAACGTGATGGTTTTTGCTTTGGAAATGGTATCAGGTTGATCTTCAAAGACTTTCTGGAAAGCAGACTTTGACAAAAGGATATACATGTCAACTATCTCATTCCTTTCACCACTGGTTTTTTGAATGAATCCAATGAACCAGTAGCCAATAATCCAGCCCGTCGGATCACCTCCTTCCCACATTGAAGAAGCCCTAACCAGTGGAAAGATTTTGCGCATGGTCTGTCCAGAAATCTTGTAGAGTCTCCATCCAAATAGACTGAATAGGATGGCCGGAAACGACCAGACAACTCCAAGAGCCACAAAAAATAGAGGCAAGAGAAATGCCAACATTTTTTCACAAAGCCCGGAAAAATCTCATAGTTTGGTTAATTTCTAATGAACTTTTTAGCAAGTTAAAAATTCAATTTTTTCTTAATGAATACATGGTAAAGAAAAGTATATTAAGAGCCTATTTATATATGAAAAGTAATGATAAGCATAATCATAATTGAATATATCAATAAATATGTATCAATAGTGACAATTATATAAAAATATATAATGGATAACTATTATGGTACTATATAATACATTTTTTATATAAATATTGTAAAAGTATATCAAATTACTATTTCTTATTGAACCCAGCGCATCGGCAAGCAAAATTGTACAATAATATAAAAAATTATTATTCCAATTGAGTATTATTAAATAATTTTGTTGATAGATGCGTTGGCTTATATATTATTACGCATAATTCTAAATAAATCAATTTGACTAGCCATAAAATAATAAATAATTATTTTATATGAAATATAATTAAACAGTAATTACATTTGATATTTTGTTATACTAAAATCAAATAATAATAATCATTTTACTAGCCATCAAATGAAATGCAATTGAAAAGTAATAAATTATTTATTTTAATATAATGATTTGAAGTTAAAAATTAAATAAGTTTTTATTATACTTTTCTTACTCTACATTCATTGATTTATTATTATATGAGGCATAAAACATAATAAAAATTGATATATAATAATAAATATTATATAGTATTATACAATTTAACATAATCATTTAACACTTAAATGTCTGAAGAGATTTGGCCGTGTATTCTTGTTGTTCAAAGCGTGTATAAGAAGAGGGAACCATTGATATTCTCTGTTAAGATTCTTGAAGGTACACTTTACTTAAATACGCCATTAGCAACTAAGAAAGATGAATTAGGTATAGTTAAATCTATTAAAAATCAATATGATCAATATGTCAATGAGGCCATTACAGGTGATGTTGTTACATTGAAGGTTGAAGGTGAAAATGTGATGTTTGGTAGACATGTTTTTGAAGAAAGTGTATTATACAGCAAAATTACGAGAGAATCATTAGATTATATGAAAGTATATTGCAGAGATAAAATTGATGGTGATTGTTTGAAACTATTGATGAAAATAAAGAAAATATTTAATTTATAATTATGAAAATGGATCCAGTTTGATATTTTGATGATAAAAAGACATCATAAAAGACACGTATAATGATAATTATTAGTCAAAAAAATTTAAAGAAATAATTATTTGATGGTTAATGCTTAATTTTACAAGCAAAATTCTCTACAGTATAATGGAATATTAAATTTTAATGAATTTGAAACTTATTTTAGTAGCATATATTCAATATAATTATATATACGATCGAATATCCAATAATTATATGAGTCATATATAATTGTTTTGTGTGACTGGTGCTCTTTTATTTTTTTTACAGGATGCTCCTTCTAAAAATCTCTGATATAATGGGGAACATTCGTAGAAAAATTTTTGAGTTATAAGTATTTATCTATGTCATCAATATAATTTAATACGTAGAAATGATTATTAGTTGTTATTTTTTTACCATCAATTTTCTTTGAAGATGATCTATTTTCAGCCCTAATATTCAACCCCCAATCATTAAAAACACTATTAATGAACCCTAAGAATTGTTTAATCGTTTTAGGTCCATTAACAACTTTATTGATGATTAGTTTATCATATCCAAATAGCATATGACTCTTAATTGAATCTGTAAAAAACTTGCTCTTAGTAATAACCTTATTTTTATTACTATTAAATGTTTCTCTATCTAATTTCTCTCCTATATTATTATATCCTAAAATCATAATAATTTCATTTATCAGTTCTTTTTTGAGGGACCATTCTTCACTATTTCTTAAAATATGTGATATTCCTTTAAAATAATTAACTGTAATATATTTTTGAGTACTATTATATATGTTATTTAAGATTTGTGTATTGATTAAATCAATATTATGTATTTTTTTTATAGTGTATTTTTCTATTGAATATTTTTGCTCATAATTTAATTCATCTAATTTTTTTGAATTATATTTTACAAACTCTTCATCAGTGATATTATCTGATTCTATTATTTTCTCATAAATATCAAGTGTAGATATTTTTATTATTTTACCAGTATCATTAACTATTATACATTTTAATTTATTTTTATAATTATCTAAAAGTTTTAATATATTAGATTTCAGTAATCTAATACTTAATAGTTGCATATTGTATTTATTAATAATATCCATAATATTGGTTGTTTCAAATTCATTTATTATAATTGCCATTGTATTTTTAATAATTTTAATATCACAATCAAAAAATTCTCTATTTGGAGATAATCTATATTGCTGTAAATGCAAAAATAATACAGATTCTACAATATCCGGATACCATATATTCAAAGATTCATATGATAATTCGCATGGTTTAACATAACAAGTTATATATGTATTTAATCTTTTTTTAAGATTTGTTGAATAGCCCAATTTATATACATTTTTACCATATGTATCAAACATTTCATTATAAATGCCGTATATTTTACCTTTTTTCTTAAATATTTCTAAATATTCTTTTGTTAAATTTGTTAATAATGAGCTTTGGTTATTGATATTATTATCATGAATATATATTAGTAATAAACTTAATGTTTCGTTAGTATATTTTTGATTATTTATTAAGTTTAACAGCCGTTTAATCATTTATCTATAATATTAAATATATTTTTATGTAGAATTTGAAACTTATTTTAGTAGCGTATATTCAATATAATTATATATACGATCGAATATCCAATAATTATATGAGTCATATATAATTGTTTTGTGTGACTGTTGCTCTTTTTATAAACATGGAACTGAATGTCTCCTTCTAAAAATCTCTGATAATAATGGGGAACATTGGTGCCACTTAAAAAAGTATAATACTTATATATATTTATCAATATCGTCAATATAATTTAATTCATAAGATATAATTTTAATAGTTTTTCTTTTACCATCCACTTTTATATGAGAAGATTTACTACAAGCCCTAATATTCAACCCCCAATCATTAAAAACACTATTAATGAAACCCAAGAATTGTTTAATTGTTTTAGTACCATTAACAACTTTATTGATGGTTAATTTATCATAACCAAATAACATTTGGCTTTTAATTGAGTCAATAAAAAACTTGCTTTCAGTAATAACCTTATTTTTATTGGTGTCAAATGCAGTTCTTTCTATTTTTTCTCCAACATTTGCATATCCTAAGGTTTTAATAATTTCCTTTATCATTTCTACCTGTTCCATCTTATGAACTTGATCAAACTCTAAGATATTGTCGAATCGATTGTTGATGATGTATGGTTGTAACTTATTATCTCCATACAATAATCTTAAATTCTTTAATATATCTGTCTTACCATAATATCTATCTATGAATTCATCACTTAATTCTTTCTGTTTCCATTCTATCTTAAACATATATCTTTCAATTAGTATCTTGTCTTCTTTAGATGCATTGTTATTTCTTTGTAGTGATAACAAACCATCAAAAGTTACAGAATCAATATCTTCTACTTTTTTAATTTCTTCTTTCATAACATTATCTTTATTCAATGCATCCTTACTTCTTTTTATTTGATAATATTCATGCGTATGTCCTTTATCTTCTAATAATTTAATGAAATATGGTACAAATAAATTTTTTACTTTATTAGCATTCTCTGTTTCATTGTGTATGAGTATTTTTGCATATAAGTCAAATTTATATTTAATTATTATTTTTCCATCATCATTCTTAGTGTATTGTGGTTTCAGATATTTATTGCAAGTTTCTGTGATATATTCTTTGACTTCATCATAATTATAAAAACATGATTTAGTTCTATAAGGCAAGTTATTAAGATATACCAATATATTAGAGTTTTCCAATTTTCTAATTCTAGAACACATTTGTAATAAGCCTCTAGGACTTGTACTTTTATTGGATAAAATAATATATATTTTATGAAAATGTTTTCTGTCAAAATTGCATCCAGATTCAATACTTGGTGAATATATTACTAATTGATATTGAGACCAAAAATTATTGACATTTTTAAGCTTTTCTTTGTCTTCATCATCTGATGTCGAACAATGTAAAACACATTTGTATTGACTTTGATACAGACTATGATAATATTTAGCTAATTTACTTGACATTGAAACAATTGATATATTTAATCCTTTTTCTAAATCATCCTTAATACTTTTATCAAATAAATTTCTATTATTGGTCATAATAAAATGCCTTTTATTCTTTTGAATTTGATTTTCTAATATAATACTCTTACTTAATGAGTTAATGAATTCAAATGACCTATTACCAAAATCACCATCAAGAGCCAATACTTTTTTAGAATTTTCAATAAGATGTAGTAATAAATTAAATGTATCTTCCTTATATTTGATGGTTGATGATCTAAAATGAGCCAATATACTCTCAATTTCATCTAAAACAACCAAATCATATTCTGGTAACTCTAATCCATCTTCACCATAAATTTCATCTAATTGTGGTATTAGCTTTTCTAAACTTTCAATTTGACAGATTAACTTGTCAGCATTAAAAGCTTTATCCAAATAACTCTTAACTCCTAATTTTAAAAAACTACCATGTAATTCATGTGTTAATGTTTGTCTATATGATACAAATAGTACTCTTTTGACTTTATATTCATCTATGATATTATATATGAGTCTTGTTTTTCCTGTATCATAAGTACTTTTAATACATAATGTCTTAATATCATCATTTGATAACCATTCAGCAACTTTTTTAGCCATAAAACTTTTTTTATCTTTAATTTTTTCACTAACATCATCAAGTAAATAGTTATTTGTAAATTTAATGGAATCAAAGGCTTGCTTTTCAATTGAATATTCTAACTGAACAAATTTATCTGGATTATCTTCTTTTGCTATTTTTTTTAAGGATCCAATAGAACAATAGCCAAATTTGAATCTATTCCATTTGTCAACATTAAATGCTAAAGAGTGATAATTTTCCATATTCTTTTTGCTCCATTCATTCCATAAATCGAAACATTTTTTGGTTGGATTACAGTTATGCAAAAATCTACCGACATCATACCATGTAGAATAATGCTTTAATCTTTTATCAGACAATAGATCTACATACTTCTTTAATAAGTTAACTGGTTGAAAAACAAGTTCATAATGATCATTATTATTTAATTCTTTGTCATCAGATAATATTTTTTTTAATTTTGGTAATTTTTTATTAATGATTTTTGTGGATGTTGGTAGTTGAATATTAACAAATTGATGCTTTTCTGGTATATTCAATAGAAGACAATCCATGAATAACTGCTTATCATCACTATATTCATAATTGATAGATTTATAAAATTCAAGATTAATGCCATTTTTTGATTTTGAATTCCACAACATCCTGAAACTTCCTTTCTTGTAAACAGATGGATCTAAGATTTTATTAGTAATTAGATCAGAATTAATGCATGACATAAAATATTTAATATGATAGACATCTTCAAACACAACATCTACAAATTTAACATGAGCTGATAATTTATCTTTTCTATTTGATGATTCTATTACAATTTGAGGATTAAATACACCATATTTTGTTAATTCTTCTGTTACAACATGAATACAGTCATTAACTAAATTGTCGAAGAATGTTTTTAATTCTTCATCATTTAAATCTTTTGGCACATGATGTTCTTTTAAATCAATATCTAAATATAATTTGATTCTCTGGTTCTTTTTAAAATGCTCAAATAAGTGAAATTTTTTCTGCTTTGAGAAAAAATATATAGATTGATGGTCCATTGGAAAGAATTTTCTTGAAGGTGAATTATAATTCTCTTGTGAAAAAAGATATAGATTATTTTTATCTTTGTGTACTAAGACTAAGATGTATTTGTCATAATCTTCTTCACTGTCAAATGATTTGAAGTGCGTATTTTTCTTAAAATAATTTTCTATAAATAGATTATGGTATTGTAACTTTGGCAGTCCATAATGAATTTTTAACTGATTGTGTGAAATATAGTTGTATTTGTTTGAGGATATAGATTGCGGTTTTTTTGGAAAATTTTTTTCTATTGGAATAGTAGAGTGTGCTGGTAACACATTCTCTGAAGATTTTTTTTCGTTTTTCATTTTGTATATAATCTATATACAAAATAATTTTCGTAAATAAACACATTTGAAATTTTAAGAAAACTATATATTTTTATTTTTGAAATAATTTATTCAATATGATAAATCATGCAACTTTTTTCATAAGATTTCCCATTAATCTGAATCATTTTACCTTTTTGTACTTTAACTAATGAAAAACCGATTTCCTTCATCATTCCCCTCAAACAATTCAAAACAATTGCATTTGTTTTCCTATAATAACCAACTTTATCTTTATTAAATAATGGAAATAATTCTTTTTCCATGCCTGTTAATGCCTCTTTATTAACATCTTTAATAATGTCTTCTCTATCAATATCTTTGAAATCGGTTAAATCATTAATTTCATCTTTACCAATATTAACTAGAATTTTATTGATTAACTTTAATGCAACTTTGTACTTATTATCGTCTTTATCAACCTTATTTTTAACCACTTTAGTATTCTCATTAGAAATATTATTCTCAACAGATAACATTTCCATATTATCTTTGGTATTTATTTTTGAGATTACTTTCTTTTTGGAACTCATTTAATAATAATATATGAGAAAATTTTTAAGTGATTTTGAAAAATTAATATTTTGTAATACATAAATAAACTTTAATAAAATATTTATTTTAATAAAAGTAAAAGAAGGGGTAATTATGAAAGCTTATTGTGAATAATAACATTAGGATTGGCATTTCTTAATATTTCTAAACCTTGATTAGTGATTTGATTACAACCAACAAGATAAATAGTATGAACACCTTTGAGATATTCCAATCCTTTGTTTGTAATTCGGTTACACTCAGAAAGATTAATTTCATAGACTCCTTTGAGATGTTCTAAACCTTGATCAGTTATTTGGTTACAATAAGAAAGATTAATAGTATGAACACCTTTGAGGTGTTCTAACCATTTATCCGTTATTTGATAACAATCAGAAAGATTAATAGTATGAATGCCTTTGAGATGTTCTAAACCTTGATCAGTTATTTGGTTACAATCAGAAAGATTAATAGTATGAATGCCTTTAAGATATTCTAAACCTTGATCAGTGATTCGCTTACAATGAAAAAGGTTAATAGTATGAACGCCTTTGATATGTTCTAAACCTTGATCTGTGATTTGGTTACAATACGCAAGATTAATAGTATGAACGCCTTTCAAATGTTCTAAACCTTGATCAGTTATTTGATCACAACCATAAAGATGAATAGTATGAACGCCTTTCAAATGTTCTAAACATTGATCAGTGATTTTCTTACAATAAGAAAGATCAATAGTATGAACGCCTTTAAGATATTCCAAACCTTGATTAGTTATTTTATTTCTCCATGGATATAAATTTAATTTATACTTTCTAATATATTTTCTAAATGTGTACCTCCATTGTTTACATGTCCTACTTGCTAATATTAAATTTTTTGTATCTAAATATTCAAAGATAAGACTTAAAATGTCAATCTGTAGTCTTTCCATTTGTGCTGGAAATGTATATTGTATGTTATCATTAAATAATAAAATTGACTTATAATTAATAAATCAATTTTTCATTTGCAAATTGTAACATTAGGATTGGCATTTTTTAATATTTCTAAACCTTGATTAGTGATTTTATTACAATAAGAAAGATCAATAGTATGAAAGCCTTTAAGATATTCCAAACCTTGATTAGTAACACAGATAGAAATTTATTAAATTGAATTATCTGATAATCAATATAAGAATTATCTTATTATACTACGCGGCTGCACATCAACACAGTATACCTACGTTGAATTTATGGTACATCGTAGTGGTATAATGTTGTAATATTTCCGCGTAACACCATC
>Ga0209668_10001179_pt1 | contig 11104 bp, 7 predicted proteins | sample FrelakmetPLP11PL_FD_187150 | JGI IMG/M metagenome (GOLD analysis project Ga0209668, IMG submission 187150) | Freshwater lake sediment microbial communities from the University of Notre Dame, USA, for methane emissions studies - PLP11 PL (SPAdes)... | ecosystem: Environmental > Aquatic >... | reverse complement strand
TTGATTCATATTCCGTTATTCGGAGTATGGAGCACTGTGAACCGTTAATCGACAGGTGTCGAACCTGATCCGGTTTGGGTGCATTGGATTGAACGTACAGAACTATGGACTAGAGTAAGGAGGAAAATACATGACTAAGCGATTAAGCATTGCACTGATGATGTGCGTAGTACTTACCCTTATGGTTGTACCAGCACTTGCAGGCACCCTACAAACGGTACCTGTCGGTGGCGACGTATTCATCGGTGAACAGGGCCTTAATTTAACTGGGATTGCATCAGGGACCAGCCTTTGCTGGTATACCGGCTCCCAGACCGTGGGCTCAAGTGCCCCAACGGCAACCGTAACAGTTGGAAACGCACAGAATTTCTATGTAGCACCATCTGACTTCGTCGGACGTACCGGAAACTGGTACATCGGAGCCACCGGAACTACTGTAGGGATTGTTGTAAACGACCCCAGCCAGACTATCTCGGTGTACGACCAGCAGTCTGGTAAGGATGTCTCAGGGAAGAGTGTCCCGGCAGGAGATTTCCTTACATTCCGTGTAGAAACCAACATGAATGTAGTCCCCTCTGAACGTCAGACAACAGCGGGATTCATTACCATCAAGGTCAAGACCTCCGATGGGACTGTATATACCAGCCTTTACCAGGATCCAGCAAATCCGAAAGTTAACTTGGTAACGGTGTCACCGAATGCAATGCCGTGGTACTGGGTACCACTCTCGATGGGCAGCAAAACCGGGTGGGCAACCGGAGCCATGGGAACTGAAGGCAACAGGCTTTACAAGGCAGGCGGCTACACATTCTGGACTGAGTCAAGCCTCAACGGAATGAAGGACACCTACAAGGACGCATCCAGTAACGACTACACTGGAAAGACTATCTCTTCAGTTAAAACCGTCACCATTGCATCTGACACAGTAAAGATTGAGGCCAGCAAGGACTCAGTCGTACGTGGCAACCCATTCGCAGTGACCATCACCGGTAAGCCAAACAGCCCATACTATCTCTGGCTTAAGGGGACCAGCTCAATGAGCGGTAACGCTCTCGACCAGCCCCCCAGCATTGTTCTCCAGCAGGACGCAGTCGCAATGGACAAGCCCGCGGGATCAAGCACAGGGATTGGACTTTACCAATACCAGGGTTCAACCAAGACCATCGCTCAGGATGTACCAGAGTATTACGGTGCAACGAATGTGAGCGGTACGGTCTACTATGCACTTGTCACACTGTCCAACTCCGGTACCCGGACTGTTGGTTTCGCGACCACTAAGGACACCAAAGACAAGAAGTACACCATCCGTGTAGAGCGGCCTGAGCCATACAACCCGCCAACATCAAACAGCGGCTCAGACAGGACTTTCAAGAGTGATGAAGTCGACATCAAGATTGAGAAAGGCGCAGTCACCATCGTGGCAGCCGGTACCCAGAACTACTTCCTCGGAGAAGAGGTCAAGTTCACTGGGACAAACTCAGAGACCGACTACACCTACCTGTTCATCACCGGTCCGAACCTTCCAGGTCCCGGCGGACAGATGACCGACCCGCGTGAAGCAGTCGATATGGATAAGCCCTCGACCTTCTCCCCATCAGATGTCCTTGAGGACAACACCTGGGAATACAAGTGGCAGACCTCAAACCTGAACATTGATGCAGGTACCTACACCGTATACGCAGTTGCAACACCAAGCGACAGGAACTCGCTCTCCAATGCACAGTATTCAACGGTATCAATCATCATCAGGAAGCCATTCATCAGCGCACAGGCATCACAGTCTGTAGTAGCATCCGGTGATAAGCTGTTCATCCGTGGAACCGCTGCAGGACAGCCAACACAGGGCATTGCAGTCTGGATCCTCGGTAAGAACAAAGTCATCTTCAGCACCACAAGTGTCAACGCTGATGGCACCTTCGAGTATGAAGTCTCCCAGGGCACAACCGCAAACATGGCAGCAGGTCAGTACTTCGTGGTCGCACAGCACCCGATGTATAACGAAATCTACGATGTATATCCGAACACAAACGAGGTTGTAGTCAGTGGCCAAACCTACGCACCATACGATCTCGTTGAGGGAAGCTACCCAGTTGAGGATAACATATTATTCAAGCTACAGGGTCCAGGCAGCCTCCAGGGATCTGATGCAGCAGAAGCACTCGTCCAGGCACTCAACAACCCAAGTGTTGATGATACCTACGCGAAGCTCCAGTTCCTCGTTGAAGTACCAAAGATCACCGTTCTCCCGGTAGGCGAGAAGCAGGTCGGCGACAAGTTCACCATTGCGGGAACCACCAACCTTGCAGTCGATGATGAGCTCCTCGTTGAGGTAACCTCCTCGTCCTTCCATCCAACCGACAAGACCCAGAGCGGTGAATTCAGTGGAGCAACCGGAACTGTAAAGGTTCAGAAGGGAACCGATGGCATGAACAAGTGGTCCTTCCCAGTAGATGCAGCAGCCTTCAAGCCCGATGAGTACATCGTGCAGGTCTCCAGTATCACTGTATCAGGAGCACAGGCATCAACTCTGTTCAACGTCGTCGAGTTCAAACCAACACCCGTTCCGACTACAGTGGTTACCACTGCACCGGTCGTTACAGCAGTCACGACCGCTCCAGTACCAGTAACAACAGTCCCAACCGCCAAGCCGACAACTCAGCCTGGATTTGGTGCACTGATTGCACTGATCGGTCTCGGAGCAGTTGCGTTCCTCGTAGTGCGCAAGCACTAACCTAAAATCTAATTTTTTTTTTAAAACGGCCTCCTGTGAACCAGGAAACGGGTCATTGATAAAATTTTAACAATATTCAAGAGATTTTGGCATATCTTTTTCAGGCGTTTGGCCGATTCATAAAAAACTGAATAGACACGGGTTTATTCAGCGGTCATGTTCCAGCCCGGCGAACCCTGGCAGATTACGAACTCCCTAAAAATATAGCTCCCGGTATGCTACAATAAACCGGAAAAATGCTCATTATCGGGCTCGTCTCTTTTATGAGGTATAAAAACCCAAAGGTACCACTAATTATGATTAGCATTGCGTTTGAGTGTCTGGCAGGGATTAGGTAATGAAATTAACAGCACGGTTACTTGACATTGCAGACAGGGGTGTTCTTCTTAATACTTCCGATGCCAGGAATCTTGGGGTACTTCACGGGGACCGTGTCCAGATCCTTAATGAAGTATCGGGCATATCAGTTGCAGCCTATGTTGACATTACGGCGACACTGGTTCCCCCAGGGACTGTTGGTATCTACAGGGTCTGTAACGAGAGACTATGCGTCATTGACGGTGTCCCCCTTGAAGTCAGGGAAGCATCGCGACCTCAGTCTCTTGAATATATTACCAAGAAGATGAACGGGACGCGTCTGTCGAAAGAAGAGACCTATTCTATAATCAAGGACGTGGTCTCTGATGACCTCAGTCCCGCCGAACTTACGGCGTACATCACCGCAAGCTACATCAACACTCTTGATATGGATGAGGTTGAGCACCTGACCCGGGCCATGGTTGATACGGGGGAACGTTTAAACTTCCACAGCCATCCGATTGTTGATAAACATTCAATCGGTGGGGTCCCAGGGAATAAAATATCATTAATTGTCGTCCCGATAATTGCTGCAAGCGGGTTAAAGATCCCGAAGACCAGTTCAAGGGCGATTACCGGTGCCGGCGGCACCGCTGACCTAATGGAAATCCTCGCCCCGGTGTCATTCTCAGCAACTGAGGTCCAGAGGATGACATTGAAGGTCGGTGGGACGATCGTATGGGGAGGAGCCACGAACATTGCCCCGGCGGATGATAAGATCATTGTCCAGGAGTACCCGTTTAAGATAGATGCACGAGGCCAGATGCTCGCCAGTGTAATGGCAAAAAAACTAGCTATCGGCGCAGACCTTGTCGTCATTGACATCCCGGTCGGCCCGAACACCAAAGTTGCAAACCTCCAGGAAGGGCGAAAACTAGCCCGTGAATTTATTGAAATTGGTGACAGGCTCAATATCCGTGTGGAATGTGCTGTTACATATGGAGGGTCCCCTGTCGGTCGGGCCATTGGCCCGAACCTTGAAGTGCTGGAAGCCTTAAAAGCGCTTGAAGGAAACGAGGAACCCGGTTCACTGATCCAGAAAAGCCTGGCAATTGCAGGGATCGCCCTTGAAATGTCAGGGAAAGCAGCAGCAGGTACGGGGTTTAATGTGGCAGGCGAGATATTGCGAAGTGGTAAGGCGCTGGAAAAACTTCGCCAGATAATTGAAATCCAGGGTGGTAACCCCAAGGTGACCTCGGCAGATATCGCACCCGGGAAACATGAGTTTGTTGTCAAAACCCAGACGACCGGGTATGTCACCGATTTCAATAACAAGTCTTTGATTACAATTGCCCGCCTGGCCGGTGCCCCGCATAACGCCGGTGCAGGAGTTCTTCTCCATGCAAAAAAAGGTACAAAGGTAGAAGCCGGAGACCCGATCTTTACCATTTATGCAGAGCGAAAATGGCAACTTGACAAGGCGGTTGAGGAAGGTAGGAGACTGATGCCCGTGGTAGTCGAGGGAATGCTTATTGACCGTGTGCCAGGTGATTACCGGTGGCAGTAACCGATATGCATGCGAATGAGGCAGATCAAACTTATTTTAAGGTCGGGAATCAGATAAAATATAAACCATGATTTCAAAAATATAATTCGAGGGATTTATTCGTATGAAGGTAACCTGCCGTCTGATATTCCTGATTCTCTGTGTCATCCTCCTTACCGGTGGTGCACAGGCTGCAACCCTCTATGTGAATGTATTTGAAAAGACAACCAATGTTACTGCAATTCCGTATGCCTCTGTCTTTGTAAACGGGGCCCTCGCAGGAAAAACCGGTAACGATGGCATCTTCGCATTCACACACCCTGGTAATAGTCCGATTACTGTGAAAGTGATGAAGCCCGGGTATGAATCATGGGAAGATGATGTCGGCATGGCTGAATCTTCAATCCTCGTTCAACTCAGGAAAAAGGAACTGGTCCTTAACATTGGTATTTTCGATGCCGACAGTGCCATCCCGGTCGCTAATTCACAGGTACGGGTGATGGGACCGAATATTACAGAATCAATGAAAATGACTGATATGAACGGGTCAGTCACGTTCCCTGCGCAGGCAGCGAGTATCTACAATATCCAGATTACTGCCACGAATTACCAGAACCGGAATGAAATTGTTGAAATGGGCATGGAAGGGAAAAACATCCAGTACCTTCTTATCCGTGGGGACAGGTTCTCCATACTCGCAAAAAGTGCAGGTGACCAGTCCCCGGTAGCAAATGCTGAAGTATTTATCGACGGCGTATCAAAGGGGAAAACTGACGGAAAAGGGATATTGTCGCTTGAAATTCCGCGGAATAAAGTCTATAATATAAAAATAACCAAGCCCGGTTTCACGGATTATTATGAAAAGAAGCTGATAAGCGATAGTGAAGCGGTTGTCACGGCGTCGATGGCGATTGCACCGTACCAGGCCTCAATATTTGTGTTCGATGAAACGAAGGCACCGGTACAGGGTGCTTCCATAATCATCGACGGGAAGGCACTTGGGAATACAAGCCAGTACGGAAAGTACACGTTCCATGATCTGCCCTCCGGACAGTATGTCCTCGAAGTAAAACACCCCGGATTCTCATCCCTGAGAAGAGAGATCGGGGAGGATGATCTTGGGAAAGACATCACCGTGGAATTGCCTTTCCAGCAGGCAGACCTTAGCATATTTGTTGAAGATGAAGGTTACCATGTTATACCCGGGGTGTCTGTCTCCCTGAATGGCAGGAATGCAGGGGTTACTGATGACAACGGGGCACTAAAAACAAAGGTCAAGGTGAGTACCGAGTATAACATCACGGCAACAATGAAAGGCTACAAACCGGTCACCACGACTGCCGGGATCGATCCGGGGAACACCTCGTCAACAATTACCCTCTCCATGGAAAAAGACCTCAACCTTGGTATTTTTCTGACCGCAGGCCTGATCATAGCAGTTATTATCATTATAATTCTCGTAATACTGCTGGTTGTCAGGAGAAAACCTAAAACCCGGTCTTCCCACAGCAATGGCAAAGTTCATGGAAGCGGTGGTGGCGGTAAAAAGGGGGAGATTTAATCATTACAATTATTTTGCCGGTTTTTATCCCCCGGGAAAATGACTGGCCGGCTGGCATTCATCCGCTGACCGGATAACCTGGTCTTTCCCATAAAACATCAAATACTCAATAAAATAAACCGGATGAGTTAAATAAAATATCAACGGACCCAGCGGGAATCGAACCCGCGTCCTTGGGTTCGAAGCCCAAGAGGATGTCCTCTACCCTATGGATCCAACCCTTGCTTATTTCAATCGTAACCTATTAAGCATTTTTCTACCGACTGAGTACTGATGATTCTCTCCGCCTACGAGATAGCTACAAGACTGCATGAATCAGGGTGTATTGACGACCGTTCCGATGATTGTAGCTGCGACACATCTGCCCACGTTTGTAATTGCACTGGGGAATCAGCGTGTGCAGCTGATACAAAATTACATCCTTCACCAGCAGAAGGACGCGACCTCGTCATCTCCCCGTTCTCCCCGGAATGCCTCCAGCCGGCATCCTATGACCTCAGGGTTGCGCATGACACGGTCCTGCCCAGGGGTGCGTGCAGTCTTGTTCCCACGCTAGAATGGGTGGAGTTACCGGTTGACCTCGCAGCCACGCTCCGGTGCCGGTCATCGTTTGGCCGGAAGGGTGTGCTGATTGCAGCGGGATATGTCGACCCTGGGTTCCGGGGGCAGCTGACGCTGTGTCTTGTTAACATGGGGGCCGAAGAAGTTCCCCTGTATCAGTATAACCGGGTCGTCCAGATGATTTTCCATGAAGTGAAAGGTGGAAACCGGCTTTACGAAGGCAGGTACCAGGACAGCCATGGAGCAATCCTTTCGAAGGAGAGGTAGATATTTCATAATTTTTGAGCCTTTGAATAGAGTTCGCCTGTAACAGATCAGGCAGGAACCGGCGCATAAACGGGTGAACGCACTGCCGACAGATCAAATATTAAGGAATACAACCCAGAATTAACAGGGATAGAGTACACGTGCATGAAAAGGGGGACGTCAATGAGAACCGATAATGTACCAGGACCTGATTTTTGTGAGGCCGTATGATCCGTACAGAGCGTAAATATATCGAGATCCTCCGGATCCTAAAAGATCACACTGAACCCGTGGGCGCCAAGCGTCTCAGCGAGATCATGGCCGAACGTGGTTTTATCCTCACTGATCGTGCAGTCCAGTATTATCTTCAGTACCTGGATGAGATGGGTTTTACCGAGAAAGTGGGTAACCTGGGGCGTATTCTTACTGAGGCTGGTATCGAAGAGACCGATTATGCCCTTGTGGGGGACCGGATCGGTTTCATCATTTCGAAACTTGAACGGCTTGCGTTCAGGACCACGTTTGACCCCGAAACCGCAACCGGAGATGTTGGCTATAACCTGTCAATAGTTCCAAAAGAACAGGAAGAACTGGTTATTTCAGTCTTCGACGAAGTATTAAAGGCAGAGTGTGGGTTTTTCAGTTCCTACCGGATTGTCGATAACGACCCCAGGGTCCCTTCTGATTCTATTGGTATCATGACAATCTGCAGTATCAGCATGGATGGTGTATTCCAGAGAAATGGTATCCCGGTAAAAATGGCCTATGGTGGCAGGTTATCAATCGAAAATGGGACTCCGACCTCTTTTCTTGACCTTATAGGTTACCGCGGGACTACGATTGATCCACTGCAGTTATTTGTTTCCGCCGGGTTGACATCTATCCGGACCCTTGTCCGTACAAAGGCAGGTATCGGGCTTGCCAATGTCCGTGAAGTCCCCTGTACTGCAGAGGCCCGGGTAAAGGAGCTGACCATTTCGATGCGTAAATGCGGGTTTGTATTCCCGGTCCAGATGGGGAACAAAGTCCTCAACCTCCAGTCAAATCCACACCGAATCTCAATTGCGTCATTCAGCGGGATGAATTTCGTTGCGAATGCAACAGAACAGGGTGTCCGTATTACCACGGAAATCGGTGCTGGCAATATCAGGTTTTCGAAAATTGTCGATATAGAGTGATGGTGGGAAACCATGCAGCCGTATATTTTTTCGTTATTCGATTGAAGGGCTTCTGAAGTCGTCTGAATTTTATCTTGAAAAGATTGTCAATATAAGTGCTTTTTTGTTTTTACTGTTTTTCATCCATCTTTTTCAGATCTTCGCGGGCCTGGGCAACAACCGAGGCGAGGTCTGTCTTCGCCACCTCTTCAACTGGAGTTTCAGGTCCTTTTCTATCCTTTACGGCAGCATCATGGCTGTTTTTCTCGTCATCCGGGGTAGTATCTATCATCCCGGTAACTGGTGAATAGTGCAGAATTTCAGGAATGACTGTTACCTGTTCTTTGTTATCAGGAACCGGCTTACCGCTCTCACGCGCGGGGGAAGTCGCATTATCTATACCGGTCACAGCAGATTTTCCCGGAACCCCTGCTTCCTTTTTTCCAAGGGTCTTATACCTATTAAAAAACGGGATACTTTTTAATGCCCCCCTGTCCTGTCCAGCTGCCGGTGATTGTGGTTGCCCAACTTCCGGGATGCGGGTACGAGTGAGTACGTTGGTTTTCTCCTGCTTGACACTGATCGAACCTGCAAGGGTGTCATGCTGTCCGGTGACTTTAGGCACCCCGACATCGTGATCCGGCGCCTGGTACGCCTGCTTGTGCCACTCCCGTTCCCATCCTGGTTTTTCAATCGAATAGTCATCCCGGATTGCCCTGATCTCCTTAACCCTGGGAATATTTGAAAGACCGGCAAGGATTATGATAATGGCAATATAACGGGTATTTTTTACCGGGTAATCACCCGATCGCATCTCCATGCCCGTTATACTACGGTCAATCCATTTCCTGACCGTCATGAAACCTTTCATACTTATTGCCTGTGTGGGCCCGGCGACAAGAACGAGGGCTTTTTCGGCGCTTGTTAAATCACACGGGACAGAAATATTCTGGTATATTGCCTCTTTTGCGAGGTCAACCAGCCGTTCAGCCTTTTTATGGCCGGATTCCACCCTGGTCCCGGAAGGGCGGAAGAGACTACCGATATGGAATCTCTCCCCCGCAGTGTCAGCTGCGGCATATCCAATGGCAATAAACCCCATCCCACGGATGGTATTGAGGATTTCCCCGGCGTCAAGGACTACTTCCCCTGTTTCAATCTCTCCCCCGTCGCTTATCTCACCCGCCCTGAGCAATAATCCCAGGCGCCTTGCAATGCCGGTATTCTGGGTTTTATATTTCGCAGCAATATCCTCAGCGGGTCCGGATTTCATTAGCGGATTTAGTTTCTGGTAGGCGGCCTTCTGCTTTTTATTGCCTTCTGCCCCCGAATGACCCGGCAGTTTTTCATTATCGAAAAGGATGATACCTTCGACCAGAGGTAGAAGCCGGTCAATATCCTGTGCTGCCTTTGCGGAAGTCCCTTTCCCCTCCGAGAGAGCAGGCAGGGTAACAAGTCCGAATATAGGTTCAACTACCGTTGATCTGACCTTTTCAAGGATCGCAACTCCCACGCCCGCCATAGTCCCCCCAGCCCCGGTGCAGAGAATAATTGCATCCTTGTCACCGGTATCGAGGTTATGGAGCAGGTTGATGATCTCATCGGTCGTAATATCATCCGTAATATCATCTGTTTGCAGCGATACAGAGGGGAAATATATTCTCTTTCCCACGGGGATGTGGGCAAGGTGATTGAGCGTGCCTGCATCGCGATCAATTGCAATGGCCTCCACACAGGAGATGTTACTGAACTGGCGGTCCTGGCCATAGAGCAAATCTGCTATCCGGCATCCTGCTCCTCCAAGTCCGATCGCAAATATCCGCATGCTAACCTGTTCCTTCTGTATGTTTTTCCCTGGACACTTGGTCCCATGTGATACCCGGGCCTCACATAATCCAGCTAACTGCCCCCGGCTGCTTCCCTGACAGGAGAAATCGCTGGCGGACGGGAAACCAGTACAGAGTGACGCCGGACTCTTTTTTCACGTAAATACTATTCTTCTCCAAGATTTTTAACTAATCTCTTAAAGTGTTTGTGATGGTCTGATATTTCATGCCATGTTGCCAGGTTGATTCCCAGGTTTTTCAAAGGCTGCACTTTATCCCTGTTGCTGTGGAGAAGATCATCCTTCACGGTACCCGGATATGCCCTATCTCTCTGCGTTCCGGATATTTTTTCATAGTCCATGCTCCCGGTGCGAATGGAAACTCCCCGGAATACGTCGGCCTGTTAATAATTGCACTTCAGGGAGAATGGAAAATAATAATTTATTTAAACGCAGGGGCAAGAGTACACTGTGAGGTGAATTAGCCTTGACTTATGGAATAGAATTTGTACCAGGAAATGTTAATGTCAAGCAGGTAGTCAATTTCTGCAAACTCGCAGAGTCAAAGGATATCGACTTTGCATGGATCACCAACCACTATAACAACCGCCACTGCTACCCGACGCTTGCCGCAATTGCACAGGCAACCACCACCCTGAAGATGGGACCGGGTATCATGAACGCGTTCACCGACACCCCGGCAGCAATGGCATCCTTTGCCTGCACCTTAAACGAGATTTCGGACGGACGTGCTGTAATGGGTATCGGACCAGGCGACCTTTCAACCCTTCCAAAGCTTGCAATAAAGCCCGACAAACCCGTTGCGCGGCTGAAAGAAGCAGTAATTCAGATGCGGAAACTCTGGGGCGGAGAGGAAATCAAGAAGTCCGGCATGGAATTCTTTGACTACGACGGCGCCAAGCTGACCGGTGTGAACCTGCCAGGAAAGAAAGGCATACCCGTCTACATCGGTGCACAGGGCCCGAAGGTACTCGAACTCGCAGGGACTATCGGAGACGGCGCATTAATCAATGCATCAAACCCGAAGGACTTTGCCATCGCAATCCCGATCATCAAGGCTGCCGGTGAAAAGGTCGGCAAGAAGGGATTCGATATCGGTGCCTACACTGCCATGTCTATCGACATGAATGAGAAGAAAGCCCGCAATGCAGCAAAAATT
>Ga0209668_10001178_pt1 | contig 11106 bp, 14 predicted proteins | sample FrelakmetPLP11PL_FD_187150 | JGI IMG/M metagenome (GOLD analysis project Ga0209668, IMG submission 187150) | Freshwater lake sediment microbial communities from the University of Notre Dame, USA, for methane emissions studies - PLP11 PL (SPAdes)... | ecosystem: Environmental > Aquatic >... | reverse complement strand
GGTTGATCAAGTTCAAAAGATGAGTGAACAAATCAGTGCTATGCAATTTAAAGATTTGCCAGCTCTAGTAGATCAAATTAAAAATGAAGTTGGTGTTGATCAAGCTACTCAGTTCAACGGCGATGCCAGTGCAGCGCTCAGTGGCCTGCTACAAAACTTGCAAGGCGCAAAACAACAATTGGAAGCCGCACTTGGTGTGGTTACAGGACAAGCTCCACAAGTTCCAGGTGAGGACATGACTGCTCCTGCAATGGGCGGCGAAGAATTGCCACCAGAGTTGCCAGCACCAGGCGAAGAAGAAATTAGTGTTGACGCCGAAGTTGAAGAGCCAGCAACAGCCGGCCTAGGTCGCGATCGTAGATAATGCGAATTTTTGAAGTAGCTGACCCAGATGCACAAAAACTCATGGCTCTTAGCCAGTTTTTGAGCGGGCGCAGTGAAGATGAAAATGCCAAAAAACAAATTAGCCGGAATGCATTTATTGATCTGGCTAAAAGTTTAGGTGTAAACGTCACCGAAGATAATTTAGGTGACCTAATTGCTCGCCCTCCACTAAGTAATGTACTTGAACCATTAGACCCAAATTCTGGAGTAGTTCGATTCAAAGGTGACACTGAAGCTGATACCGGCATGAGTGTTGACCAAGCTAGAGCTGTAGTAGATTCAAATGCCAAAGCGGCAATGAAGCGCCGCCAATAAAATTTCTCAATACAACTTGGTTGTAAAAATCTATGGATGATCGTATTCGAATCGACAAACTTGAATTTTACATCACTAATGTATGTAATTTAACCTGTTCTGGTTGCAATAGATATAATCATTATAAATTTTCTGGTTGGCAAAACTATGATGACTACGCTGAAATTATTCAGCAATGGTCTACAAAAATTAACGTAATTAAACCAGTGATACTAGGTGGTGAACCACTGCTTAATCCCAGCATCAATAAATGGATTGAAGGTATTCGAACTGCATGGCCCAATAACTATGCACCCGAAATTGTTAGCAATGGCACTCGAATCGATCAAGTAGATGGACTTTATGATACTTGCCGTAAACACCGAGCCTGGATAGGTATAAGTATGCATCGAGACTCTGATTTTGAACCTATTGCCGCCCGTGTTAGAAATTTTTTAACTAAGCCAATAAAAGAGGGCCCGGCACTTCATCCAAACACCAATGCCGATTACCAATTCATTGATGCCAACGGAGTCCAGATACATGTATGGAAAAACTTTAATTTTTTACAAAATAATATTATTGAACGCACGGATGGTACCCGCACCCTATACAACAGTGATCCGTTGAAGGCACACGCTGTTTGTCCACAGGTACTGCATAAAAATTATCATTTTATTAATGGTAAAATTTACAAATGCGGACCTGCTCCGTTAATGGCCGAGTTTGATCTTCAGTATCCTTTTGATATTTCAGCAGAAGATCGAGCTATAGTACACACAGATTCAGGCCTGTCAATTGACGATTTTGACAGCCGCGGCCAAGATTTTTTTGCTACAATTGACAACCCAATTGCACAATGCAAATTTTGTCCTACTGATTTTGAATGGCATCAAATTGAATTTAGCAATCTTAAACCTAATAAAATTTGACTTTTGAAATAATTACAAGTATAATAGGAGTAATATGGCATATAGCGAAAAAGTAATTGACCACTACGAAAATCCACGTAATGTGGGCAAAATGGAAATAGACGACACAGTAGGCACAGGCATGGTTGGTGCACCTGCTTGCGGTGACGTAATGAAACTACAGATTCGAGTAGAAGATGGAATTATAACAGATGCAAAATTTAAGACATACGGGTGTGGGTCGGCGATTGCGAGTAGTTCGCTCGTCACAGAGTGGGTCAAGGGTAAAACGCTGGAGCAAGCTGGATCTATTAAGAATGCTGAAATTGCAGAAGAGCTCAGTTTACCCCCGGTTAAAATCCATTGTAGTATCCTTGCGGAAGACGCTATTAAGGCCGCGGTAGCAGACTACAGGAGTAAACACCAATGATTTCTACAACTCCAAGAGCCGCTAGCAAAATAGTTAGCAACCTGAGTCGCCGTGGATCTGGCGTTGGGATTCGTTTAGGCACAACAACCACAGGTTGCTCTGGGTTTGCTTATGTGTTGGAATATGTAGATACTCCATTAGCAACAGATATTGTATACGACTCAGATGGATTTAAAATTGTAGTAGATCCAAAAGATCAAGTGATTTTAAATGGACTAATAATCGATTATGTCCGTGAAGGACTCAACGAAGGGTTTCAATTTAACAATCCTCAAGAAAAAGACCGCTGTGGATGCGGAGAAAGTTTTCGTGTATAACCCAAAATTTGCATATCATGAATTAAGTCGGACAAGCGAAGAAGGCAAACGTTTATACTCTACCCCAGATGGTAGTCGGGTGCCTAGTGTGACAACTATTCTGGATAAAACTAAACCAGAAGAAAGCAAAGCGGCCTTGGAACAATGGCGCAAGAATGTAGGACACGCTCGAGCCCAACAGATTACTACAGAAGCTGCTAACCGCGGAACACGTATGCACACCTATTTAGAACATTATGTAAAAAATAATGAACTAAAGGATCGTGGTACAAATCCGTTTGGTTGGGCCAGTCACTCAATGGCACAAACTGTGATTGAAGACGGGCTTATAAACGTTGATGAGTTTTGGGGTGTGGAGATTCCTTTATACTTTCCCAAGCTATATGCAGGAACTACAGACTGTGTAGGCATACACAAAAAAGACGAAAGTATTTTAGACTTTAAACAAACCAACAAACCTAAACGAGCGGAATGGATTACTGATTATTATTTACAACTTGTAGCCTATGCTCTAGCACACAACGAAGTATATGGAACAAACATACGCAAAGGTGTAGTTTTAATGTGTGTTAAACCTCCTGTAGACGAAATGGGCAATCCGCTAGCTCGCCCTGTTTATCAAGAATTCATACTAAAACCTGAAGATTTTGACTACTGGGCAGACCAGTGGTGGCACAGACTAGAGCAATACTACCTACAAGCCTAACCAGCTAAATACTGGATAGAATTCAAGGACGACTAAATTGGCTATTGTTCAAATATCACAAATTACTAACCGTAAAGGGTTACAGGCAGATCTACCACAATTAGCCGGTGCAGAGCTAGGGTGGAGCACTGATGAGCGCAGACTGTTCATCGGTAATGGTACGTTAGCTGAAGGTGCGCCTGTAGTTGGCAACACCGAAATTTTAACAGAATTTTCAGATATTCTTATTCTACCTACTGCTTATACCTACAAAGGACAAGCCGCAGGATATACAGTACAAACAGGCCCTACACCTAGTACTCCAATTAGTTTGAGCCTGCAATCATGGTTAGATCAATTTGCTACAGTCAAAGACTTTGGTGCCACTGGTGACGGAGTAACTGACGACACTGATGCTATTAATCGTGCATTAAATCAACTGTACTGTATTCAAGTTAATCCACAGGTACGTCGTAGTTTATTTTTCCCTGCTGGTGTGTATCGCATTACTGGTACTATTTTAATTCCACCTTACGCTACATTGTATGGCGAAGGACAATTTAATTCTGTTATCAGTCTAGACAATAATGGCGATAGTACTCTAGTAGATTATGTAGCCCGTACCACTGACAGTTTGCAACAAACAGGTGCCAGCATCGGTACCAACGGAGCAATTGTTCCTCAGGCAGTAACTATTAGTAATTTAGGATTTCAAACAACAGATCCTACTGCTGACGTTTTCTTAATACAAGATGCAGTTAATTGTCGTTTCCAGGATGTAGGATTCAATGGACCGTTAACACAGGGAGACTTGACTTTATTGCCTGACCCACTTACAGCAGGTGTACGATTTGCCAGCACTACAAGTCTTGTTTGCAGTGAAATTGTGTTTGATCAATGTACATTTGATGGCATAGTCTACGGTGTAGACACTGATCAACAAATTCAAGGCGTTACTATAACCAATTCTAAATTTAATACCTTGCGTAAAGGTGTAATATTAGGAACAGGTACAGTAGTCAATGGTGGTCCTACCGGTGTTAGAATTACCAGCAACATATTTGATAATATCTATGCTGAAGGTATTGTGTTTGGTGATGTAAGTTTGAATGCTTCTGGACAAAATATTTTTTACAACGTAGGAAATCATTTCCAGTTATCAACCTTGCCTGAAACATCAATAATCAGTATACTTGGAAATAACAATATCAGTATCAGCGATATGTTTGAGCGTAGCGATGTTTCTGCAGAAACATATTCCAGAATCAATCTTAACAACACCGTAAGCATTGCCACTACCAATGGTAGTCAGTTGGCTGTGGGTACCTATGTTCGAGATAGTGGCCTAAGCGCCACAGTAGTAGACAATACAACTGATAGCACAATAATTTCTGTGAACAGTAACGAGATACGTGCTTTCTCTGTCAACTATACTATTCTAAGAGGTGTCACTTATCGTACAGGTGTTGTCATGACAGCCAGCGATGCTCCTGACTCTACTGCTCCGCTAAGTTTTGTTGATGACTATGTAGAAAACGCACCAACTGGTGTTATTTTAAATGTAGTACAAAGTGGCAATACAGTACAAGTACAATACACTTCCAATTTCCAATTTGGGCTTGATGGAACTATAACCTATTCTGTTACACACCTAGCCTGATGTGGTCCTCTACCTTTAGTTCCAGGCTGGAAAGCTGGAATCTATTACGAAACCAAACCCAAACCTTATCCTTAGAATCTGCTTTAGAAGAAATTAATCGCTGGTGGTTCCAAACTCCGTGGCGCCCGTACTATCTACACTGGGACGACCAACCAACTTGGCCAGATCCGTGGCAACTTTTGAGCGATGACGTGTATTGTGATCTTGCTCGCGGGCTCGGAATCCTGTATACTATAAGTTTACTGGACCGTGCAGATATGGCGGATGCAACGCTGGTTTTAACTGAAACCGGTGATAATTTAGTCCAGGTAGCTAAAGTAAAATATATACTTAATTGGAGCCCCAATAGTGTCGTAAATACCTTCCAAGAAGTAAAAATCAAGAAGCAATTTAAGCAACACCAAATAGCGTAGTAAAAATTAAAATAGAACGAGAGTTAGATGACGCAGATTACAGTAGTTAAAAGAAGCGGCGTAAAAGAGCCACTCCATATTGAAAAGTGGCAAGCACAAGTCGCCAAAGTATGTCAAGGCATTGCTGATGTTAGTCAGTCAATGATAGAAATTAAAGCACAATTACATTTTTATGATGGTATTACCACCCAAGAAATTGATGGTATTACACTCAGAGCCATTGTGGATCTAATTGATATAGAATCAAATCCAGATATTGGCCACACCAATTATCAATATGTAGCCGGCAAGCAACGTTTATCAATGTTGCGTAAAGACGTGTATGGCTCATATGATGTTCCAAGCCTTTATGAAATTATTAAAAAGAATGTGGCCACAGGTCTTTATACCAGTGAACTGCTTGAATGGTACACAGAAGAAGACTGGAACCGCATGAATGACATGCTGGATCATGACAAGGACGAAGGATATAGTTATGCAGCTATTGAACAGTTAATCGAAAAGTATCTTGTTAAAAATCGTGCTACAAAGGAAATTTATGAAACTCCGCAAATCAGGTATATGGTGGCAGCGGCCACAGTATTTCATAAAGAAGAACCCAACGCGGCCCGTATGCGTTATATTAAGGAATATTATAATGCGGCATCCGATGGCTTATTCACTCTTGCTACTCCTGTGCTTGCTGGGCTTGGTACTCCAACCAAACAATTTAGTTCTTGCGTTCTTATCCGCAGTGATGATGACCTCGATAGCATATTCGCATCCGGAGAGATGATGGCCAAGTATGCGGCCAAGCGAGCTGGTATCGGTTTGGAAATTGGCCGCTTACGTCCATTAGGTGCCCCCATTCGCGGTGGCGAAGTCATGCATACAGGCATGATTCCATTCCTCAAGAAGTGGTTTGGTGATTTACGCAGTTGTTCTCAAGGAGGAATTCGCAATGCTTCTGCTACAGTTTTTTATCCTATCTGGCATTATCAGTTTGATGATCTTATTGTTCTTAAGAATAATCAAGGCACGGAAGAAACCCGTGTCCGTCACATGGACTACGGAGTCGTCCTCAACTCGTTTTTCTGGAGAAAATTTAAGAACAAAGAAAACATTACGTTCTTCGACCCAAACGAAGTCCCCGATCTATACGAATCTTTCTACAAAAACACTAGTCAATTCGAAGCGTTATACCTTAAATACGAGAAAAAAGTAGGACTCCGTAAAAAAGTCATGGCCGCCGAAGATGTATTCAAAGGTGGTATTCTTAAGGAACGCACAGACACAGGTCGTATCTATCTAGTGTTTATCGACAACGTTCAAAATCAAGGCCCGTTTGATCCAGAATTCCATACCATTTATCAGAGTAACTTGTGCTGTGAAATACTTCTTCCTACTAAATCCTTTAAACGTTTGGATGACAGCGATGGTCGTATTGCTCTTTGTACGCTGGGTTCCATCAATTGGGGCGCTTTCCGTAATCCAGAAGACATGCGTCGCGCTTGTCGCATACTCCAGCGTAGCTTGTGTAATATTCTGGACTACCAAGATTTTCTTTCCATTCAGTCACAGTTAAGCAATCAAGAGATACAGCCCTTGGGCATTGGCATTACAAACTTGGCCTATTGGCATGCTAAACGCAGTCTTAAGTATGGCGAAAAAGATGCCTTACAAGAAGTTAAAAGTTGGATGGAACATCAAGCATACTATCTGACAGAAGCCACGGTTGAATTGGCCAAAGAACGTGGACCATGCAGTCACTCTGGATTGACACGCTATGGTCAAGGTGTGTTTCCTTGGGAGCTTCGTGCCGAAGCTGTTAATGAACTAGCAAACTTTAAACCAGAACTAGATTGGGAAAAGTTAAGAGCAACAATGAAAGTTCACGGCGTTCGTAATGCTACCTTAATGGCTGTGGCACCAGTTGAGTCTAGTAGTGTTGTAATCAACAGTACCAATGGCATTGAAATGCCAATGAGCTTGATTACTGTTAAAGAATCCAAAGCCGGCAGTTTAATTCAAGTAGCACCCGAGTATAACAAGTTAAAAAACAAGTACCAACTCATGTGGGAACAAAAAGATTGTGATGGGTACATTAAGACAGCGGCAGTTATCGCGGCCTATGTTGATCAAAGTATTAGTACAAATACATTTTATAATCCAGCACACTTTGGCGATCGTAAAGTTCCAACTACATTGATTGCTAAGAACTTGATGCAGGCACATCGTTGGGGCTTAAAAACATTCTACTATAGTTTAATCAACAAGACTGGCAGTAAAGGTCAAGACGAACCAGAAGAAACAAAATTAGAAGTTATAGATTTTGACGATCAAGAAGATTGTGAAGCATGTAAATTATAGAAAAAAAGAAAATGAAAAATATTAAATTAGGAATTTTAACAGTATTATTTGCTGTAGCTGGGTTGGCACAAGCCGCAACATACACACCAAGTTTTGTAGTAGATTATCAAAAGTGCGGCTCTAATCCTACTATCTCAGGAAGCAGTGTTACATTTGGATCAGGTAGCACCTGCGCCGCAGGTCGTGTGGTAGCAACACAGGCCTACAAGAACATTACTAAGATTACAGCAACCATGGATCTCAGTAAGATGTCACAGAACTTTGTAAATGCCAGTTTTTATATGGTATCAAACCCAACCAACCCAACTGTACAACCAATAGGAAGTAATTATTGTGATGCCGGCGGCAATGGCACACAATGGAATTGCCGTGAAATTGATTTTTTAGAAACCAATGGTAATAAAATTACACAAACAACCATGCACCTAGGTGATGGCGGCCTTAGCGCACCACAACGTTTTGAATACAGCTTTGCCGCAACAGCCAACAACAGTTGCTACAACTATTCAACAATGCTTGCAAGCCCCACTGCTACTAATGGCTTACATAGTATGGTTGGTGTCATTGATATGACCAAGCCATTTGATATGACTACAACATTTACATATGGTAGCACTCCAAGCATGGTAACTGTATATTCACAAAATGGTCTGAGTGTAACTGTGTACAATTCTAGCGTAGGTACTGGCGCTGAAGGTAGCGGTACTGTAAATATGTCAGATCTAACCGCAAGTATGGCCAATGGATACTGGTTAACATTGTCCTTGTGGCAAGGCTACAGCCCTAAGGGTCCAGGTAGTGCTCCTTGGTGGAACGACTCATGTCAATGGGGTGCTGAGTGCGGTGCCAGCGCAGGTTACTGGGGTATTAGTAACATTGTAGTAACAGCAGACTAATGCAACCGACTTGTTATGTAATTTCTCATGCACAATCTCGTGTGATCAATGATTGCATAGCAAGTCTTAGTAGGCACAATTGGAAGTTTGAAAGATTTGATGCAGTAGACGGACAGGGGGTTACTGATGCAGATTGGAAACGTATTGGAATCACAATGTCAGACAAAGGTAAAATGTCTCGTCGACTAGGAGCACAAGGTTGTTGGCATTCGCATTATGAGTTATGGAATAAATGTGCAACTACTAACACACCGATAGTAGTTATGGAGCACGATGCAGTAGTAAACGGGCCATGGCCCCAAGATTTAGATATTGATAAACGATTGGTAAAGTTGTATACTGGTGCTGAATGCAAGGTGAATCCAGCATACGGTCGTTGGAGTAAAGGTGCTCATGCATATACCATTACTCCAGCACAGGCCAATCAGTTGATACAGTATGCTCGAGACAACGGAGCACAAGCAGTTGATAAACATTTAGGAGATTTGGTATTACCGTGGACATTCTTAAATCAGGATTTGGTAACATTGAATCCCAATAGAGGTCCAAGTAGTACTAGTCCATTAAAGAAACATTGAGAGAGAGAAAATGTCACAAGCACAATACAATTTAAACACCAAAACAGATTATCTAAGTCGTAAGATGTTTCTTGACCCAGCAGGTCCAGTTACAATTCAACGATTTGAAGAAGTAAAGTACAACAAGCTGACCAAGTTTGAAGCAGAAGCACGTGGATTCTTTTGGGTGCCAGAAGAGATCAGTCTTACCAAAGATGCCAACGACTTCAAAGAAGCAACAGACACAGTTCGTCATATCTTTACCAGCAACTTGTTACGTCAGACAGCTCTTGACAGTTTACAAGGTCGCGGCCCCAGTCAAATCTTTACACCAGTATGCAGTATCCCAGAATTAGAAGCATTAATGTATGCCTGGACATTTTTTGAAACTAATATTCACAGTCGCAGTTACAGTCATATCATTCGCAATATTTACAACGTGCCCAAGGATGCATTCAACACTATTCACGACATTAAAGAAATTGTAGGAATGGCAAGCAGTGTAGGCAACTACTACGAAGCATTACATGTAGTTAACTGCAAGGTAGAGTTAGGTCAAAAGGTCACTGAGGAAGAACACATTCGAGCCATCTGGATGGCCTTACACGCAAGCTATGCCTTAGAAGCATTCCGCTTTATGGTTAGTTTTGCCACAAGTTTGGCCATGGTAGAGAATCGTATCTTTATTGGCAACGGTAACATTATTAGTTTAATTCTGCAAGACGAGATCCTACACAAGGATTGGACCGCCTGGATGATTAATCAAGTGGTTAAAGAAGATCCACGGTTTGCTCAAACCCGTGTTGATTGTGAAGCTGAAGTATATGCCTTGTATCAGGATGTTATCCGTGAAGAAAAACAATGGGCCGATTACTTGTTCCAAAAAGGTCCGGTGATTGGTCTTAACGCAAACATTCTTAAAGATTTTGTTGACTACACAGCAGTTGGCGCACTCAAAGAAGTAGGCATTAAGTATCAAACTCCTGCTCCTAAGACAACACCTATTCCGTGGTTTAACAAACATGTAAATACAAGTAACAAACAAACTGCACTCCAAGAGTCAGAATCGACTAACTATGTTATTGGAGTGATGTCAGATAGCATCGATTATAACGAATTACCAAATTTATAACAAGGAAACAATAATGAAATCTGTAGTATGGAGCAAAGACGCTTGTCCTTTTTGTGTACAGGCTAAAGCATTACTAGAATCACGGGGCATTGAAGTCGAAGAACGCAATGTAAGCAACGACTGGACTCGAGAGCAGTTGTTAGAAGCAGTACCCAATGCCAGGACCCTACCACAAATCTTTTTAGACGAAGTACATATTGGTGGATTTACAGAATTAAGAAAACATTTACAAGGATAATATGAAAGTAGAATTAGATCAAGTTTACACAATTAAAATTGCCAATGGCGATGAGTTAGTAGCAAAAATTACCGCAGAAGACGATGCAACATACACAGTAACTAAACCATTAACAGTAGTACCAAGCCGCGAAGGCATTCAAATGATCATGGGCTTGTTTACTGCAAACCCTGATAAACCGGTGACTATAAATAAGACACAGGTATCATTAATTGCTGCCAGTAGAGATGAAGTATGCGACAGTTATGTTGAAGCGACCACTGGTATTAAACCAGTTCGCAATAGTACAATTTTAATGGGATAATAAATGCCAGCAGTTCAGAGGGTAGGAGACCGTAACGAAGCCGGTGGAGTTATACAGAATGGTGATAGTTCTGTGTTAATCAACGGTCGTGCGGTAGCTGTGGTTGGCAGCAAAGTTACTGCTCATCCTTGTTGTGGCTCCAAAGGTTGCCCTCCTACACACTGTTCAGCTACAACCACAGCCAAGACTACCAATGTATTTGTCAATGGAAAACCTATAATAGTTACCGGTGATACCGACACTTGCGGACACAAACGCCAAGGCGGCAGTACAAGTATTCAAATAGGATAACCATGGTAGCCAGCGTACTTACACCGTTACAATTAATAGCCGGTCAAGGTTTGTTACAAAATCAAGGAATATCTGCTAGTCCAGAACTAACAGACGCAATTAATCTTTATCTAGCAACACCGTTGATGACTGCATATTACTCTGCATTAAATGCCGGCGCTCCAATTTATAATTCCACGGCAAATACAGTTCCGGCATTTACCAATAGCATACCTAGTGCTTATTCTAAATGCCGGAACTGTATT
>Ga0209668_10001177_pt1 | contig 11107 bp, 14 predicted proteins | sample FrelakmetPLP11PL_FD_187150 | JGI IMG/M metagenome (GOLD analysis project Ga0209668, IMG submission 187150) | Freshwater lake sediment microbial communities from the University of Notre Dame, USA, for methane emissions studies - PLP11 PL (SPAdes)... | ecosystem: Environmental > Aquatic >... | reverse complement strand
TTATACGTCACATTTACAACCGTCAAAAGACGGCAGTTATACCGGAAGAGTTGCGGAAAGGGCAATCATAGGTCAAAAAGGCGCGGAAGGTGCGGTAAAGTATCACATGATACTGAAAAAAGTTTCGATGTAATGAGTATTTTCTGTTTGTTCACCTTTTCACCTTCTTTTCCTTCAGCTATTACAAGATCGAGCGTCTTCTTGGCGGCCGCTTCTCCTATGCTTCCGACACCCCAGAGGGAATCCAATCGCTAAATATTCTCTCAGTAACTTGTTATTTGGGTGCATCGTTGATCGAAATTAAACATCTTTACAAGTCCTATGACAAAAAACCTGTCCTTAAGGATGTGAACCTTACGGTTCGCCGTGGCTCTGTTATGGGGTTGCTCGGTCCCAATGGTGCGGGGAAGACTACCCTTATCTCTATACTCACAGGTATTATCAATAAGGATAGCGGGTCTGTAACTGTCGACGGTCTTAATCTGGATCGTGAACTTCGGACCATCCAATCAAAATGTAGTTATGTTCCCCAATCCTTCGCATTCTATCCGCGACTGACAGCCCGGGAAAACCTCGAATATTTCGGAGCCCTCTGGGGTCTTAGGGGAAGGAAACTGAAGGAGCGCATGGATTTTTGCATCGATATAGGAAGCATGCAGAGCTTTGTGGATAAGCGAGCGGAGAAGTTTTCCGGCGGCATGAAAAGGCGACTGAACCTGGCAATAGGTTTGTTGCACGACCCTGAGATAGTGTATCTCGATGAACCTACCGTTGGCGTAGATACCCAATCGAGAGGCTACATTCTGGCTACCATAAAAAAGATCAACCGGGAAAGACGGGCGACGATGATCTACACGTCCCATTACATGGATGAAATTGAACAGGTAGCCGATGACATTGCTGTTATGAATGAGGGCACAATCATTGTTCACGACGACACGCAGGCTATTCTGTCGCGCGCCGGTGCTACGTGCGGCCCTGGGAACCTTGAAGAGCTTTTTCTCAAGCTCACAGGCACCAGGCTGCGCGATGAAGAATGACAGCATGGTGATACATGATTAAGCTATTGCACATTCTGAAGAAGGAATTCTTACTGATCATCCGGGACATCCATGCCGTCGCCGTCCTCTTCATAATGCCCGCGGTGTTTATCATGATCATGTCTCTGGCAATGCGCGACCTCTTTGAGCTGCATGGTACTGTCGCCATAGATGTTCTCGCCGTGAATCAAGATGCAGGGAAAAAGGCAGATGCTTTCCTGAAGTCATTGGAGGAACTCAGTACTTTCAGGTTTCGATTTATAGAGAAAAATACTGACATGGAAAATATCAGGGAACAGATGCTTTCCCGGGACTACAAGTTTGCCCTGATTATCAGGGAAAACTTCTCCGCCTTCGTGGACAAAAAAGGGAAGGGCAAGGACGAGAGGCCATTGGAACTTCTCGTCAATCCTACCGTAAATGTTCAGACACAGATGGTGTTGAAAAGCGCCTTGGACGGCAAACTTACTAAGCTGCGATGGGACGCGTTTATTGATCGTATCGACAGGCTTCTGGCGGTTGCTGGAATCGATAAGAAAAAATTGAAGGCGGACGAAGAAAGCCCAATTCAGGTCAATTACATACACAAAGGAGGACGTTACGACAAGATTCCTTCCGCCGTGCAACAGAGCGTTCCCGCCTGGCTTGTGTTTTCCATGTTTTTTATCATTATACCCATATCCAACACCTTTATATCTGAGCGGGGACAGGGCACTCTCATGCGCCTGAAGAGCATGAATGTATCGAGGGCATATTTGATTTTCGGCAAGATGGTGCCGTACTTTATCATAAACGCCATCCAGGTAATAATTATGATTGCTATTGGCATGTATGTCGTGCCTTTTTGCGGCGGTACGGCACTCACGCTCGGTGAATCGTTAGGAGGACTTGTTCTGATCGCCGCTGCGGTGAGCTTTTGTGCCATTTCCATGGCGCTGTTCATTGCCTCAGCAGCCAGAACAACAGAGCAGGCAACCACTATCGGAGGAGTACTGAATATCATCTTTGGCGCCTTGGGCGGTCTTATGATTCCCAAGTTCGTCATGCCCGGCGTTATGCAGGATATCGCCGATATATCACCCATGTCCTGGGGATTGGAGGGTTTTCTCGATATCTTTCTTAGAAACGGCGGCATCTCTGATGTCCTCTCCAAAAGCCTTGCCCTGTTTGTGTTCGGGTTTATGATGCTGACGCTGACGACAATCCTGTTGTGGAAGCAAAAAGAGGTGTAGAATATCGATGAGAGGCTCTCTGGATGCAAAACTGAAAATGGATCTCAAAATACTGATCATTGAGGAGTGCGATATTACCGCCAATCCTGAAGACATAGGTGACGATGATCTTCTTTTTGGCCAGGAATCAAAGCTCGGCCTTGATTCGATCGATGCCTTGCAGATATCTATCGCCATACAGAACAAGTACAACATTATCATTACAGACAGTAAAGAAACAAGACGGGTCATGAGATCCATAAACACTTTTGCCGATTTCCTGCAACCGGAGTAGAGCGTGAAAAGAAGGGCATATGTAACCGGAACATCGATGATCTGCGCCCTCGGAGATACCCTGGAAGGGATCGTGGACGCTGCTCGCCATAAGAAGATACGGCTGGCGCATCTTCCCTTTACTCTGGCCTCTCTCCCCTATTCGAAGCCGTACTACCTCATTCAGCGTGATGAAAGGGATTCTCTGGACAACCGCTCCGAGGCGTATTTCTACGAGATTCTCTTTTCCGCGGTGTCCCGTGCTCTCCTCAATGCCGGTGTAGGCAGTGAGGAGAGCGCGGACATGCACGTGTTCTTCGGCTCTACTTCCATGGATGTTCCCGTGTTTGAGGGTAATCACCGCAGGACGTTAACAAGCGTGTCGGGAATGTTCCTCCATGCGTCCAATGGATATGGGAAAATTGCAAGCTCCATCGCCGAGAAATTCGATATACGGGGTAGCTGCTATTCCTTTGCGACAGCCTGCACCTCGAGCGCCAACGCCCTGCTTTACGCTGCGGCCATGATAGAGGAAGGGCATATAGAGAGGGCACTCGTAGTGGGTTATGATCTCTACAATAATCTTGGATTTTATGGGTTCGAAGCCCTGAAATCCCTTGCCGCCTTGGAATACAGGCCTTTTGACAGGAGACGGGAAGGCCTCATCCTTGGTGAGGCATGCGGTGCGGTCGTCCTGGAAGGGAAGCGCAGAAAAGTAGATGATTTCACGTTCCTCGGCGGTGCGAATCTCTGTGACACATACAGCGTCACGAGCCACGATGAAGAAGGGTCTGCTGTCGCGGAAACCATGCGTAGGGCCCTCCGGCAGGCGGGTATTTGTCGGGATGACATAGATGCGGTCAAGGCACACGCCACAGGGACAGAGAACAATGACAGGACGGAATGCGCCGCCATGAGGGCGACCTTCGGGCATTCCATACCGCCCGTAACATGCGTCAAGCCTTTCATCGGTCATACCGTGGGTGCCTGCGGTGTGAGTGAGCTCATACTCTTTACGGAATCGATAAAGGCGGGGTTTATCCCCTCCACACCAGGTTTCCTGGAGGCGGATACGGACTTAAATGTGACGCCTCTTACGGAAAATATGGATGTAGGGAAGGGCATTTTTATGCTGAATTACTTCGGGTTCGGCGGCAACTGCACAACCCTGATTCTCTCCAATAAGGACGCAACAGGATGAGTGAAATGTATATTCACAGCGCCGCTACCTTCACCGCGGAAGGACATACCGGTACGAATTATCTCAAGGAAGAGATAAGGCGCTATACGAAGGAAAATTTCCGCAGGGTGAACAGGTTTATCCTCCTTACCCTCCTTGGCGCTCGTCAGTGTATCGCTGCGCACACCCTTGACGGTGATACGGCGATCTACCTGACAACGGAACATGGCATTCTCGGCGAGACGGCGGATGTCCTCGACGAGATATACGCAATCAGTTCCCTGCCAAAGCCTTTCGGTTTCATCAATACAATGAGCAATACAGCGGCGTTCTATCTCGCGCAGAACCTTGGTATCCGGGGCCGCAACATCACTATGTCCAGCCAGCAATTATCTTTTGAAAGGGGGCTGGAGCTGCTGAAAGTGGATTTTGCAGGGGGTGTTGAAAGAAGCGCCCTGATTGGCGGCGTCGACGAAGCCTCTCTTTCCCAAAAAACCATGGAAGATCACGCAGACCGCGGCTGGCGAATGATGAACGGGAGCGGATGGTTTTACGTAAAGCGTGAAAGGGATGGAGCCTGCGGTGCGTTTACCGCAATAAGGTCGTTCGGGAGCGGGACTTCCTGCATGAGATGGATCAGTGAGAAAGAAAGATCATCGGTAGACGTGGTATCTTTCGGTGCGCTCATTGTTGATGAGGAAGCTGCTTCACTGCGAAAAATTCTAAAACCCGCTGCTGAGTTTGATTACCTCAGCGATTACGGGTATTGCGGGTCTGCCACAGCATGCGGCATTAGCATGTTTGTAAAACTCTGTCCGGGAAAAACCCTGCTACATATAAACCGAGATCAGCGGGGTAATTACGCGGTTGTTGAGGTAGAGAAGTTTTAAGAAGGTGTCATGCAGTTTATCATCAACACCCCCGGGACCTTTATCACCCGGAAAGACGGGTGCTTCCGATTGAAGCAGGAGAAAGTTTTCAATATGAGCCCCTATAAAACAGCCACAAAAGTGTGACAGTTGACACGGAGTGTGGTATAGAGGAGATATGATAACTAACCGGGAAATATTAAGAAAATTTGAAGATGATTTCATAAGCAAAGAAGAGGTAATGAATCACGACCAATCTCTGCACTTATTCACATCCATGTGGAAGGAAGGGGTTCTCTTAGGTGTCCTCCCCCCAAAAGATGCGATGGAAGGTATCGAGGTAGATATAAGAATCGCCCAGGTGTTAAACTCATGTTTGACAGAGTCCTCTCCCGAGTAAGTGCGTGTCTTGACGAAAATAACCTGCCTTATATGATCATAGGGGGACAGGCGGTACTTCTCTATGGAGAGCCCCGCCTTACCAAAGATATCGATATCACCCTTGGCGTTGGTCCAGACCATCTTGATAAACTTCTCCTGATTATTGACCAAATTCCCCTCAAATCCCTTCCCGAAGACATTTCAACCTTTGTGAAACAAACCATGGTGCTGCCAACCTTAGATAAATCCACAGGCATAAGAGTGGATTTCATCTTTTCATTTACACCGTATGAATCTCAAGCCATCAAAAGGGTAAATAAAATCAAAATTCTTGGGCAGGATGTTTGTTTTGCCTCCGTTGAAGACCTGATCATCCACAAGATATTTGCTGGCCGACCCAGGGACATCGAGGATGTGCGTATAGTTATCTTGAAGAACAAAAATATCGATACCCTGTACGTGGAGAGATGGTTGAAGGAATTTGACGCTGCATCAGATGAGAAGAATTTTCTCACAACCTTCAAAAGCATAATGAAATAAGCGTTGTCGGGGACAAATTTGAAATCCGTCCCCCGTTATACGCTAATCTGCTGTGATACGCTTCAATGTACGTTTCATGAATTTCCCAGGCGGCTTTCACGGCAGCTGGGACAACACCTCGGTGACGGATACGCTGAACTTATCCACTTCCTGTGCGAGATTCGCGTCACCGGACGCCTGGATCACACGGTTCAACGCGGACCCTTGTTCTTCGATACTGATGAGTTGTGAGTCTACAATGATCTCGGCGCCTTTCTTTTCCACCCGGCCTGAAATTATGTAGTGAAGACCCAGCATGGTGCCGATCCGGATGATGTTTTCCAGTTCGTTGTTTTGCTGAAGGTCGTTGTTGATGAGAAACTTCTCCAGATCGCGGCGCCCCATAAGTTTTATGAAAGGACTGTTCTCGAGTCTGTTTTCAAGCCTGTTCGCAATCTCTACACTGTAGGGATTTGCCTCAACATTGACGGACTCAAAGGTGAATATGGCCATGTTGATCTGACGGCTATATTCCTTGACCATACTGGTGGGAGCCGTCTTCGCAGGGACAGGAACACTGGCTATGCCTTGTTCTCCTGCAGGTGCAACCTTTGCTGCCGGTGGTGGCGTCGGAGTAGCCTCTTTCAGTATCCGGACGATTTCAGCAAACTGGTATTCCTGGGCATAATTGAGCGCGGTCTTGCCGAAAGCGTCCGTATCGGCGGGATTGGCTCCCTTTTCCAGGAGAAGCCTCACCATGTCTCTATTGCCGCGATATGAAGCCACCATCAGGGGTGTGCCGTAGCTCTCGGACTGGAGGTTCACATTTGCGCCTTTTTCTATGAGCAGTCTGGCTATTTCCGTTCTCCCCTTTTCCGCGGCCCAGTGGAGGGGACTGAAATTGTCCGGGCTTTTCTCATTCACATCAGCGCCGGCGGCGATGAGCGTCTTCACGGCCGCGATGTCGTTAAGGACGATGGCATTGGCCAGCTCGGAGCGGCAACCGGCAAGGGTGATGAGCAGAGATGCGATGGCAATACAGGCAACAAATCTTTTCATGATATATACCCCAATCACGATTCATAGAATGGTTGTTTAATTTGGTAAGGATCTCCTTTTGTCAGGTCAAGTATAGGAATCAGTCCCCCCTATGTCAAGAAAAATGGACTACGGGATATTGTGCATGCAGAGATGGTTAGGAGGCGTGGTTTGATTTCATCGATTTGAGATGGCTGTAGACACGCTTCTCCTGATCCGCACAGCTCTTTGCTAATTGGGCGATACCAACTACGTCAATATCCTCCTTGCGTTTACAGGCTTTGGCGCACGCCAAGGCAAACTGACGCCATGTATCTCCCGCAACCGTCATCATCCGCGATGCCTCCTCCAATTGCGGAGACTTCAGTATTGCCGCGGCTTCTTGCAGGAAAGCCGCATACATGAAGCGAAAACCGCCCCCTCCCGTACCGATCTCTTCCTGCATTCTTACAATATGACCGAGAAAAAGGCGTATATACTTCAGTTCACTGTGGGTCTTCAGCCGTTCAATTTTTTTTGCCATGTAATGGATGCCCTTCACGCCGATGAAGGGCACGGGGGCATACAGCATCATGCGCACTGTTCGTGTTATGGATTTTCTTATCACCTTTCGCATGTCAATGGAATTGCCGACCATGAGAGGGTAGTACATGAATCCCTTCGGCGCCAGAGTTCCCCTGGCGAACCGGGCATTCTGAAGATCTTCAGCCTTGATCCGGACGGTATGTTCGAAAACCGGGTCGCTCACAAGAAACTCATCTCCCTCCCTTCCATAGACGATGAGATTGTGCGCGTTGAACTGGAAACGCATTTCCGGCGGAAAGTAGGGGAGCCAGTACACGGATGTCTGGAGGCCGACGATTTCACCTCGATCGATAAGGTGTGTAAGTTCTGCCTGAGCCTTTCCCTTTTCCCTGTACCTCGTGGTCTTGAATGTGATGGGGAGATTTTTTTCAGCCCCCTTGATGATTGATCCCGGGAGCATTCGGTACGATATGATGGGCATGTTGGTCATCTTGATGAAGGGGAGATAGGCGAAGGTGAGACCCCCCGTAATGCCGAACACCATGGGTTCGGAAAGATCGAGGCCGTGGCGCTTCAGGAGCGCTGTCACGACACCGCTTTCGCAATGGGCGTATTGCCTGTGTTCCAATTGCTTCAATTCAGCCATTTACTCTTCTCCGGGGAAGTTCCTCAATGTGTCTATGGATATCCTGAAAATACGGGCATACTCGGCTAACGTGTCATTGTCGAGTTTCTTAAAAACACCGGGTTTTAAATGACGCTTCACCTGCCACCGGGAGAGACCCATGGCCTGGGCGAGGGTGAGGGGATCGAGCCAGCTCTTGTACATGAAATATTCTATCGGCGATGTTTCGCCATTTCTCAGTCGTTTTGCACACTCTTGTGCTTTTTCCTCGAAGTCGCCAATTACCTGGACAAGGACGATCTCTTCCGCTTCCCACCCCCTCGTGGTGGTTTTGGTGTAACGTCCTTGATCATCGACGGCATACACGGCCTTCCTCTCTCCGTGCATGATCTTTATGTCATCTTGAGGTACTTCGGATATCTTCATAATCATTTACATAGTATTGACTTCAATGGAATAAGGCATCATGTCGGGGAACTATAGATATGGACACGCGACGTGTCAAGAAGAAACGACCGGGTATGCGGGTGTATGTCAAATTCCATCTGGACATACACCCGCATATTTTTTCACCATGTAGTGTGCATAGGGAATAGCATGTCTTTGTTTAATATATCTGTGAAAACGGAATTTAAATAGTCTAATATCCCTTATATTCAAGTATATCCTTGAACCCTGCTGGGTTCTGTTTGACTTCTTCATGGTAATCCGCGATTGCCTGCTTGTAGAGCTTCGGGTCCATGTCTTCGCCGCCAAGTTTCGGATCATACTCCCAATAGCTGCAATTATTCATGGCTTCCCTCGCTTCTTGCGGATTCAATGGCGAGAATCCGGATGTGCGGGCGCGCCACCATCCCATGATGACTCCCTCACGGAGATAATATATTTTCCCGGGCTCAAAGTTCAGATGGGCAACGGCGGTGTTCTCTGTTGTGACAACAACATAATGCGGTCCCGGCTTCACATTGGTAACAAAATATGTTTTGCCTTTGGTTTCACCTATCAATTTCCCGTCTAAATAGTTCCAAAATACTATGGCAGTACCCAAGAATGTATCACGGATGATTACGAGTTGTGCCATGTCTGTCTGAGGTGTAAGATCTGGTTTACGGTCAGGCGCCAACATACTTGTCGCCGCGCACCCTGAAAGCAACGAGATACATACGGCCAAAATCAATAGTTTTTTCATATTTCCTCCTCATGTATTTTTTAAGCTTATCTTTTGTATAAACTTTTTAACGGAAAGTCATGCTCAGGTCAAGCACGATTACCGATACATCTTGACTTTAGTGATGTTATTTGCATGATACAAACATTATTGTCGCACTCAGGGATTGGGAGAAAAACCTTCGCCTCTCAACAAATACTTCACCACGATCTTATGCGCCGCGAGGATTCGAATGGTCGAGGATTCCAGGATTCGAGAGAAGGAAAGAAAAGAAAACTGTATGAATGTGATGAAGCAAGGGTACAAACTGATTGTTATTCTGTTCATCGCGTTGTGCGTGAGTGCCTGTATGCATACGCAGATGGGCGAAAGGTCAGAAATCGAAAAAGACGGTCCCTTGAGTACAGAGAGCAAACCCAGAGTGCTCATTGTGTATAAAAGCAAATATGGGAGCACGAAACAGTATGCCCAGTGGATCAATAAAGATGTTCCCAGTGATCTGATCGATGCTGAAAAAGAAGATAAGCCTGATTTTACCAGATACGATGTGATTGTGTTTGGTGGTTATATCCGGATGGGAGGGATTGTCATCGCTCCGCTCATCGTGAAAAGCTGGAGCGATATTAAGGCAAAAAAAGTGATCCTGTTCACGGTTTCCGGCACACCCCCGGGGCACCCCAACATCCAAAGAATTTATCAAAGTAATCTACCGGAGGAGATAAGAAAAGAGATCAAATATTTTCCTCTCCGCGGGAAGATATTAAGCAAGGATCTGAGTTTCTTCGATAAACTTCTCGTTTCGGTCGGCAGAATTATGGAAAGGGATGAGAGCCTCAGGAGTTTAATGACTGAAGATTATGATGAGATGAAACCGGAAAATCTTATCCCCTTGCTGGAGTATATGAAAACACTGTCGCTTCAAAAAGAGAAGTCCATTCGTTGAGCGAATCCCGTGCAATGATTTACTGAAGGACACTTGAATAATCCATGAAAAGGGAGGATGCCATGAGAACCAAACGGGTGAGGATTTTAATGGCTAAACTTGGCGAGGGATATGAGGCAGCGATGACGAATCTTGCGCTGGCCTTTCGGGATGCGGGGTACGAAGTGATATACACGGATATCCAGAGACCTGAGGCCATCGTCGCCTCAGCAATCCAGGAGTGTGTCGACCATATCGGGATAACGACATTGCCGGGGGCTAAAATCGAAGACCTCGCCAGAGTTGTAAAGCTTCTGAAGAAGGAGGATTCATCACATATCGGGGTTACCGCCGGAGGACATTTCGACCACGATAAAATCCCTAAGATAAAGAAAATGGGGATCATTGAATTTTTTCCCAGAGGCACCTCCTTAATGGAACTTATTCAGTGGGCTAAGGATAATATCAAACCGACATAGGACCGCGAAACATTACAGTATGACACGACCGTTGATTCGTATGTGCTGTCGAAAGCCTTGACAGTTCTGCAATATCACGTTAGATGTAGTTTATCATGAGAATCTTACTCGTCAATCCGCCCAATTCGGGTCGAAGCATTCCAGAAGAGGAATATGGTGTCACATCGATCAAGCAGATCTTCCGGGGCGAACCCTTCGGTCTTGAAGTAATTGCCGGGGCGTTGGGAGGGCATGACCTCCTGATTATCGATATGAAATGTGATGAAGAGGACGCCCTGTGGCGCGGCATCGCAGATTTTCGTCCCCACGTTATCGGTTTCACGGCGGTCACGTGTGAAGCGAATACGGTGCTCAGATATGCCGGAAAAATCAGGGAAGAAAATAATTGCGTCATTGTGGTTGGGGGAAATCACGCCACGTGCGATCCTTCCTATTATAACCGGGAAGAGATCGATTATATTGTTATCGGCATTGGCAAGAAGAGTTTCCACGAACTCATTAATAACCTTCAGAATGGGAATACTACGACCGCCGTTCCCGGGATTGCAAAAACAGACCCCGGATCATCCATTACCTATACACCACGAGATTACGGCCCGTATGATCTGATGGACGAGTGCGCACCTCGCTATGACCTGGTGGAGCGATACAGGGACTGCTATATTCTGGAGAAGCTGGGGATGAAGATGGGCTTTGTCATTACCGCATATGGCTGCACCCACAAGTGCTCTTTCTGTGCCATTCCCGAAATGACGGGGGGGAAATATCTTGTCCACTCAGCGGAATCCGTAATCAGGGATATACATTCTTTGGGCGATATTCCGTTTATAAGGATGGTCGATGCCAACACATTCGGTGATCCATCCGCAGCAAAAGC
>Ga0209668_10001176_pt1 | contig 11107 bp, 8 predicted proteins | sample FrelakmetPLP11PL_FD_187150 | JGI IMG/M metagenome (GOLD analysis project Ga0209668, IMG submission 187150) | Freshwater lake sediment microbial communities from the University of Notre Dame, USA, for methane emissions studies - PLP11 PL (SPAdes)... | ecosystem: Environmental > Aquatic >... | reverse complement strand
CGCCAGCGCCGCCAGCGCCTCGTCCGGGCGCCCGCGGGCGCCCAGGCACAAGCCGCGCAGGCGATGCGCGCGGGCCATCTGGGGCCGCTGTGCAAGCGCCTCGTCGAGCGCCTGCTCGGCGCCCTCGAGGTCGCCGGCGCGGAAGCGGGCGGCGGCCGTGAAGTAGAGGAGGTCCGGGTCCGCCGGCGCCAGCTCGAGCGCCTGCGCGAAGGCCCCCTCGGCGTCGGTGAGACGCCCCAGGAGCAGTTGCGACAGCCCCAGCCGCGTGCGGGCCTCGAGGTAGCGCGGATTGATCGTGAGCGCGACGCCCAGCTCGCGCACCGCCTCGGCGTGACGCCCGGCATCGGCCAGGTGCGCGGCCAGGCGGCAGCGGATGTCGGCGAACTTCGGCTCGGCCTCGGCGGCGCGGGCCAGCGCCTCGATCGCCGCGTCGCGTTCGCCCTGCTGCGCCTTCTCGTGCGCCATCGCCACCTGCCGCGCGGCCTCGCTGCGCCGCGTGGCGCGCGAGCGCAGCGCCTGCCACTCGGGCGGGCCCAGCGGCGAGTTCGGCTCGAGCGAGAGCCCCGGCGGCAGCTCGAAGCCGAGCGCCACCGCGCGCGCCAGCTCCGCGCGCGCTCCCGCGGCGTCGCCCATGCGCGCGCGAACGACCGCGTACAGGAGGCGCGCCTCGAGGTACTCGGAGTTGATGCCGAGCGCGCATTCGAGCGCCGCGGCGGCCTCGGCGGGACGCCCCGTGCGTTCACACAGCAGCGCCACGTAGTAGTGGAGGTCGGCGTAGTTCGGGTTGTGCGCCAGCGCCTGGCGGAAGTCCTCCTCCGCCCGCGCGTCGTCGCCCTTCTGGAACCGCGCCAACCCGAGGTTCGCCCGCGCCTCGGCCGCGTAGAACGTGCCGAGGGACTTCTCGGGCGCCTCGTCGTCCATGGTGGCGAGCGCCTCTTCGAACGCCGCCACCGCCTCGGCATAGTCGCCGCGGTTGTAATGGACGATGCCGCGATGGTAATGCCGGTTCCTGCCAAGGCGCTTGAGCCCGGACCAGAACGCCATGATGACCTCCCCTGTCGTCGACCTCAGCCGCGCTGCTTGCGCAGGAACGCGGGCACGTCGTAGTTGTCGCGGCCGTCGAGGCGGCCCGGCCGGCGCAGCGTGGTCTCGGCCTTGCGCCAGATCGACGGGCGACGCGTCTCCTCGCTCGACAGCTCGATCGCTTCCTCGTCCGGCGCGACGGTCGCCGCCGGTGCATCGTCGGCCGTGGCGTACGCGTGGGTCGCGCCTGCGGTCGCGAGCGCGGGCTCGCGCCCGGACGCGGCGAACGCCGGCACGCGCGCCGCGGGGCGCTCGACGCGCGAGGCGTGCGCGTGGTGCGCCTTCGCATCGCCGGGGCCGAAGCCGGTGGCGATGACGGTGATCACGATCTCGCCGTCGAGCGTCGGGTCGATGACGGCGCCGAAGATCACGTTCGCATCCGCGCCCGCGGCCTCCATGACGACGCTCGACGCCTCGTTCACCTCGTGCAGCGTCAGGTCGCGGCCGCCCGTGATGTTGAGCAGCACGCCCTGCGCGCCGGCGACCGACACGTCCTCGAGCAGCGGACTCGAGACAGCCTGGTGCGCGGCGGTGACGGCGCGATCCGGGCCCGATGCGCGGCCGGTGCCCATCAGCGCGTTGCCCTGCGAGGCCATGATCGACTTCACGTCGGCGAAGTCGAGGTTGACCAGGCCGGGCACGGTGACGAGATCCGAGATGCCCTTGGTCGCCTTGAGCAGCACCTCGTCGGCCACGGCGAACGCCTCGGTCAGCGGCGTGTCCTTGCCCACGACGTGCAGCAGGCGCTGGTTGGGGATCACGATCAGCGTGTCGACCTCGGCACGCAGCTCGGCCAGCCCGTCGTCGGCCTGGCGGCCGCGGCGGCGGCCCTCGAAGTCGAACGGACGCGACACCACAGCGACGGTGAGCGCGCCCATCTGCCGCGCCACCCGCGCCACGACCGGCGCGGCGCCGGTGCCGGTGCCGCCGCCCATGCCAGCGGTGATGAACACCATGTCGGCGCCCTCGAGCATGTCGGCGATCGCCTGCTCGTCCTCCTCCGCGGCGCGACGGCCGACCATCGGGTCGCCGCCCGAGCCCAGGCCCTTGGTCAGCGACGGCCCGATCTGCAGCTTGCGCTGCGCCATCGAGCCGGTGAGGGCCTGGATGTCGGTGTTCGCGATGTGGAACTCCACGCCGCGCAGCCCCGAGGCGATCATGCGGTTGACGGCGTTCCCGCCGGCGCCACCGACTCCGACGACCTTGATCATGGCGGACGGCTGGATGTCGACTTCGAGTTCGAACATGTCCCTGTCTCCCTTCCGGGCCTCGCAGGGCCCGCGTTACCCGGTGAATGGTCGCCAGCCGACCTAGAACAGCTCCTGCAGGATGTTGCGGATGCTCTGCGGCAGCGCGAAGCCGCCTGTGGGCTTGTGCGCGGTGTGCGTTGTCTCCCCGCCTTCGTTGAGGACTGCGTGCAGGATCAGCCCCACGCCGGTGGCGTGACGCGGATCGCGCACGTTCTCCATGAGGCCGGAGAGCCCCGAGGGGATCCCCCGCCGCACGGGCATCTCGAACACCTGCTCGGCCAGTTCGACCGCGCCCGGCAGCAGGGAGCTCCCGCCGGTGAGCACCACACCCGCGCCCAGCAGGTCGGCGAAGTGGTTCTTCTTCACCTCCTTGGCCGCGAGCATGAAGATCTCCTCGAACCGCGGTTCGATCATGGTCGCCAGCAGGTGCCGCGCGATCTCCTTGTCGGCGCGACCGCCGACGCCCGGCACGGTGAGCCGCTCGTGCGGCTGCACCAGCGACGCGAGCGCGCAGCCGTGCTCGATCTTGATGCGCTCGGCCTGCTCGATCGGCGTGCGCAGGCCGATCGCGATGTCGTTCGTCACCGACGCGCCGCCCAGGGGCACGATCGCCGTGTGGCGGATCGAGCCCTCGAAGAACACCGCGACGTCGGTCGTGCCGCCGCCGATGTCGAGCAGCACGACACCGAGGTCGCGCTCGTCGGGACCGAGCACCGCGTGCGAGCTGGCCAGCGGCTCGAGCACCAGGTCGTGCACCTTGAGCCCGGCGCGGGTGATCGACTTGCAGATGTTCTTCGCCGAGGTGACCGCGCCGGTGATGATGTGGACCTCGGCCTCGAGGCGGACGCCCGACATGCCGATCGGGTCCTTGATCCCGTCCTGGTCGTCGACGATGAACTCCTGGGGGATGACGTGGATGATCTCGCGGTCCATCGGGATCGCGACGGCCTTCGCCGCGTCGACGACGCGGTCGACGTCGGCCTGCGAGATCTCGTTGTCCTTGCGCGAGACGGCGATCACGCCGCGCGAGTTGATCGAGCGGATGTGGTCGCCGGCGATGCCGGCGTAGACGCCCTTGACCTGCACGCCCGCCATGCGCTCGGCCTCCTCGACCGCGCGCGCGATCGAGGCCACCGTCTTCTCGAGGTTGACGACGACGCCGCGCCGCAGGCCCTCGGACGGGCTGATGCCGACGCCGACGATCTTCAGATCGCGCGTCTCCGGGTCCATCTCGGCGATGATCGCCGAGATCTTGGTGGTACCGATATCGAGGCCGACGTAGGTGCGGGTTTGCGACATCGACTCACCCCCTCCTGGGTTCACGGGTGACGGACAGCGATGTGTCGGCGGCCGAGACCGCGACGGGAACGGGACGGACGGCGACGACTTCGTCGTCCATCAGGTCGATCGACGACGCGGACAGGTTCCGCGACGCCAGGTCGGCGAGCACGACGCGGAGCGCGGACAGCGTGCGCACCGACGGCGGCTCGGCCGGCAGGAAGACGTCGATGCCGTCGGGCGCCAGCGTGACGATGGTGCGCCGCGGATCGCTCACGTCGATCTGCGATACGGGGTTCGCCAGCGCGACCTCGGGGCGCGCCAGCGCCGCGAGGTGACGCAGGGCCCGGGCGAAGCGCGGGTCGGCGATCGCCCGGCCGGGGCGCGCATCGGCCACCTTCACGCCCGAGACGATGGGCACGTCCGGCATCACGCCCGAGACCAGCGGCGGCAGGATCACGCCGCGGCCGTCGGTCTCGAACAGGCGCCCGCCACGCACGATCGCCGCCGGCCGGCGCTCGGTGATCGTGATCACGATGCGGCGCAGCGGTGCGCGATCGATCCGCGCGGAGGCGACGCGCGGCGACTTCGCGAGCTTCGCCCGCGCCTTCCCCAGGTCGGCGCGCAGGAAGTCGAGCGGCCGGTCGAGGCCGGCGGCGCGCCGCACCTCGTCCTCGCCCAGGTACTCCGCGCCTTCGACCGACGCCTGGCGCACGATGAACAGCGCGCGGTAGGGCGGCGTCTTCGCCAGGCGGTCGCGCGACAACCACAGCCCCCCCGTCACGGCGAGGAGCGCGAGCACGATCCACCCCGGGCGGATGCCGCGCCGGCGATGCGGTCCCGGCGCCGTCCAGAGCGCGCGGCCCTGGTAGGACGAGCGGCTCATCGTGGCGCCTCCGCGAGCGACTTCACGATGCGATCCCCGAGGCGGGACACGTCCCCCGCGCCGAGGGTGAGAACGAGATCATGGGGGCGCACCAACTCCCTGAGCAGAGCCTCCGCGCGGGCCAGGTCCCCCGCGTAGACGACGTTCCTGTGCCCGTGGCTCCGGGCGGCCCCCACGATGAGTTCCGCGGTGACGCCCGGAATCGGCGCCTCCCCCGCGGGATAGACATCCGTCACCAGCACGTGATCCGCGTCGCCGAAGCAGGCGCCGAATTCCTTCGCCAGGGCCCGCGTGCGGCTGTACCGGTGCGGCTGGAACACGGCGACCACGCGACCGCGGCCGAGCTGGCGCGCGGCCGCGAGCGTGGCCATGATCTCGGTCGGATGATGCGCGTAGTCGTCGACCACGAGCACGTCCCCCGCCTCGCCCTTCTTCTCGAAGCGCCGGCCGACGCCCCCGAAGCGTGACAGCGCCTGCGCTGCGTGGGCGAAGGGGATCTCGAGCTCCACCCCGACGACGATCGAAGCCAGCGCGTTGAGGACGTTGTGGCGTCCCATCACCGGCAGCTCGACCGCGCCCATCACGCGCTCGCCCCAGGTCACGGTGAAGCGCGCGCCCTGCGGCGTCAGCTCGAGTTCGCGCGCGCGGATCGTGCCGTTGTCGATGCCGTAGGTGACCGTGCGGCGGCTGATCCGCGGCGCCAGGCGCATGAGGCGCGCGTTGTCCGCGCAGAGGACGACGAGGCCGTAGAACGGCACCCGCTCGGCAAACTCGACGAACGCGGATTCGAGGCCGGCCATCGAGCCGTAGTGATCGAGGTGCTCCTCGTCCAGGTTCGTGATCACCGCGATCGCCGGCGACAGGCGGACGAACGACCCGTCGGACTCGTCGGCCTCGGCGACGAGGAACTGGCCGTGGCCCAGGCGCGCGTTCGTCTTGAGCGCGTGGACGCGGCCGCCGACGACGATCGTGGGATCGAGCCCGCCCTCGAGCAGGACCGCGCCGACCATCGACGTCGTGGTGGTCTTGCCGTGCGCCCCGCCGATGGCGATGCCGTACTTCATGCGCATCAGCTCGGCCAGCATGTCGGCACGCGGGATGACCGGCAACCCGCGCGCGATGGCGGCGCGCAGCTCGGGGTTGTCGGCCCTCACCGCGCTCGAGTAGACGACGATCTGCGCGCCCTCGACGTTGCGCTCGTGGTGACCGGCGAAGACGCGCCCGCCCGCGGCCACCAGGCGATCGGTGACCTCGGTCGTCCTCAGGTCCGAGCCCGACACCTGGTAGCCCATGGTGAGCAGCACCTCGGCGAGGCCGCTCATTCCCGAGCCCCCGATCCCGATGAAGTGGATCTTGCGCGCGCGTCCGTACACGTCAGTCCTCGGTCTCGTCGGCGCCGCTGTCGATGGTCCGGCCGTCGCGCGCGGCACGCTTGCCCGCGGCGTCGGCGGCCCACTCCATGAGGTTCCGCGCGATTCGCTGCGCCGCGTCGGGGCGGGCGAACCGCCGCGCGTTCGCCGACATGCGGATCAGCGTCTCGCGATCCTTGAGCAGCCGCGACAGCTCGTGCGCCAGGCGCTCGCCGGTCAGTTCGCCGTCCTTGATCATGACCGCCCCGCCGCGCTCGGCCAGGTTCTGGGCGTTGATTTCCTGGTGGTTGTACGCCGCGAACGGATAGGGCACGAGGATCGCCGGCACGCCGCAGGCGGCGATCTCGGCCAGCGTCATCGCGCCGGCGCGGCAGACGACCAGGTCGGCGGCGGCGTAGGCCTCGTGAATGTGCGTCAAGTACGGCACGACCGTCACCGGCAGGCCCTGCGCCTCGGCCTTCTCCTTGGCCCAGGCAAAGTCCTCCTTGCCGGTCTGCAGGATGAACTGCGCGCTGAGGTGGCCGCGCAGCCGCTGGATCGCGTCGAGTGTCGCCTCGTTGATGCGGCGCGCGCCGCGCGATCCGCCGAACACGAACGCCGTGGGGACGCCCTCGGCAAGGCCGAACCGCGCCAGCGCGGGCTTGCGCTCGCCGGAGAGGATTTCGCGGCGCACGGGATTGCCCGACAGCTTGAGCCGGTCCTTGCGCGCGAACCAGCCGCGCGACTCGCTGAACGCCAGGTGGACCTCGTCGGCCACGCGGGCGAGCAGGCGGTTGGTGAGCCCGGGGACCGAGTTCTGCTCCTGCAGCACGACCGGCCGGCGGGCCAGCCACGCGGCGACCACGACTGGCGCGGAGACGTAGCCGCCGGTGCCGAGCACGACATCGGGCTGCCACGAGTTGACGATCCCGATCGAGGCGAAGAACGCGCCCGCATTGGCGAGCAGCGCGCCGGGCACCTTCCACGGCGCGCGGCGCGGCAGGCCGCGGGCGCCGATGGTGACCAGCTCGAAGCCCGCCTCGGGCACGACCCGCCCCTCGAGACCGCGATCACCGCCGACGAACAGGATGTCGATCTTCGGGTCGAGACGCTTCAGTTCCTCGGCGACCGCGATGCCCGGGTAGATGTGGCCGCCCGTGCCGCCGCCCGCGATGAGCACCTTCATCGTCTGCCTCCCGCGAACCCGCGCGCACCCACGGCGCCGAACGTGGACGCCCTGCCGCGACGCGGCACCGGCGCCCCGGCGGCGAGCGGGCGCGCGACGGACTGTCGCGCCGAGATGTTGACCAGCATGCCGGCGGCCGCGAGGTTCATCACCAGCGCGGAACCGCCGTACGAGACGAACGGCAGCGGCAGCCCCGTAGTGGGGAACAGGCCCGTCGCCACGCCGAAATTGACGAACGTGTAGAGCGCGAACTGCGTCGTGAGGCCGGCCGCGATCAGGTACGAGCGATCGTCGACCGCGCGGAACGCCGTGCGGTAGCCGCGCGACAGGTAGGCGAGCAGCACGACCAGGAGCAGCGCGGTGGCGATGAAGCCGCCCTCCTCGCCGATGATGGCGACGATGAAGTCGGTGTGCGGATCCGGCAGGTAGAGGAACTTCTGCAGGCTCTTGCCGTAGCCGCGGCCGAACAGGCCGCCCGATCCGAGCGCGATCAGCGACTGGTCGAGCTGCCAGCCGGCGCCCAGGCTGTCGAGCTTGCCGGTGAACAGGAACGAGAGGAAGTTGGCGACGCGGCCGCGCTGGTACTCGTGGGTGGCGAGCATGCCGAGGAACCCGACGAAGCCGAGGCCGCACAGCGACAGCAGGTGGAGGCCGCGCGCGCCAGCAAAGAACAGCATGGCGAACACGACGCCGAACAGGACGCCCGCCGACGACAGGTTCGGCTGCACCGCGATCAGGACGACGGCCGCGGCACCGACGAGGAGGGCGGGGATGAAGCCGCCCTTGAGGCTCCGGATCGCCTCACCCCGCCGCGCCAGGTAGCGGGCGAGGAACACGACGACGACGACGCGGGCGATCTCGGTGGGCTGGAACGTGGCGCCGAACAGGCCGACCCAGCGGCGCGCGCCGCGCGACGACACGCCGTGCGCGAACGCGAGCAGCGCCAGGAGCGCGAGGACACCGAGGAAGATCCTTCCCGCATGCCTGTCCACCAGGCGGTCGAGGTCGGTGCGCGCCAGCCAGACGAACGCGGCCAGCCCGAGCACGAGGTGGATCGCGCGCCGGAACAGGAAGTAGTACGGATCCTGGTAGCTGGTGAGCCCCAGGATCGAGCTCGCCGAGTAGACGATGACCAGCGAGACGACCGCGAGCACGATCGGCGTGAGCGCGACCACGGGGTCAGGACGGCGCGGCGCCTCGATCATGCGCCCTCCCCCGCCGCGAGCGCGGCCACCGCGGCCTTGAAGCGACGGCCGCGATCCTCGTAGTCGGTGAACATGTCGAACGAGGCGCAGCCCGGCGACAGGACGACCGGCGCGCCGCCCAGCGCGTGTGCGGCCGCGTACGCCCGGCGCACCGCATCGGCGAGGTCGATGGCACGCTCGGAGGGCACGGCCGGCCACGCCGCAGCGATCGTCGGGGCCGCCTCGCCGATGAGGACGAGGCGCCCGATTCGCTCGCCGGCGAGCGCCACGATCGAGCTCCACGGGCCGGCCTTGTCGCGGCCGCCGGCGATGACGACGATCGGCGCGGCGAAGGCGAGCAGCGCGGTGCGCATCGAGTCGACGTTCGTCGCCTTGCTGTCGTTCCAGAAGCGGATGCTGCCGACGACGCCAGCGGCCTCGATGCGGTGCTCGAGTCCGGGGAACGCAGCGAGCCCGGCCGCCAGCGCGGCGGCCGGCGCGTCCCACGGCAGCGTCGCGGCGACGGCGCACAGCGCGTTCACCACGTTGTGCGGCCCGGGGATGAGGAGCGCACGCGCCGGGAGGAGCACGTCCCTGTGCCCCTCCCGGGCACGCACGACATTGCCCGCGTCGTCCACCAGCGCGCCGTCGACGCCCGCCAGGTCGGCGCGGTCGGTGGCGCGGACGTACGCGATGCGCGCGACGATCCCGAAGCGCGCCGCCCAGTCGGCGGTCGCCGGATCGTCGGCATTGAGCACCGCGCGGTCGGCTGCGTCCTGCTGCGCGAACACGCGCGCCTTGAGCGCGGCGTAAGTCGCCAGGTCGCCGTGGCGATCGAGATGATCCGGCGTCAGGTTGGTCACCAGCGCCAGCGCTGGCTTGAACGCGACGACACGCTCGAGCTGGAACGAGCTGACCTCGGCGATGATCGCGCCATCCGGCGGGATGTCCGCCGCCTGCTCGCAGGCCGCCTCACCGATGTTGCCGCACACCCACGCCGGCCGCCCGGTCGCGGCCACGAGCCGGCCGGCGAGCGCCGTGGTGGTGCTCTTGCCGTTCGTCCCCGTGATCGCCACCCACGGCGCGCGTGACACCTGGAACGCCAGCTCGAGCTCGGCCACGACGGGCACGCCGCGCTTGTCGGCGGCGGCGAGCAGCGGCGCCGTCGGCGGCACGCCGGGACTGGTGACCACGATGTCGGCGCCGTCGAGCAGCGCGAGGTCGTCGCGACCGGCCGCGATGCGCACCCCGTGCTCCTCGAGCGCAGCGAGTCCCTCGGCGCCGGCCAGCGCCTCGCGCGGGCGGGCATCGGCGAGCGTCACCGGCAGGCCGCGCCCGGCGAGCAGGCGCGCGGCTGCGCGCCCCGAGCGTGCCGCGCCGACGACCAACGCGCGGCGCCCGGTCCACGCGGACCAGCTGCGCGGCGCGTCCTTCGCCGGAACGGGGAATGCGGGCGACACGATCGGTTTCATGGCGAGGGTCCCGTTCACTGGAGCTTCAGGGTGGAGAGGGTGACGAGCGCGAGCAGCGCCGCGATGATGTAGAAGCGGACGACGACGCGACTCTCCGCCCACCCCGACAGCTCGAAGTGATGGTGGAGCGGCGACATCTTGAACACCCGCTTGCCGGTCAGTTTGAACGACGCGACCTGGATCATGACCGACAGCGCCTCGGCGACGAACACGCCGCCGACGACGAAGAGCAGGAACTCCTTCTTGATGAGCACGGCGACGGTGCCCAGCGCGCCGCCCAGGGCGAGCGAGCCGGTGTCGCCCATGAACACGTCCGCCGGGTGGCAGTTGAACCACAGGAAGCCGAGCGCGGCGCCGAAGACGGCGGCGCAGAACACGGTCAACTCGCCGCTGCCGGGCAGGTAGAGCACGTTCAGGTACTGGCTGAACTTCACGTTGCCCGACACGTAGCACAGGCCGGCGAAGGTGACGGCGGCGAGCGCGACCAGTCCCGAGGCGAGCCCGTCGAGCCCGTCGGTCAGGTTCACCGCATTCGACGCGCCGGTGATCACGATCATGACGAAGGGCACGAACAGCCAGCCGAAGTCGATGAAGTTGAACTTGAGGAACGGCACCGTCGTCACCGTCGCCGGCACGTGCTCGGCGGGCATGAACAGGAGGACGAGCGCGACCGTCGCGCCGACCAGCGCCTGGCCGAGCAGCTTCCAGCGGCCCATCAGGCCGGCCTTGATCCCCTTGACGACGTGCAGCCAGTCGTCGAGGAACCCGAGGCCGCCGAGCGCCAGCGTGGCGCCGAGCGCGAGCAGGACGTTGCGGTTCGTCAGGTCGGCCCACAGCAGCGTCGGCAGCGTGATGGAGAGGAGGATGAGCAGCCCGCCCATCGTCGGCGTCCCGGCCTTCTCCTGGTGCGACTGCGGCCCTTCGGCGCGGATCTTCTGGCCGAACTTCACCTGGCGCAGCCAGTGGATGACGTGCGGCCCCACGAGGAACGAGATGATGAGCGCGGTGATCGCCGCGTAGGCCGAACGGAACGTCAGGTAGCGGAAGACGTTGAGGAACCCGAGGCCCTCGATCTGGCTCAGCTCGTGGAGGTAGTAGAACACGTCAGCGCCCCTCCCCCGCGTGTGCCGTCGCCTCGCCCAGCGCCGCGCGCAGGACCTCGATCGACTCCTCCATCGCCGATCCGCGCGAGCCCTTGACCAGCACGACGTCGCCGGGGACGAGCACGGACGCGAGTGCGCGGCCCAGCGCGCGGCGATCGGCGAAGTGCGCGACGCGCTCCGCCGCGGCGATGTCGGTCGCGTGCGCGGCGTCGAAGGCGTGGGTCATCAGCGGGCCCCACAGGAACGCGCCGTCGAGCTGCGGCAGGCGGCGTCCGGCGGCCGCGTGCCACTCGGGCGCGGTGGGCCCCAGCTCGAG
>Ga0209668_10001175_pt1 | contig 11119 bp, 8 predicted proteins | sample FrelakmetPLP11PL_FD_187150 | JGI IMG/M metagenome (GOLD analysis project Ga0209668, IMG submission 187150) | Freshwater lake sediment microbial communities from the University of Notre Dame, USA, for methane emissions studies - PLP11 PL (SPAdes)... | ecosystem: Environmental > Aquatic >... | reverse complement strand
ATCTAAAGACGCGGGGAGTATTAAAGTTTACTTTTTCGGTTATCTTTGGATTTTTGAGGGCTAAAGCTGTAAACCATTACTATTTTCACGATATCAAAATAAGCAAGTTGACTATCTTTATTCACAATTGCTAAGGTTATTAATCCCATAACTAAGATTAGCAAAAGTTGTGATAATATTTCACCTTTGATGCTATTGCCATTATCTGAGATGATATGACCTCCTGTAATTGAAAACCTTTGGCTAAGTGGAAAGAAACTACGGTTAATATCTCAATCTCAGGCAGATAAGTTGAACTAACTCCAAGACTCCCAAATCATGGTGATTGCTAACAAGCAAAACAGCAGAACACCAAACCGCAGAAAATAGATAAAAACATCAAAAGATAGCAAAACTTTACTGATTGAGGATGCACCGCAAACATAAAACACAACAACAGCGATCGCAAAACCGAATATAGTTAACATCAGATACTTAAATCCCTTTCCAGTCAAAATTAACAGCAGACTTTGGTTATCTTTGTCATTAGTTTTCATAGTTTTCTCCTGTTTTTTAGATAAGAGTTGAACAGAAATCTTGTCATCCTGCCTATTGCTGTTCATAAAATTGTCTACGGGATAGAAAAACCTCAATAAAATCCGGCGTGCAAATATACATCACCAGCTTGTAAACTTCCCATTTATCAAAAGCCAAATGTCCTGAGAAAATTAGATATTTAATTGTGTAAAGAATTTCATTAAGCTATCAGTATTCTTAACCTGTAAATAGCTATAACGTCTGGTATTATTTTTGATTCTGCAAATGCCTACAATCTATCCAGGTATCAATAATGTAATCGTGTAATTGCTGGATTTCTAAAAGCTGTTGTGGACTTAATGTGTAACGGTGGCTAATGTGACCACTTAGTTCTACTATGGCCTCGTATTTCCCCTTTTTACTAGAGATAGTTAATTGTCCGTGTTGAGTTTCTGACAAAGTTTCAATCAGCAGAATAATTAAGTGAGCAAAGACTGATGGTAACTCTACTACATACGCCTGTTTAGATTTGGCTAAAATTTCTGGGGATTGTTCTCCTATCTTCAAAATACCTTTGATAGCGTTAGAACTCCTAATAAAGTCTACTAGTCCTAGTCTTGAAGAATTCTGCATATTAGTTGCCCCCTAATATTGGCTATTTGACTTGAGACTTATCTGTATACCTCACATAGAGGTATCTATATATAGGATAATCACACCTACAGTAAAAATGCAAGGTATTTATAAAGTTTTTTCTAGAAAATCTTGACTGTGTAAATTTATGTATACTTTTTTGGGAAATCTATCTCACATAAATATAAATAAGTTATAGTTGGGGATAGTGTTAAAATCCTTAAATATAATTCCATAATTCCTAAACCTTACAGGAATCAGTAACCCAGCTATAAGGGTACTGAGCTTGCAATGGTAATCAAGCAAGCTGTGCTGACCAGACCACTTCCCTTCCCTTCTCCGCTGCTTGCCTTCACCCGTCATTTTTAGATTGACAGACTACTAGTGCCTGACTGGTGAGCCATCCCTCTCAGGTCTAAGGACACTGAGCTTCCCAGTTACCGCCATGTCTTATCAATATAGGACTCCTAAATGATTCCTGATAGCTTGCGTAGCGTAGCCATAAAATATCAAATAGTGTAGGGTGGACAAACTTAAAAACTGTTACATAACAGTCTTTTTAGAGTTAATATTCATGCTATAAAAAAAATCTCACATACTAATAACTAATATATATGGAGCTTAGATAATATGAAGATTGTAGATAATATACCTCAGATTCCTGATGATTTCATTATAAAAGTGGCTAACAAACACAATGTTAGCAAAACCGAGCTAGAGGCATTACTTTTAGCATTAAAAAATTACCCTGGTGCAGAAATTGCCCAGAAACTCAATATTTCTCAACCGGCGGTGAGAAAAAGATTAGGAGAAAGTTATCGTAAATTAGGTATAGAAGGGAGCGGTAATAAAAAAATTTATAACTTGAAACAGAAATTGTTTACTCAGTATCAAAGTACTCAAGAAAATGTCCTTACCTCAACAGAAGATTGGGGTGAAGCCGTTGATGTAGAAGGTTTTCGGGGTCGAAATGAAGAAATTTTAGAGTTAGAAGAATGGATAGTTGGTAATGATACCATGCGGTGTCGTTTAGTGGCAGTGCTAGGAATGGGTGGAATTGGTAAGACTGTGATAGCAGCTAAAGTTGCCAAACAAGTTCAGCCAAATTTTGATTATTTGATTTGGCGATCGCTCCGCAATGCACCATCATTAGAAGAAATTCTCAGTCAACTTTTAGGATTTTTACCCTCTAATCATACTGAAAATTTCTTAGCAGTTAGTGAAAACAATAAAATACTTTTACTAATTGATATTTTAAGAAAACATAAATGCCTAATTATTTTAGATAATGTGGAATCGGTGCTACGTAGTAGTGAAGGCAAAACTCAGGGATGGGCTGGTGAATATGAACCAGGGTATGAAAACTATGGCTACTTTTTTAAAAAGATAGCAGAAGCATCACATGATAGTTGTTTATTAATCACTAGTCGTGAAAAGCCAAAAGAAGTAGCTGCACTAGAAGGTAAAAATCTGCCTGTAAAAGTGTTACAGTTAAATAGTCTCAAATTAGCAGAAGCCAGAGAAATTTTGCTAGATAAAGGTTGCACTTGTGATGATGAACAACTACAAGAATTAGTCAACAGATATTCTGGTAATCCTTTAGCTTTAAAAATAGTTGCCACTACAGTTTATGATTTATTCAGCAATAACATTGCGGAATTCTTAAAAGAAATGAAGGAAGCAAGTGCTGCCTATGGAGATATTCGCACGCTTTTAGATACACAGTTTAACCGTCTATCAGAATTAGAACAACACGTAATGTATCGTCTAGCATTACGTCGTGAATATATCTCATTGACAGACATAAAAAGCGATGTAAAAAATAATGTAAAAACACCAGATGCAGAATCTAAAATACTAGAAATTATTGAATCATTGTTACGGCGATCGCTAATTGAAAAAGAAACAAATAGTAGCAGATTTGGGCAGCAGTCTGTGGTGATGGAATATATTAATGACCGCTACATTGAACAGGCAACTTATGACATTTCTGACATTAATGAAAAAAAAAACTGGAGTTTATTAATGCCCACCCCTTAATCCAGGCAAGATCACTTGATTATATCCGGCAAATACAAGAACGACTGATACTAGAACCAGTTAAGCAAAGACTTATTAAAGCTTTTGGTACAGCCACACAACTAGAATCTCATTTACGGCAATTGATCAGGAATTTACAGCAGAAATCACCGCCAACTCAAGGTTATGCAGTTGGCAACTTAATTAATCTACTACGACAACTTCAGATATATAAATCCCAAAGTAATTCCCAAATTGATTTAAGTGGACGCGATTTTTCCGGTTTGACCATCTGGCAAGCTTATCTCAAAGATGTGGACTTAAAAAACACCAGCTTTGCCAATGCTGATTTAACTGGTTCTGTATTTAGGGAAACAATGTCTAGTATTGTTTCTGTGAAATTTAGTCCTGATGGTAAAAAATTTGCTACAGGTTTAATGAGTGGAGAAATCAGATTATGGCGTACTTCTGATACTAAACAACTTCGCATTTATAAAGATCATACTACTTGGGTTTGGACGTTAGCCTTTAGTCCAGATAATAAAACCATCGCTAGTGGTAGTGCGGATCATACCATTAAACTCTGGAATGTAGAAACAGGTAAATGTCTAAATACCCTGAAAGAACATACCAATAAAGTTTATTCAGTAGCATTTAATCCCGATGGTTCTCTTTTAGCTAGTGCTGGTGAAGACAAAACTATTAAACTTTGGAATGTAGAAACAGGAGTTTGTCAGCAAACACTATCTGATCATAATGGCTTGGTGTTGTCTGTCACTTTTCAAGCATCTACAACTTCTAATATTACTCCTTTACTGGCCAGTGGCAGTGCTGACAGCACAATTAAGCTGTGGGATATTAATACAGGTAAATGCCTAAAAACGTTAAATGATCATAATAGCGATGTTCACTCTGTAGCTTTTAGTCCTGATGGACAAACATTAGCTAGTGGCAGTGCCGACCAAACCCTGAGACTGTGGGATGTAACTACAGGTCAATGTAGACAAACATTAGAGGGACATAGTAAAAAAGTTTATTCTGTCAGATTCAGTCCTAATGGACAGATTTTAGCTAGTTCCGGTGAAGACAGAACCATTAAACTCTGGGATATGCCACAGGGGGAATGCCTCAAAACCTTACAAGGTCATTCTAGCCAAGTGTGGGCGATCGCCTTTAGTCCTGATGGTGACACTTTAATCAGTTGTAGTGATGACCAAACAGCTAGGTTATGGAACGTAAAAACAGGTGGTTGTTTGAATACCTTACAAGGGTATACCCGTGATGTATATTCAGTAGTATTTAGTCCCAATAGTCAGATTTTGGCTAGTGGACGGGATGACTCTAACATTGGCTTATGGAATTTACAAACCCAAAAATGCCACATTTTGAAGGAACATCAAGGACGAATTCGCTCAGTCGCTTTTCATCCCCAAGGACAAATACTGGCAAGTGGTAGTGCTGACAATACCATCAAACTTTGGGATATCGCAAATATTGATCAAAGCCAATGTATTCAAACTCTCAGAGGACACGATAACTGGGTGTGGACAGTTGCATTTAGTCCCGATGGAAAAACTCTAGTCAGTAGTAGCGAAGACCACAGTATTCGCATCTGGGACACATTTAGCGGTGAATGTCTCAAAAAAATTGATGCCCATAGTAATTGGGTGTGGACAGTAGCATTTCATCCCCAAGGACAAATACTGGCAAGTGGTAGTGCTGACAATACCATCAAACTTTGGGATGTCACAACTGGAGAATGTTTGCAAACTTTTACAGACCATCAAGACATGATTTGGTCACTAGCATTTAGTCCCAATGGGGAGTTTTTAGCCAGTGGTAGCGAAGACCAAACCGTGAAATTGTGGGATCTTCATACAAATAAATGTACTCAAACATTAGAGCATGATAAACAAGTCTACTCAGTGGCATTTAGTCCCAATGGGCAGACTCTAGCCAGTGCTGGCGCTAATACTACAGTGATACTATGGCAAGTTAGTACAGGTAATTGTGTAGAAGTTCTCACACTAGGACATACAGAAGCGATTCGTTCTCTAGCTTTTAGTGCTGATGGTAAGTTATTAGCTAGTGGTAGCGAAGATGAAAATATTCAGTTGTGGGATATGCAAACTTGTAGTAGATTGCAACCTCTTAAATCTGAACGTTTGTATGAAGGTATGAATATTCACCATACTACAGGCTTGACCGATGCAGAAAAAGCTTCTTTAAAAGTGTTGGGTGCTGTTGATTAAAGTCTGAGTTTTCAGACAGTCGGGTTTTCAAGAATTGATACATTCATAATCAAATTTGGTTTCTGAAATCATTCTGAGGATATAGGACTAAATCCCCCACTAATTTATTCTGACTCCTGGCTACTCTTTATTCAAAATAGGCATTTTGGCATCAAATATATCAATGAATATGCTAGGTTTTAAAATGAGTTATGATCAATAAACGAAAGTGAAAATTGTACTGATTGGCGAATTTATTAAACACAGAAGTTTCAACGGAGCTAATAAAGCCTTACCTGTTTTAGCTTCCAGTTTATTTAATGCTGGATTTAGTCAAGTTTTACAACTAGATTTAGAACGTCCTGATTTGACTATTGATGATGTTTTAAATGAAGTTAAAAATGCTGATTTAATTATCTTTGCTGGTTGTCTAACAACCCAATGGGCAGAAATTGATGATCATGGTAGAAAAATTTTTAGAGAACTTCAGAAATATCAACGGGAAACAGTACCAATTTTAGTTGGTGGTTATGCAACTAAAAGTGTTGAAGATATTGCCCGTATTACACCTTGGATTACAGCCTTTTGTGATGGTGAGGGAGAAGAATCAATTATAGAAATTGCTCATGCAGTAGCCAGTGGTACTTTCTATGAAGATATGAAAAATCTACCAGGATTATGTTTTATCAATCAAGATGGTAAATTTTACCGCGTTACACCTAATTCTTTTGATAATACAAGTATTGTTTTTCATCGTGCTATTACAACAAGAGTTAACAAGTTTGATGATATTGACCAAAACTTTGGTTTAATTCACATACCACAAGTCCATGATATGGATATTTTTAAATCTCTAGCTGGAAGACAATTAAAAACAGCCCAAATCTTTACTCAGCGAGGATGTCCTTGGGGATGTCATTTCTGCAATAAAAGTAATGAAAGTAATCATGTTGTGAGATTAAGCGCGGAATCTTTGCGTAGACAATTACGGCAATTAAAACAACATGATTATGAAGCAGTTTATCTCGATGTTGATACTTTTACAGTTCATGACCAGGATGCCAAAAGAGAAGCAGAGATTCTTAAAGAAGAGGGATTTGCTTGGGGTTCAAATACTAGAATTGATAAAATTAACTATGATCAAATGCGTTATTTAGTAGAAAACAACTGTGTATATATGTTTTTCGGAGTTGAACATACATTACCAGAAGTATCATTAGCTAGTCACAAGTTTAATGGGTATATTGCTAGTCAAATTAAGCAAGCTTTTGATTATCAAACTAAGGTTATCAGAGTTTTTGAAGATATGAATAAAGCTGGATTACCCAGTAGTTATTTTTTGATTTTAGGATTACCAAAAGCTAAATTAAACGCTAGTAAAACTGATATTATTGATTATGAGCCAACAACTTTGGCTGATGATATGGAAGCAATTCGTTTTGGTATTGAAAATTGTCATCCAGATTTTTTAAATTTCAATGTGCTGCGATTTATGCCTGGGAGTGTAGCTGCTGATACGATTGGCAATTGCAACTATTCCTGTGTACGCCCGTCAAAAAAACAGCCAATTACTGCCGGGTATTTTCTACCACGAACCGTCCAGCATTATGGCTATCCCCTATCCCCGGAACATGGTGTTTACCGATTGTGTGAATCAGTTAGTAGATATCAACCTATTTCAACTGCCCTGAATCCTCAACGGGTTTATGATACTATCTACTATGCTATGCAGTTGATTAATAATAAGATTGATGCAGGTGGTAAAGCTACAAAGTTGTTTATTGATAGAGACTTACTAGCTTTAGGTTTAGTCAGTCAGGATGAACAGGGAAAATATGCGATCGCTCCTTTAGAATATTTTGCGAACATATGATTTTTTTAATTGGCAGTCCCTAAAGCTATCACAGCATTTTGTCCACCGAAACCAAAGCTAAAGCATAGGACTTGCTGAATTTTACTTTCCTGTGCTGAGGTGATGAAGTTTAAATTAAATTCTGGTTGCTGAAGTCCTACAGAGGGGGGTAAAATTTGCTGTTGCAATGCCATGAGTGAAAAGGCTACACCTAAAGCTCCTGATGCTCCTAATGTATGACCTGTGCTACCTTTGGTGGAACTAATCGCTAATTTTGGTGAAAATAAGTGTTGAATAATTTTACTTTCTATCCGGTCATTTAACTGGGTGGCTGTACCATGAGTGTGAATATAGTCTATGTCTGTGGGTGAAATATGACTACGTTCTAAACATTGCTTAATGGCTATGATGGCACTTTTACCTAATGGTTCTGGTGAGTTTCCATGATATGCGTCTGCTGTCAAGCCAAAACCTAATATTTCTCCATAAATTTTAGCTTGTCGTTGGGCTGCTAACTCCGCAGATTCAAGAATCAAAATAGCACCACCTTCACCTAGTACCAAGCCTTCTCGCTGTAAGTCAAAGGGATAAGCACCTGTTTTGGCTAAAGCCCCCATTTGCCTAAATCCGGCTATTGTGAGGGGGGTTATGGGTGCTTCTATTGCCCCTGTAATTACTCGTTGGTATTGCCCGGTTTTGATTAACATTGTAGCCTGAGCGATCGCCCAAATTCCCGTTGCACAAGCAGCCATTGGTGCTAAAACTGCTGCTGTTGAGCCTATTTTTCGGGCTATAGCGATCGCATTCATTTGCGGTAGAGTATTTAACCAATTGTCTAAGTTTGATTCTGCCTCTTCCTGGTACATCTGTCGTGCCATGATCTCCCAAGGTGCTTGATAACCCCGACTAGAACCAATTACTACAGCACAATCAAACAAAGGTGCTACCAATTCGGCATCTTGTAGGGCTGAATTAACAACTATTTCTGCGAGTGTATTTAATAAAGAGGGTTTTTCAGCAATTAATCCCAGGGGAACTATTCCCAATTCTGGAAATATTTGATGTAATTTAATCCCCGTTTTTCCTAATAATAAATTTTGCCAACTATCTTCTAAGCTTTTACCTAAAGCAGAAACTAAACCAATCCCAGTCACAACAACTTTAACCAATTTTAGATTTTATATAATAACTGAGGAGTCAGGAGGTAGGGGCGCAGGGCCTGCGCCCTTTCTCAGGAGTCAGAAGTCAGAAGTCAGAATACTTATAAAATCACAAATCAACAACTGACAACTGACCACTAACTACTGAGGAATTTTCAGATTTTCTGCACCTTTCGTGACTTTAGCAGACTCAATGCGATCGCCTTGCTGGATTTTGTTAACTACCTCAAAACCTTTAGTAACATTACCAAACACGGCATAGTTACCATCCAAGAACGATAAATCTGCTAAAGCAAAGTAAAATTGAGAAGAAGCAGAATCCGGGGATTGTGATCTAGCCATAGCGATCGCTCCTTGCTTGTGCTGTAACACAGGCTTCTCAGTAATAGTCTGACTGTAAATAGGATCTTTTGCGCCTTTTGGTTTAATTTCTAAGGGTATCCGTCGCTCAGTCTTAGTTTGAGGATCAATATAACCACCGGTTCCCAATCTACTTTCGGGAAATTTGGGGTCTTTACCTTGTGGATCTCCACCTTGAACTACAAAAGGCTGAGGTTCGCGCACAACACGATGGAATACTAAACCGTCATAAACACCTTTTTGGACCAAATCCACAAAATTACCGCCAGTAATTGGTGCATTTGTCCCATCTATTTCCATCTCAATTTCTGTGGGATTAACTACTTCTCCACGCTTCACCGTCATCACCACCGTAGCCTTACCTTCAAGACGTGGCAACCCTTTGATTCCAGGAACACTCTCGCTAATAGTTTCTGATACTGTTTTTGCACTAGTAGTCGTGTCTAAGGTAGCTGTTGCAGTTGGGGATGCACTAGACGATGTTGTATTACCCGCACATCCTCCCAAAGTTAAAGCGCCAATCATCAATAGAACTACAAAAAATTGTGGAAATTTAAACCGCATTGTTAGTAACTGCATTAATCAAAATATCTTAATTTGTTCTTGCCCATTCCTGAAGTTTGGATTTTAAATTGTGAAAATAACTTGACCTCAGATCCCAGAATTCTCTAAGAATCCGGGGATCTGATTCTTATTGTTCACCAATCCAAAATCCAAAACTCCTAGAGTCCTTCTAAAGATACTCCTAAAAAACGAGCTAATTCCGCACCTTGGGTTTCTAAATCTGCCAAAGATAAGGGTTGACCTACTCGTGTCAGGGGAATATCCCGTCTACCCTTAACCCGAAGATATAAAGCGCGTTGAGGATTCAGACCTTCCTTAATCACAATCTTGACAGATTGTACATCTGAAATCCTGCCGTCAATTTGGATTTGACGATTTTTCCCTGGAAACCCCCAGCGAAAGATTTTTAATGTCCCAGTTTCCCGATTGAACTCATTATAACCACCACCTAAATCCCATAAAACTACAAGCCACAGATATGTAGCTAATAGCAAGCCAGCAGCACCATAGAGTCCCATCACTAATCCTTGAGGGACAAATATGAGTTGTGTTGCATCAGTAACTATGAGTAAATTAACTTTGAGATAACTAGAAACACTAGCTAAGAAAAAACCACTGGCTCCCATAGTCACAATACTTGCCCACCAGTAGTTACTAAACCGACGTGAACCAAGAACCTTTTGAGAGAGGAGGTTCTCGCTTTTATTAATTGTTGTTGATACGGTCATTAAACTACCTTGGACTATCTTTCTCAAGTCTGCCACTGAAGCAGTCTGGATTGCAAGTTATCAAGGAGATGACAATGAATTTTATCCTCAACTTGCAGGATTTCCGGGCGCAGGCCCTGCGCCCCTACGAAGATTTATGAGAAAATCTGTGTCAAATTGTTAAAATTCTGATATTGATAGAAAATATTTAACTTCCTGTTCTATATCCAGCCCAAATTCTGACTAATGTGATAAGTTAAGAATCATTACGTTACCAAAACCTAGATTGCTGGTTAACGGTAGCCGATCATGTCATAATTTGTCAGTAACCCAGCCCTCACGGGACTGAGATTGCAAGAGTAATCAAGCAAGTCGTACTGACCAGACCACCCTGAGCCTAGTCTCATGGTAGCCGTTATTTGAGTCACGACACCCTGGAATGCGTAGCTAGTTCCCTGCTCTGTCATTTGCAATTAAACAGTTTTAAGGTCACTGAAACAGTGTTGCAAGTCTAAAAAGCTCTGATAACTGGTCGAAGCTAACATTACCCCGAAAGGGAGGCTCTTTGGAGCAAAACATTATGCGTACAGAGTTGGGAAATTTGAATCGGTAATTGTTCCGTTGAAAGTACATCACAAAAGTACCCCAAATTTCCTAACTCCAAGGCGGTAATGAAACAATATTCAAGGCGGTTAAGACCGCTCGTGCGGTCACTGAGCTTGTCGAAGTGTCGTTTTCCTCTTAGGGCTAAAACCACTGAGTTTCCCACTTATCGGGTATCCTTATGAGAAATGATCACTTTGTCAAGCAGTCAGTTCTCACAATCCTAGCGTCTATAAAGCTGCTAGGATTGAAAAAAAACGTTGAATTCCTCACGGCAGATGATATAAATCAGTAAACTCGCTGAAACACTGCTGAAAAAACGTGGCAATTTTAGTAAAAACGAGGATTTTAGTAAATGACCATCGCAGTTGGACGCGCCCCCAGTAGAGGGTGGTTTGACGTATTAGACGACTGGCTAAAGCGCGATCGCTTCGTATTCGTAGGTTGGTCAGGAATATTATTATTCCCCTGTGC
>Ga0209668_10001174_pt1 | contig 11124 bp, 11 predicted proteins | sample FrelakmetPLP11PL_FD_187150 | JGI IMG/M metagenome (GOLD analysis project Ga0209668, IMG submission 187150) | Freshwater lake sediment microbial communities from the University of Notre Dame, USA, for methane emissions studies - PLP11 PL (SPAdes)... | ecosystem: Environmental > Aquatic >... | reverse complement strand
TTCATTAGCAGATGAAAAAGTATTTAATGGCATGATGGGACCAATTAGTCGGGGGACTATACCAGACATATTACGTGCGGCTGTAGACTCAACTACCCCGGGAAAATTGATCAATCCCATAGAAATAGAAGGACGTTTTGCTTTATTTAGATTAGAACAAATTATTCCAGCCTCCTTAGAAGATCCTCAATTACAACAATCACTAAAAAATGAGTTATTTGAGAAATGGCTAGGGGATAAGATTCAAAATCTGACAGTCAAAATTCAATTGGATTAAAAATTCTAAATAATCAATTTTAACGAATAAATGTGTTAAACAATTTACCCTGGAATGAACCGCCACTATCCTGGCTAAATGCTGAAGAACAAAACGAATTAAAACAGCAAGCAGAAATACATAACTACAAACTTGGCGAAAAAATTTGGTCACAAAAATTAGGTGGTGACCAATTTTTTATTGTCGCTGGTAAAGTGCGTTTACGAGAGGAAGAAGAAAATAAAACCGTAGCTACTTTACAAACAGGAGATTGGTTTGGCAACTGTCAACAATTATTTGCTGATTGTAAAGCTGTAGCTGCTAGTAAGGAAGTTATAGTTGTGTGTTGGAATTCGGCTTTGTGGAAAAAGTTTTTAAATCCTCAAGTTGATGAATTTTGGAATAATTCAATAGAGGTAGAGGAGATTGAACCTATTTTACCAGTTTCTCATTCTCCCATTTCTTCACCTTCACCTCCTACTACATGGGAACAATCCACAATTTCTAATTATCCCTTTGTGGGAAATGGAAATACAGGTGCAGCTTGTTTAACAATGGTGGCGCAATATTTACAAAATCCTGTGCAATTGGAATGGGTACAACGTCAATTGCGAGGACAAAATCCCAAAAATCTGGTAGAAGCAGGGGAAAAATTAGGATTAGTATTGCGAAAATTGCAGGTTAATTGGAGTGAATTACGCCAATTATCTTTTCCGGCTGTATTGTTGTGGAATCAAGGTAATCAGGAAGATAAAAATCCCCAATTTAATTGGGTTGTAGCTTATGGAATGAAAGGCGATTTTTTAATTATTGCCAATCCTCAAAATCCTGTTTGTGAACATTTACCTCAATCTGTGGTAGAGAATTGTTGGGATGGGACATTATGGCAAACTGAACTAATTTCCCAGCAAGAGAAATTTAATTTAGCTTGGTTTACTCCCGCAGTTTGGAAATATCGAGGGTTGTTAGGTGAAGTTTTATTAGCTTCCTTTACCTTGCAATTATTGGGTTTAGCTTCTCCATTAATTACTCAAGTCATCATTGATAAAGTGATGGTACAGGAGAGTTTAGCTACTTTGGATGTGATGGCGATCGCCCTCTTGTTTGTGGCGACATTTGAATCTATCCTGGGTATGCTGCGGCTATTCATCTTTACCCACACAGCCCGACGTTTAGATTTAAGTTTATCAGCCCAACTTTTTCGCCATTTAATGCGTTTACCCTTGGCTTATTTTGAGTCACGGAGAGTGGGTGATACCGTTGCTAGAGTCCAGGAATTAGAACAAATTCGCCAATTTCTAACAGGCACAGCTTTAACCGTCATTCTTGACAGTATCTTTGCTGTAGTTTACCTGGGATTGATGTTCTATTATAACATTCCTCTAACATTTGTAGCCTTAGCCGTCTTACCATTATTTGCCACTTTAACTATTATCGCTACACCGATTTTGCGAAATTGGCTAAATGAAACCTTTAACCGGAGTGCGGACAGTCAATCATTTTTAGTTGAGACAATCACCGGCATTCATTCTGTTAAAGCCCATGCCGCAGAACCAGTGGCAAGAGAACGGTGGGAAGGTTTATTTGCCCGCTTCATTCGTACCAGTTTTAAAGCTTCCACCACATCTAATATTAGCAGTAATATTGGTGACTTTCTCACTAACTTTTCTACCTTAATTATCCTGTGGTTTGGGGCAAAATTAGTCATTGATTATCAACTAACCATTGGTCAATTAATCGCCTTCCAAATGTTATCAGGAAGAGTGACAAGTCCTCTATTGCGGCTAGTCCAGTTGTGGCAAAATCTCCAACAAGTGTTATTATCAGTAGATAGAATTGGTGATATTCTCAACGCTGCCCCGGAAACAGAAGCCGGCACAGGATTAGTATTACCACCCCTCAAAGGTGAAGTTAATTTTGACCAAGTTTTTTTTCGTTATCATGCCAACACCGAACCAGTATTAAAAGGCATCTCTTTTAACATTGAACCAGGACAATTTGTCGGCATTGTCGGCAGAAGTGGTTCAGGAAAAAGTACTCTTTCTAAACTTCTCCAAAGACTCTATCAAATTGAGTCAGGACGCATCCTCATTGATGGATTTGACATCAAAAGTGCTGACTTAGCATCTTTAAGACAACAAATAGGTGTAGTTCTCCAAGAAGACTTTTTATTTAATGGTTCAATCTTGGAAAACATCACATTAGGAAATCCAGATATTACCTCCGAACAAGTTGTCGAAGCCGCCAGATTAGCAGTAGCCCATGACTTCATTAGTCAACTACCTTACGGCTATGAAAATAACGTGGGTGAAAGAGGAACAGCATTATCTGGAGGACAAAGACAACGCATAGCATTAGCCAGATTATTCCTAGCATCTGCACCAATTCTCATCTTAGATGAAGCCACCAGCGCCTTAGATAGTGAAACCGAACAACAAGTATTACAAAACCTCAAAAATGTTTCCTCTAACCGCACAGTGTTCTTAATTGCCCACCGCTTTGCCCCCCTCAAACGTGCTGATTTAATCTTAGTCATGGAAAAAGGAGTCATAGCCGAAAGAGGAACACATTTAGAACTCTTAAAACAAAAAGGGTTGTACTGGTCACTTTATCAAAGACAACAAGCGAATATTTGAGAAAGACTCTTAATTCTTCTTTGCGCCTTTGCGCCTTTGCGTGAGAAAGAAGTTTAATCCAAAACATTCAAACCCAAAGCCACAGCCCCCCATAAAGGTGCATCATCACCCAATAATGCCCGCACAACCTCAAAATTCCCCTCTGGGAGTGCGGTTTCCCTAGCCACTTTTCGCACCACAGTCCAGAAATTATCCCCAGATTTGGTAACACCACCACCTAAAACAAACCGTTGGGGATTCATGAGGTTGGCGACATTACCAATACCGACCCCCAAAGCCCAAGCACCCCTATATAATACTTCTTGTGCTATTTCATCTCCGTTGGCTGCTGCGGTGCTGACGACTTTGCCTGTAAGTAAGTTAAGATCATTACCAGTCAAATATCTGAGTACGTCCCCCCTGATTTTACCGTTGGTGCTGGATGGTTCTTTTTCCAACATTTCCCGCGCATTTTGCGCCATGTAGGGACCAGAAGCCAAACGTTCTACACATCCCCGTTTTCCACATAAGCATAATGGACCTCTAGGATCAACCACAATATGTCCAATTTCTCCCGCCATGCCTAATGCACCTCGCCAGGGCTTACCATCAAGTATCCAGCCGCCACCGACACCTGTGCTAATGGTAATGTAAAATAGGCTATCATATCCTTGACCAGCCCCAAAACGATGTTCACCAACAGCAGCGACGTTAGCATCATTATCTATACTGGCAGGTGCGTGATAATCTTCTTCGAGGATTTGTTTAAGGGGAACATTTTCCCAGCCAGAAACGTGATGAGATAAGCGGACTAACCCTGTGGTGGCATCCACTGGACCACCAAAGCTGACACCAATAGCATCCGGTTTTCTCCCTTTTAGCACGGAATCAATGAGCGATCGCATAATTTCTAAATCAGTCAAAGCATCACCATTTGTGGGAGAAAATCGTGATTCATGATCGAACCACTCCTTCCCACCAGCCTTAACTGTTGCTGCTGCCAATTTTGTCCCGCCAAAGTCTAGAGCTAAAATTAATGTCATATTATTAAAAATAAGGGGTTTACGAAACAACTATCAACCATTCACCATTCATTATTACTTAATAACAATTTTGCTGTAGTTCATTATGAAACCGTCTTCACTATTTGGATATAAAATATTTCTATATTCATCACGCTTGTGTTCTATTATGTAACCTAACTCATTACATTTGTAAATACAATCATAGTCATCCTCAATTTCTGTTAAACTATGGACATTGTTAAATTTCATGAAGAATAAATTAATACAAAGATGTATTTTTGTAGAATTCACCTAATTAATTAGATTAGGCTGGCATCAAAATACATGATTAGTTTAATATAAAGACTGACAGCTTTATATTTTTTTAGCAATCAATTGAGAATATTTCGCAATATGAATAAATTATGAATAAATTAAGATATAATTTACTAACTAGCGAATGTATGCTATTCGGGTATCCAGACAAACAAGTTATAAGTTAACCGTACCCATTCTAGAAATAACTCCTATAGGACTCCTATTTGATTTTTGATAGCTTGCGTGGCGTCTGTCTTTCCTGTTCCCTGTTCCCAGTTAAGAGTTCCCTGACCACACAAGTAAATTCACAGAATCAAACCGGATTCCTATATCAATGATAAAATAATGCTGTATTTTTAATTATTGTATCTTTTTGAATAGTTTTTGAGATAATTATTTGAATAGGATTTATTTAGGGAAAAGCAACTTTAAAAATCAGGATTTTATCGCAACATTGACCATTAACTTTTTATTTGAGTAAGTGTAAATGAATAAACTTTTTTGTGCAGATAATTCACGAAAAATCCAAGAAGATATGATTGGTAGTGCTACCAACTACCAAACCTACATTTTAATAGAATGTCCTGCCCCTTGGGTTTATGAGGCCTTTGAATCTAAATGGGTACCAGATAACTTACGTAGTTTAGTAGAAAATGTCACCCGATCTCAACTACCAATTCGGTTTCTATTAATTGCCAATGATGAATCCCATAAAGTACAAGAAACAACCCTATTAATTTATCAACAGCAACAGGGATTAAGTCAAGGATACCGAAAACAAGAATTTAAATTACCAAATATTGAACAAGTCGCCGGAATTGTCAGTAAATGGTTAGCAGGAATGAGTGTTGATTATGAAATAGAATCTAGTATTACCAGAGATATCTTAATATGTACTCATGGAAGCCATGATCAATGTTGTGCTAGGTATGGCAATCCTTTTTACTTTTACTCTCAAAATACAATTGCTGATTTACAGTTAAATCACATCAGAATTTGGAAATCAAGTCACTTTGGTGGACATAGATTTGCTCCCACAGCTATAGATTTTCCCCAAGGAAGATATTATGGTATCCTCGATCAAGATACCTTTAAATCAATTCTTACTCATACTGGGGATATACAATGTTTACATAAAGTTTATCGTGGTTGGGGAATATTACCAAATCCTCTGCAAATCTTGGAAAGAGAACTGATGCTGCGTTTAGGTTGGGATTGGTTTAACTATCAAATAACAGGTAAAATCATCGAAAAAAGCTTAGATAATCATACAATTATTGGTGAGTTGAGTTTTGAACAACCTGCCGGTACTCTCTACACTTATCATGCCAAACTTATAAAAGATGATCTAAAAACACAAACAGTTAAGGTTTCTTGTCATGCTACCAAAGAAACAGTATGTTTGAAATATGCTATCTCTAATCTTTGGCTGGTAGCGAAGAAAGTGGCAACTTATAGTTAAAATATGGCAGGAGTCAGAAGTCAGGAGTCAGAAGTCAGGAGTCAGAAGTCAGGAGTAAAACTGGCTGTCCGGTTTTGAATTTAGATCCTGTACCTCATTAATTTAAGTACATACTTAAAAGAAAACTATACTCCTGTATAAAATTAAATTTTATGGAGTAGGAAAATAAAAAAATGTCTAACAACCGTTCTGGAATCTTTATTGGTGGTTTGATGTTAGGAGCAGCTATCGGCACTTTAGTCGGTTTATTAGTTGCTCCGCGGACAGGCCGCGAAACCCGTAAACTAATTAAAAAATCTGCTAATGCTATCCCCGAATTAGCGGAAGATATTTCTACTAGTGTGCAAATTCAGGCAGATCGTCTTTCTAGTAGCACTCTGGAAAACTGGGAAGAAACTGTAGATAGATTGCGGGAAGCGATCGCTGTTGGTGTAGACGAAAGCCAAAGTTTCCACAAACAAAATACTGTTGATATCCGCAACACCCCAAACAACACAGATTCCCTGACTGAAAAACTAGAACGTTCATAAATGCCATCACCGTGATTGATCCTTTATTTTGGCTGGGACTATCCATCCTCCTAGTTACTGTCAGTCTAACAACCGTTTTAGTGGCAGCCATCCCCGCTTTGCAGGAATTAGCCCGTGCCGCTCGTAGCGCCGAAAAATTCTTTGACACCCTTTCACGGGAGTTACCACCCACTCTCAACGCTATCCGCAACACAAGCATAGAAATAACAGACTTAACCGAAGATGTTAGTGAAGGTGTCAAAAGCGCCGGTCAAGTTGTTAAGCAATTTGATCAAAGCCTGGACAATGCCAAGAAACAAGCAGAAACTGTGCAAGTCGGCGCTCGTAGCGTCATAGTCGGCTTTAAAGCCGCTTGGAAAAGTTTCACACGCCAGGAAAATACCAGGAAAAATCCAAAAACACTTATCAATCCAAAAACCGAATGAGCAAAAAGTCATTATACGGTAGGTTGGGTTGAGGAACGTTCACGTATCCCTGACGGGAGGCGTTAGCCATAGTGTGGCGATAGCTTGCGTGGCGACGTAGGAGCCATAGCCATAACCCAATATTATCATGGATTTTGTCGGGTTTGGCTGTCGCTCAACCCAACCTACATTTCCTTAACCGACAAGTATTGACTCCCGACTTCTGTTCCAATTTCTCGATCAGATTTTGTTGAGATACCTAAATATTAGAGTAAAGTAAAGAAGTGTAAAGAAATATCACTTTTACATTACGCTTTAAAAAGCACTTGTTACATTATCCTTCTGATTTTATAGTATAAAAACGTTCATGCACCTGTGTTTTTGGCGACGAATTTTAGTATCAATTGCCGCATTTTGCTTTATTGGCTCAATTTGGGCAATCAATTCCCCATCAGCCCTAGCTTATGAAAATCCCGATTTACTACCTAGCTTTGTAACACCAGTAGTAGATTTAGCAAAAACTCTCCCCGACCCCCAGGAAGAAAAGCTAGTTAAAGAATTAGAACAGTTTGAAACTGACACTGGCTGGAAACTGCGCGTCCTAACTCAGTACGACCGTACCCCAGGTAGAGCAGTGATTAAATACTGGGGTTTAGATGATAAAAGCATTCTTTTGGTAGCAGATGCTCGTGGTGGTAACATCCTCAGCTTTAGTGTGGGTGATGCAGTTTATGAGTTCCTACCTCGCACCTTCTGGATTGAACTACAAACCCGCTTTGGTAACTTATACTTTGTTCGTGAAGAAGGAGAAGATCAAGCCATTCTCCAGGCTCTAAATTCAGTTAAAGGTTGTTTACTTAAAGGTGGCTGTAACGTCGTTCCAGGACTACCTAGAGAACAATGGATACTCACCCTTGTTACCTCCGCTGTTGGCGGGATTATTTGTGGTTTCGCCGCCCAACCCCGTGATGATAAAAAAATAGTTGCTTGGCAATGGGCATTAATTTTCTCACCTTTATGGGGAATGTTATTTATTGCCTTCGGTATTGCTCCAGTTATTACCCGTACAAGCGATTGGTTGCCTCTTGTCCGCAATGTTTCCGCCTTTGCTATTGGTGCTTTAGTAGCTTATTTATCTCCCATGTTGAATCGGACTTCCCCCGATGCTGAATTCTGAAAAGTGACTGGGGAATAGGGATTAGGAAGGGAAATTTGCAATTTTACAGTTCAAAATCCAAAATACTGATAAGCTGAAGGCTAATATATAAGAAGCTAAATAGCAATGGAATGGCACGTAACTGATGCTCAAAGTTTGGCAATTATTGATAATGAAATTGGTGATCATGTTTTTTCACCAGCAGAGTATGAAATTGTCCGTCGCGTAGTCTATGCTACAGGCGATATTGAGTATAAATTCTTGATTCGGTTTTCAGAACAAGCATTACAAGCTGGAGCAGCCGCTTTAGCCGCGCGAACTACTATCGTGGTAGATGCGCCAATGGTACAGGTAGGTATATCCCACGATATTCAAAGTACGTTTGCTAATCCAGTATATTGCAGTATGGAAGCACTAACACGACCCCAAAAGGAAAAAACCCGTGCAGCTTGGGGCATTGAAACTCTGGCTAGGCGTTACCCCGAAGGAATATTTGTAGTGGGTCAAGCGCAAACAGCCTTAACTGCACTGGTTGAATTAATTGAAGCGGAAGAAATTAGACCCGCTTTAATAGTTGCTACCCCAGCAGGTTTTATCAATTCAAAAACTGCAAAAGAAAGATTACAAGAATCCTTAGTTCCTTATATTACTGTTGAAGGTCGCAAGGGTAACGCTGTCGTAGCTGCTGCCATTGTTGATGGTTTGGTGGATTTGGCTTGGCAAGCTTATGGACAGGATAGAAATGTAAGCGGATGATGTAGGGGCAGGGCAGGGGAGTAGGGGGGCAGGGGGAAATAGTTCCAATTACCTATTACCTAGGACCAGCAATTCTCATTTTCAAAAAAATAAGATAATAGGACTTACGCACTGTACAAATTAACTATCATGTGTATGAACGATATTTGGTCGTTTCAGGCTTTGCGGATGAAGTCTAGATAAATAGCGAACTGCTTGCAGCAGCGCTTCGCTATCGCTAAAAAATCATCGAAAAATCGGGTTTAAATCCCTGAAAGTCATACCCCCTATTTGGTATTTCCTGTCAATGCGTAAGTCCTATTACCTATTCTCTCCCTTCCTGTCTTGCCGAAGGACGGCGGGGTTTTCTTTCCTGGTCTGCACGCAAGCGCATACTAACTTCATTGAAAAAGTCTCTACGAACATAGGGATAATCACTTACCCACAAATCACGACTAGGAATATATATATCGCTGAATTCTTCAATGGTACTTAAATCAGAGCTATTGGACATGACTACCATTTCAGCTATTTGTCCACGAGCAATGACTTTGTGAGCGTTACGTAGTGGAGCCTCAAACTCCACCGCAAACCCTGTGTCATCGCCTATTTCTAAGTTAATCCGCTTTTCGCGGTTTTCGATGATGACTAACTCACCTTTACTATTAACGGTTTCCTGTTTACCCATTAACCGATCTGTAATCCACCAATCTAACACTCGTCCCCGAAAAAAGCCACTGTATTTGTAACGGCGGCATTTTCTATTGCGTATACTTGCTTGGAATATAGGATACCAAAGCCAAAAGAAAGCGCCAAATACCCCAAAAAAGAATATTAATCCAAATTCCAATCTAAACAAGAATTGTATCAGCAGTAGTATAGCTAAGATAACTACAGAAATTAGTATCCGTTGCACAAAACTGCTTACTTTCCCCCAATAGTATTTATATTGTGGTCCAGAAGCAATTAGGGGGATGATTTGTTCAAATTTTTGGCGAGTTAAGGGAACCAGCATATTTTACATTTTGGATTTTGGCTTTTGGATGGAAAAATCACAATTTTTAAGGTAAGGATTCAGGATAGAGAATATGGGAGTCAAGATCATCATGGCTTTTGGAGTCAACTTTGATGAGGTTGAGAAAATTTCACTTCTCTCTATATTATTATTCTGACTCCTGACTCGGTGACTCCTGACTCCTTGCTTTTAAAGTATTTTTTCTAGCCCATATACTAATGACTTTAGCTGATTAACTTTGCGAATGGCTAATATTACTCCTGGCATATAACAGGCGCGATCGCTGGTATCATGACGTAAGGTATAAATTTGTCCCGCTGCGCCAAAAATTACTTCTTGGTGGGCAATTAGTCCTGGTAACCGGACACTATGAATTCTAATCCCTTCGTCTGCTAAACTGCCTCTAGCTCCGGCTATTTTCTCCGTTTCTTCCACAATAGCAGGATTAAAAGTTTTACCCATTTCCGCTAATAGTTGAGCAGTTTGAATGGCTGTACCGCTAGGGGCATCAGCTTTTTGGTTATGATGAAGTTCGATAATTTCTACATGATCAAAATACTGGGAAGCTCTGAGGGCGGCTTCTTGGAGTAGTACCATTCCAATGGAAAAGTTAGGAATCACCAAACAACCGGTACTGGCTTTTTCGGCAAAATCAGCTAATTCTTCAAGTTGTGCCGGACTTAAACCTGTAGTTCCCACAACTGGACGAATTCCATAGGCGATCGCACACCGAATATTATTATAAACTGCATCAGGATGAGTAAAATCAACTAATACCCCCGGTTGCATCTGTCTCTCCCCAGCCACATACGCCAACATTGGCTCTAATTGATTCGTAATTGGTACTTCCAATGGTTCACTTAAACCCGCCAGTTCCCCCGCATCTTTACCCTGATGTTCGGGAGTTGTGTCAATTGCCCCCATTAAAGTCAAATCAGATACTTTTGCTACTGCTTTAATTACTTCACGTCCCATTTTACCAGCAGCACCATTGACAATAACCGGAATAGAAGTTTGATTGCTCATAGATTTAACAATTATTTTTAATTCAACAAAGAAATTAAAGAAATGAATCGGTATTTTGAAACCTTATCTAAAGATAAGATGTTATTTTATCAAAGTAGCGAACAACTTAGAAATATCAAACTTAATCATTCCTATGATTCGACTATATATGCTTTAAAAATTAATGATCATCAAAGAGTGATTCTAACCATTGACGATGATCCTATCTTTGATTGTACAGTTATTACATTATTTAGATGATAGGACTTACGCACGCTCACTAACTTGCCATCATATGAATGAACGAAATTGCGTCGTTTTCGGCTTTGGGAATAACTTACTGAGTAGGGTGCGTCAGATAGAGGAAATCTGTTTTTTACCAAATTATTGGGTCTGACGCACCCTACAAGAGATAAAATCCACATTACATATTTAGAAAACTTTGTCAATGCGTAAGCCCTAGATTAGTTAAATTACTGGAGTTTAGACTAAAATTAATTTTTCTAGTTTGAGCTATACGTATGGAAGTGCGGAATGTGGGATAAATAGCAATGGATTCAATCACCGCAGTCATCGCTAAAAAAGCGTTGCAAAAACAAAAACCGCCTCTAAGTAAATAGAGGA
>Ga0209668_10001173_pt1 | contig 11138 bp, 11 predicted proteins | sample FrelakmetPLP11PL_FD_187150 | JGI IMG/M metagenome (GOLD analysis project Ga0209668, IMG submission 187150) | Freshwater lake sediment microbial communities from the University of Notre Dame, USA, for methane emissions studies - PLP11 PL (SPAdes)... | ecosystem: Environmental > Aquatic >... | reverse complement strand
ATCTCGTTTACAAACGGCTTGCCCTTATTCTTGTTTCCCAGGTCAAACTCCTCGCCATATAAGCACCAGGTAATAGCATTCAGTATGTTGGTCTTCCCGCAACCGTTCGCTCCTTCAATGACCGAAAATTGTTTATCGGGATTGGTTGACGCTAATTCAATGGTCTCTTTCCTGTATTGCCGGTAATTTTCTATTTCCAGTTTTTCGAATTTCATTAATCGGCCTCCTCTTTTTCGGATTTTGCCGATGCAAATTCCTCCACTTTTTTCTCATAGAATTCCCCGTATCGCCACGACGACTGGTCTGCATGCTCGAACTCTTCTCTAATGGCTTCTTTAAGAAATTCTTTTATACTCTTTCCGTATTTACTTGAACTTATCTTTCCCATCAAACGCGGATTCACTATTTCTGCCATATCTGCCCCCTTTTTCTTGTGTTATTCCAGATCCTCATGCCTCTCCTGAAGCATTTTCAGGCAATCGAGCATATTAAGAGCTGATTTTGCAAATTCCTCATACCGTACAATTTCCTTCGCCATTATCTTTTTTTCAACCTCTATAAACTCAGGTGGCATTTTATCATTTAAGGAAGGAAAGACGAGTAGATCGTATATCTGCGCCTTGTCCTTGCCGGGATACTGCCTCAGCAGCCTGCCTCTCCGCTGGATATACTGCCTCGGATTCCCAGTGCTTGCCAATATTATGCCCGTTTTTGCCTGGGGTATATCAACACCTTCATCAAGACACCGTATCGCCACCAAAACCTGGAACACTCCGCGCGCGAACTGGTCCAGCAAATAGTCGCGCTCGGATTTATTACCATACCTTTCCTGTGGCAAGGTTCCCTCACTTTGCGTAAATTTATGCTGGACTATATTTCGCTCGTTCAGGATGTCCTGGACGCGATCGATCTGTTCTGGAGAGCAGTATATCAGGCAATGCCCAAGCTCAGGGATGGAATCCAATATCCGCTCAAGGGCCTCATATTTAAGCTCAGCATTCCGAACTATCTCCTGCCGTTTTATGCACAACAAATTAAAGAGTTTATACCTTTCTTTATTGCTCTTGCTTGTGTGGTATAATTTCGCTATTTTTTTGGATTCGACTATATACTGGTCCATCTCTTCAACGGACAATTCCACGAAACCCGGAAAATAGTCGTATTGCGTCAGGTACGTCTTCCCAGTAGCAGGATTTATCGTTTTGATCGCCTGGGACAGCGGAAACTGGTACATATCTTCTTCTTTTTTGATTCCGAAATATGCGAACAGGTCTTTCGTCCCTTCAGGATCGAACCACCTGCTCGGCGTGGCACTTAATCCGAGCCTGTAATCGTATTTATCAATAAAACCGTCTTTCCTCTTATCGGCCCACATCCCATGTACTTCGTCACCAATCAGGAGTATTTTGCACTTAACGCTTTTTATGATGCTCACAAAGTCGAGCCTGTAGAAAGAATCGTGCGTTGTAAAAACCACTACTCTATCCTTTACCTCATTGTTTATATCGCTTATATAGTCCGTAAGTTTGTCTTTCCATCCCGGACTGCTGCTGTCGGCGATGATTACATCGATATCGAGCCGGCACTCATCAAGATCATCGCGCCACTGGGTTATTAGGTGGTTGTAAGGGCACGCGATCACAACAACGGCGCGCTTTTCTTCTTCAAATAATTTTTTAACCGCAAATAAGGCTGTAAATGTTTTTCCCGTGCCGGTTGCCATTTCAAACATACACCGCTTGCCATTTTTCAGCCATTTTTCAACAGCCAGCTTCTGGTGATCCCACAATACCACTTCTTTTCTTTTTTTATCTTTTTGCAATGGATAACCGCTCTTCATCTTCCTCTCTAAGTCTTCTATATCATGTGGTGTTATTTCTATCAACTTCCTTCTGACAGCATCCGGAACATCGATAATTTCGGTCCTATTTGCAGAGTCTCCCCAGAATTTCTGAAATTTGCCGCAGTCGGCTCTTACGTAACTATAAGTGCCATCATCCCAGCTAAAGAATACCTTAAATTCTTCTATATTGCCAATCCAGCCGCTTGCAGACTCATTATCTGATCCACTAAAGGATACTATATTCCCTTCGCCGTCATACAGTATCCCGACCTTCTGATGGAACATTCCGTGCCTAAGCACCTGCTTGTAATCGAGGGGCCTTTTTTCGTCATCTTTCAACACCGCAATTTTAATCTCGAGCAAATTATTGGCAACCATCCACCCGAGCGCTTTTACATGATTTGAAACAAATTCGTTTTCAAGCTTTTCCAGCTCATCGAATTCGCGAAGCGAATAGTTGCTTATAACATCGGCAACACTTTTCTTTGCATCTACAATAGACTTTACGTCCTGTTCGCTCAGCCGCGCACTGCAAATGAGCTCCATCTTGCCTTTGTTTTGCAATAGCCCGATAATGCCTTTGGCCGCAACCGCGAGGCTTGTAGATGAAAAAAAACCTGCCAATCTCTGATATTTTGTCGAAACACTCAACGCTGGAATGTAGAATGAATTCAATATATCATCGGAGTCGGAGTCGTAATATCTTTTTAACGCTAATTCCTTGAGGTCCATACGGTCACCTTCATTTTCCACAATCTTGGGAACGCTTATTTAATTATTGAATTTTATATTGTATCCCCCCGGAACTCCACTTGCGATTCTATCGGCCGTTATCAGAATAATGCTAATTGTTACTTCTTTAAAACAGAAATACATTATTATTGTTTAATTTTAAATAGTTTACCAAGATCCGAACACAATATTAGTCTGTCTAAAATTTCCATATATTCTCAATTATTAGCTAACAAGCTTTCACCCTTATAAGCTCTCCAACCTCTTCCCTACCAATGCACTGGTTCGATATTTTTGACGTACCATTACCTTCGTAGAATGCTCCATATTCCTGAATCTCATCATCAATAAACCTGGAGCTTGAGCCACTTCCTGTTTTATTAATTTTTTTATTAAAAAGCCATTGATTATACTGGGTAGAATCCCAATTCATTCGCGCCATTATGTTGCCTTTTCGAACTATTTTTCTAAACAATCGTACCTGCCAGTCCTTCCAAGTATTATGAATATAGTATTCATCCTTGCTTTGTCCCGATACTTTATGCGGCTTATAACCATCTAACTTATCTCTATATAATGGCCTGTTTCTGCAATCCGTAACCTGAACCTTCCAGTCATAACATGCTTTTACTTTTTTAATCATCTCGTCAAACCTAATATCCCAATTATAAATCATGAAAACAGATATTTCTTTGCACTCATACCCCACCTTAACCAGCAAATCTATCTGCGCCTTCACTTTATCTTTTATCCCATACGCCCCATCCCACGCGATTTTCGGAGAAACAAATCCAGCGGCTTTAATTAAATTTGCCATCTCAAAATCCAGCAATCTCCCATCAAAACCACTTTGTGATTCACAGCTAGTGATAAGCCTTGCTTTCTTTAGTGATATTATTTCTCTTAATATGTCTCGGCTATGCAGATTTTTTAAAAAATTATTGTCATAAAAAACCAGCTTCTTTATCTGAGGATATTTCTGCTTAACCATTGTTATATACGCTTTAAATTTATCTCCGGACCAAAAATCTTCGTCCTCAATTTTATAGGTACCGCAAAATTTGCAAGTCCGATGACAACCTCTCATTGTATGAACAATTAGATAATCAATGTCTTTATAATTAGGCAGAAGATTTAACTGCGGCCCGTACTGAATATTTGCTTCTTCTGCCTCCCTATTCAATTTCGGACGTATCTCAATAGATATGCCAGGATACCGCTTTAATAATTGCGACCGGATTTCATCCTCCATCAACGATACATATATCCCCCCAAAATAGAACTCTGCTTTAGGAAATATGCTCGTATAGTAATCGAAGGATTTGAAACAATAATCGGCCCAATAAGTGAAAAGTGATGTTATGTATATCTTTTTAGGATATCCGATCTTGTTAATAATATTATCTTTGGGAACATTGCCATACACAACCTTTACATTTGCGTTATGCTCGATATTAACAAAATGAGAAGCGATCTTAAGAATGCCTATCGGGAAATAATCTTTATGGTTAGTGCTTTTATTTGGAATCGGAAAGCTCGGTTGAACTAAGAGTATGCCGGCTGATTTTTTTCTCATCACTTTTTCTCTATGTATTACAAGCTATAATAAGCATCACATTCATTCCTACAGGCAAATCTCGACAGTATCTGAATCTAATTCTTACAAATAGAAAAGCCGGGGCGTAATGCCCGGCTCTATCTACACTACATCTGTTTTTGTAAGACGACGTCTTTGTTGGCAAATGATACTAATTGTGTATTCATCACGTATATCATTATAACACTACCCCCTAAAGATGAAAGCAAAATAGCTAGTTTTTTATTGCCTAACAACTTTGCTATGATGACTAGTAAATTGTTTCATGAATACTCTCCGGAGATAGCGCCGAATAACCCAAGGCAGGTCTAATTTTAATTCTCTCTGTTGAGTTCACTGCATAGGGTAGGGCTATAAAAACTCGGCTTAGGGTAACTATGCCAAAGCTAATTTACCACATAAATGGTTGAAATTTTTTCCTTCTTCAATGATTTCGAAAATTCTTAATCATGTACAGCTATTATCTAGATTTTCTCTTATAAATGCAATAGCTGCTCCTGTCCGATCAATGCCGGCACTACAGTGTATAAGGACGGGCTTTGGAAGTTTTTTAAATTCTCTCAATATGTTGCGCAGCGCATGCTCAGCTATAGGAGGCGTTTGATAATCAGCTATTGGGATATGAGCCACTACCATTCCATTGTTTCTATAATATGCGATAAGCCCATCGGCAATGTCATAATATTTAAGCTGTTTGTCATCTAAGAGACATATAATTGATTTTATCCCTTCGTTTTTCGCATTCTCAATCCAACGCTTAATTTCAGAATCGGAGATATTCATATCTTTCGGATAACCAGGCCTTTTATCTCGCGCAAGAATATTTTTAATTTCCCATCGCATTACATATCCCTCCCTATTTAATACCCACAATTTTAATCGGCTCTATTGCTTTATCAAAGGCGGTAGCTTCGCTTAAATAATCTTGCTTCCAATTATTCCGCCACCTTATTATTACTTCTTTTCAAGTTTAAAACTAACCTTATAGGTATAAAAATCAATATTTTGTGCTATTGAAAGTGTCCGGCGAATTTTGACATCGTCCTCGAAAGCTATAATCGCACCACGAACAATCTGTTTTTCCTCAGCCAGCGCTTCTTTAACATATCCCATATAACGTTGAGCCTGCCCCACAACCACATCATTAGCTCTGCCTCTTTTAAGCTCCACAACTAAAATCTCTTTCTTGTCCTTACTTATGGCAAGAACATCAATCGGCCCCGTATCGGTCGGATATTGTTGCCCTATCATCTCACCTTCTTCTTCGTAAATATCATATTTTTTCCCAAGCTCCGTGGCCTTCCAGTTCTGAACAAGAAAATCTTCAAGATGCTTTTCGAGGGCAAAGATGTATGGATCCTCAATAGTTTCATCGGTTGAAACTATTACCTGAGGGTGGCTGCCGGAAAGGAGAGCTTCCAGCTCATCAGCATATCTGGTGATGTTGATAGCTGAACCGACAGAATTTCTAAGCGACTCGCTCAGTTCTTCACGGGCAATAATCCTGGAAAACCATCGAACGGATCGGCGATGTGGCAAAGTTTTCCCTTTATGATATTCATATCCACCGGTAACTTCACCAGCATAATAGCTGCCCTTACCATCCGGGCACAGCACAACATCACCTGTCTGTACATATTTAGCAATCGTCCAAAGCATCCCGCAGTAAAGTCCAGCAGCGATTCTTGTTTTATCAGGATGCTTTTCAATATATATCGGAACAAACTCTTTATTAAAATCACGCCAATTATCAGGCAAATGGTTACTGAGGTCTTTTTCTATATCGTCATCTGCCCCAATAAAATTCTGCTTATGGGCTTCTTCGGCGTAAGCGCTTCTCTTACCAAGCATGATTCTATGAAACTGTTTCATATTTATCCTCCGCGGTTACTAAGCTACGGCTCTTATTGCTTGCAGCTTTATATAAATAATCCTCCCCTATGATAATTGCGCTATTTTGTGCTTGATCTTTTTATGCTAAGCAATCGTAGGATTGTTTAGTCGTAAGCATGCGCACTATAAGGATAGCCAGTCATTTATTTCGCCACTTTTTATAAAGTCGGTAAAACCACGCTCTGATACTGTAACCTTATCATCCACGGATAGTAATTTGCCGTGGTTCATATAACTTTCGGCTATTCTCCCATAAATCTTTCTGCCTTCTTCAACGCCCCCACTTACTATTTTAAGCTTTTTAATGTCCCTGATGTTGTTTGCCATAAGAGTCAAGATATCATCATCAAACGCACTGAAGCCCACGCATAATACGGATCCCGTCTCTTTCAATAGAGGAGTGATCATATCTATATGTTTTTGATATATATATTCATACTTCCCGAGAGGAGCAGATATTGCAGGAAACCTGGCTATCTCCTTATAGAGTAAGCCATCAGCCATAGCAGTATGTTCTGTATATATCTCTTTTGACAACCGATTCTCAAAATCATCGGGGACCCTGTTGTTCTTGATATCATCCCATGTAATCTTATGCACATTACGCCTATACCAATTTACCGAGCCATGAGGTTTTGTATATTTAATTTTTATTCCATCCTTTGTTACGATGTTCATATAATCGTCGAGCGTATTTAATGCCACATTAGAGGATGCATTAATAGCATAATCCACCAATAGATCATAGTTCAAATTTATCCATATAATTTGATCATAGGCGCTCCCTATGACAGCTGTTATCAAGGATGTATAGTTTGAAGGCACCCCCAGCTTATCAGATATTATATATCCGTTACTAATAGCTAAGAACAGCTCATGCAGATAGATCGGAATTGACCAATAGCGATCTCGTAATTCTTTTGATCTATTATTTTTTACGCTTGCCAAATACGTTTCCAGATGTTGATTGTGAGGGCAATCATACCCCACCTGTGCTGCAATAGGGTTGCGTTTCAAATAATCTACAACACAATGAGTCGCACCCAGGCCGAGCCTTTTACCAGCTAAAAACAATTGGCTTGTAAGGGGAGGTTTGTGGTCTATGCTTACGTTTGAATATATAGAGCTAGCTGCATCGTGAGAAGCTCCAGCACCTGTAATAATCAGCAAGTTATTCATACGTTCATTCTATGGGTTCGAAAGAAGCATGTCAATATAAGAAAAGTCTCGTGTGATTTAGTAACTTATCATTACATTAATCACCAGCGCGCCACCGAAAATACCTTTTTCGTGCATTTCATAGTATTGATATAACTTGCCAGACCTTGTGATGTGTTCAGATATAACTGCTTGCAGAATATATAGGTTAGAGCAAAAAGAAGACCCTCACGAAGACATACGGGAAGGCCTCTTAAATAATATGGCGGAGAGATAGGGAGTCGAATAAGCATAAATCCGTAACTCTCGGTTGGATAATAGGTTACAGCACTACCGCCCTCCTATCAACGACTTATAGCATTCCATTAGTTCTATTAGTTCCGTACAGTAGTGTAGAGTTTCGCTTTAGTTGATCACAAAATGGCCACAAGCTATGCCTTAATATTGGATGACTTTTATTGTTTTACTATCTAGCGTATCAAGCAAGGAATTAGCAAGAGACAATATCCTGGCGCCTTTAGGAACGAGTAAATACCCGCTAACTTTAAGTCTCTTTTTAAATTCCATATATTCGATCATTTTCACTAATTGAGTTGTTGTATGCTCACTATACAAAGTTGATTCTATTTCTGCCTCAACAACAACTTCCTCAGTAACTTTATTGCTTACAGTAAACTTTTGAGCAAATATATCGGGCCGAAAATCAGGCATCGGTGACTTGGCCTCTCTAAAGCCCTTTGCGATAAGCTGCTTTCTAAATCTGACTATGAGCTCACTATGTAGCTCTGCCATTAAAGATGGCCCTTAACAAAAGTTGCTAAGTTAGAGTACCCACCCATTCCTGTGCCAAATCTACGCGCCCCTCCCTTATTGGATCTTTTCCAAAAATCAGCACCTAAGATTTTCAACCCACTCAGCACTTTGATAAAATCCTTATCTTTGTGCTTGTTCATTATCGCTGGGGCAATAAAGAAATTAAAGGCAAACGTCCCGGCCGTTTTTTGAATAAAATATTTACGAGGATCCTCGAAAGCCTCGGGAACGTTTGCTTTAACGGCCCACCAAAACTTTGCTAGCCGCTTTGCTGCTTTATGGGGTTGTTTTTGCTTTCCAGCGATGAATAATTGTCTAAGGGAGGAAACAAAAGATTTTTCAGTCGCAATGTGTGGATGCTGCTTTTCCTCATTTGGTTGTCTAATAACGCCATACCATGGGTTATTTGTTTCAATACGGCTATTTAAATCAATAGTTGCAGTAACTGCATGTAGCTCCCAGGGCTTTACATCTGCAACATCTTTAATTCTTTCATTCTCGATTAAAAGCCTCCTGGTAAGCGCAACGTCCATTTTTTTTGCTTTTGTATTTACAATATAAAACTGAGCGGCCTCATCAATCTTATCTAGCCCCTCAGTTATAACAATAGGAAAATCAAAATTATTATTCTTTAGCAAACGCTGATCTCTGGCCTCAACTAAACCTCGCAGCCTATGCTGCATATCAACTACCCAAACATCTGTGCCATCAGGAATTGTGAGGTGGTGAGTCTTGTGATTATATTTAGCCTTATTCTTTTCACGTATGTTAAGCAAGCCTGCGACAGGCATTATCGCATCTTTTCTCTCAAAATATTTAGCAATTTTTTTATACCGTTTTTCGTCGGGTTTCCTCTGGTAGCCTCTTTTCCGAACAACATTCTTTGGATCCCAAATATCCACGGAAAATCTTTCAATAACATTTATCGGAACTACACCCATATACATCTGATAGCCTCTTTGCTTAAACTTAATCGCTGGTATAATTAGACTCATATAATCCTCCTCAAAAAAATAAGATGGCACTAAACATAAAGCGCCATCTTAAACACCTACACCTGAATAAGCCTCTTGAGTTTCACATAAACATTGTACCTGTCATATAATATATTGTCAATATCATGCTAGGGGTTAACTGGTAGCTTTAAGCTAGACATCCCCTTTCGTTGTCCCTGCTTAAGCCATCTATCAATGTCTTTTTCATTAAATCGAACGGCAGATCCAACCTTGACGCTGGTAACAAATCCATAATGAGCCCACTGGTAAATGGTTGAAATGCCAACCTGCAGCGCATCTGATAGCTGTTTTGGAGTCAATAATTTTTGCATAAACAATGCCTTAGAGTTAGCAGTTCTCCGTTTTTTTGAAGATTGCAAAGACACCCAAACAATCGAACGATTATTTGACACATAGTCTTTTATACTTAACCCGCCTCACAGAGGGGGAGGATTTTTCGGACATCCACTATCCTTTAGGCAACAGATACCGGATATAGAGGTTCGGTTATGTAGACGTCATATTTGAGTGCATCCTACTCGCATGGCACCCCCCGAATAAGCCGATTCTAACCAGGTTAAAATAAGGGCTTTTTAACCTGGTTAGATTATTTTATTAAGCTTAGAAAGGATGTGTTTAGGTAGGTGTATGCCCTGGGGTGTACAGATTTTATAATTCAAGCTATCTTGATATGAGTTCACGCATTATATTGGTGATCGTCCCATGATGGTGATATTCATGTTTAACCACACCAACGCCGGGATAATACCACCAGGTTGAATCATCCGGGCAAGTCATATAGACGATCTTATAGCATCCCTTAAACGAGCCTGCCGGCACCACTATGTCCTCTTTCTTCTCAACATAGTAGCAATACATGTTGTCTTTTCGCCATTCATCCCGGCCCCACTTCATTCCAACCGCAAGAGGCCGGCTAAACTCTTGCCCGTCCGCATCCCCTACAACTTGATGAGACAGACGCTTTATGTCTACGGACTCATTAAGATATGGGCTGTGGAACTTTACTGATTCACCATTCATAGTCATATCCTGATCCTCTATGACTTCTCGATAGATAAGAGTGCTGCTATTCTGAGCCGTGGCCTTGCATAGAGGAAATACCATACTCATAATGCACAGTAGCGTTACGATAGCCTTTCTCACATCATTTCTCCAATATTTCTATATCATACATCACGGGTGCGCCATCAAGCTATAAAAGGCAGCTTCCCCTACTCTAGCTCTATCTCTATCGTCCCGATGCCCTCAGGGAGCGGCTTGGGTTCCGCACCATTGATCGAATACTCATACACATCATAGTCGAATGAACAGGCGAAGCAACGCTCGGCTTCTTTGCCATCAAATTTAATTACGAATCCACCGTCTGCCATTGTATCCTCCTTCATTTTTCCTTCTTCATATCTTTCCGGCCGCGGCTGATCGTATCAGCGGTTACGCCGAAGCGGCGCGCCAGGTCCTCGTTCGTAAAACTGTCAATATCCTCTCCCCGGTTCTTGAGATAAGCGGCTATCATGCGCACGAACTTCAGGCGGGATGAGTGGGTGAGCTCAGTCTCAGGCTTTATTATGTCCGACGGCATCGAAAAGTGCCCTCCGGGTATTTCGGTAAGCGTGATGTATGCGTCTTTGCCGTGGAAGAACTTGCAATGGATGAGACCGTAACGCTTCTCTAGGTTGCGGAGGCTGCGTATCGCCTGGCGGCGGAGAGCAGAGTCACTGCATTCCGGGCACATGCCTATGGTTATGCCGAAGGACTCCAGATCCACGAAGAACTCATTCTTTCCCGACTTCTCTGCAAGCGCGAGCGCCGCCAGGTACGAGTCCATCACGCGCTCCGCTCCCCAGATCACCATACTCGCAAAGTATCTGCGGTCCGTCATGAGCGCCTCCGGGATCTGGATCGACGCGGGCAGGCCCTCCGCGTAGAGCGCTTCGTGACGGGGCTTGGGCGAGTCTTTAACGGCCGGAGCGTCCGCATCCGGAAAACTGCTCATCCTCAGGAGCTTCATCTTCGCAAGGCCCGGGGAGTCAATGAGCGTGGCCGATTCATAGTTAGCGCGCAGTGCCGCGATCGACCAGTTCGTGCT
>Ga0209668_10001172_pt1 | contig 11143 bp, 4 predicted proteins | sample FrelakmetPLP11PL_FD_187150 | JGI IMG/M metagenome (GOLD analysis project Ga0209668, IMG submission 187150) | Freshwater lake sediment microbial communities from the University of Notre Dame, USA, for methane emissions studies - PLP11 PL (SPAdes)... | ecosystem: Environmental > Aquatic >... | reverse complement strand
CATCTGCACGTTGTCGCCCGGCATCACCATCTCGCGACCGGCCGGCAGCTGCGCCACGCCCGTCACGTCCGTCGTCCGGAAGTAGAACTGCGGACGGTACCCGTCGAAGAACGGCGTGTGACGACCACCCTCTTCCTTCGTCAGGATGTACACCTCCGCCTTGAACTTCGTGTGCGGCGTCACCGACTTCGGCGCCACGATGCACATCCCGCGCTCGAGGTCGTCCTTCTCCACCCCGCGCAGCAGCACGCCCACGTTGTCGCCCGCCATGCACTCGTCCATCTGCTTGCGGAACATCTCGATCCCGGTGACCACCGTGTCGCGCGTCTCCTTGATCCCGACCCGCTCCACCTTGTCGCCCACCTTCACCTTGCCGCGCTCGACACGTCCCGTGCCCACCGTGCCGCGGCCCGAGATCGAGAACACGTCCTCGATCGGCAGCAGGAACGGCTTGTCCACCATGCGCTCCGGCGTCGGGATGTAGCTGTCCACCGCCGCCATCAGGTCGAGGATCGGCTGGTTCGCCGCCGCGTCCTTGCCGCCGGCGTCCATCGCCACCTTGGCCGAGCCGCGGATCACCGGGATGTCGTCGCCGGGGAACTCGTACTTCTTCAGCAGTTCGCGGATCTCGAGCTCCACCAGGTCCAGCAGCTCCGGATCGTCGACCATGTCGCACTTGTTCATGAACACCACGATGTACGGAACACCCACCTGGCGCGCCAGCAGGATGTGCTCGCGCGTCTGCGGCATCGGACCGTCCGCCGCCGAGACCACCAGGATCGCGCCGTCCATCTGCGCCGCGCCCGTGATCATGTTCTTCACGTAGTCGGCGTGGCCCGGACAGTCCACGTGCGCGTAGTGCCGCGCCACCGTCTCGTACTCCACGTGCGCCGTCGCGATCGTGATCCCGCGCTCGCGCTCTTCCGGCGCGTTGTCGATCGAACCGTAGTCGCGCACCGAGATCTTCGGGTTGTTCTGCGACAGCACCATCGTGATCGCCGCCGTCAGCGTCGTCTTGCCGTGATCGACGTGGCCGATCGTCCCCACGTTCACATGCGGCTTGTTCCGCTCGAACTTCTGCTTGCCCATGCTACGGATCTCCCTTCACGCGAACCGGTGAACCGCGCCGTCCCCGGCGCGATGAGACAAACGACGCCCTCTCCGGTTCCGCCCTGCGGAACCGGATGAAGGCGCTCAGCCGATCCGATCCCGGACCGGAGCCCGTCCGGAGGACGGGCTTGGAGCTTGCCCCAGTGGGGCGGGTGTCAGCCCTTGACCTTCGCCACGATTTCTTCCGCGATCGACTGCGGAAGCGTGTCGTAGCGATGGAACTGCATGGAGTACACGGCGCGACCCTGCGTGATCGAACGCAGGCGCGTGGCGTACCCGAACATCTCAGCCAGCGGGACCGAGGCGGCGATGACACGTGCATCGGAGCGCTGGAACATTCCTCCGATGCGGCCGCGACGAGAGGTCAAGTCACCGATCACGTCGCCCATGTACTCCTCGGGCACCACCACCTCGACATCCATGATGGGCTCGAGCAGACGGGGCTTCGCCTTCTGGGCGAGCTCCCGGAAGGCGTACATGCCGGCGATCTTGAAGGCCATCTCCGAGGAGTCGACATCGTGGTACTGCCCGTCGACGAGAGCGGCCTTGACGTCCACGACCGGGTAACCGGCCAGGACGCCGTTCTCCATGGCTTCGAGAATCCCCTTCTCCACGGCCGACCAGTATTCACGCGGAATACGACCGCCGGTGACCTCGCTGGTGAACTCGAACCCCTTCGAGACATCCGTCTGGGGCTCGATCCGCAGCGTGACGACAGCGAACATGCCCTTGCCGCCGGTCTGCTTGACGAACCGGTGCGTGCCCTCGGTGACGTTGGTGATCGTCTCCTTGTACGCGACCTGGGGCTTGCCCACGTTCGCCTGCACGCCGAACTCGCGCATCATGCGATCGACGATGATCTCGAGGTGAAGCTCGCCCATGCCGGCGATGATCGTCTGGTTCGTCTCCTCGTCGGTGCGGACCCGGAACGTCGGGTCCTCCTCGGAGAGGCGGCCCAGGGCCGTGGCCATCTTCTCCTCGTCCACCTTGGACTTGGGCTCGATGGCGACGTGGATCACCGGCTCGGGGAAGTTCATGGACTCGAGGGCGACCGGGTAGTCCGGGTCGCACAGCGTCTCGCCCGTGGTGACGCGCTTGAGGCCGATGGCCGCCGCGATGTCGCCGCAGTAGACCTCGGTGATCTCCTCGCGCTTGTTGGCGTGCATCTGCACCAGACGGCCGATGCGCTCGTTCGAGCGGCGGTTCGCGTTGATGACGCCCGAGCCCGTCGTGATCTTGCCGGAGTACACGCGGAAGAACGTCAGCTTGCCGACGTACGGGTCGGTCATGATCTTGAACGCGAGCGCGGAGAACGGCTCGTCGTCGCTGGGACGGCGCGTCACGTGCTCGGTCGTGTACGGATCGTGGCCCTCGACGGGTTTCACGTCCACCGGTGCGGGCAGGTACTCGACGACGGCGTCGAGCAGGCGCTGCACGCCCTTGTTCTTGAACGCCGAGCCCAGCAGCACGGGGTTGATCCGGTTGGCCAGCGTGGCCTTGCGGATGAGCCCCTTGAGCTCCGCGGGGGTCGGATCCTGGCCCTCGAGGTACTTGTGCAGCACCTCGTCGTCGAACTCGGCGACGGACTCGACCAGCATGTGGCGATATTCCTTCGCCTTCTTCTCGAGGTCGTGCGGGATCGGTCCCAGCTCGAACTTGGTACCCGAGGGATCCTCGACGTACGTGATCGCCTCCATGCTGATCAGGTCGATTGCGCCAAGGAACTGGTCGTCGAGGGTGATCGGGATCTGCAGCGGCACGGGCTTCGCGCCGAGGCGATCCTTCATCATCTGGACGACGTGGAAGAAGTCGGCGCCGACGCGGTCCATCTTGTTGACGAAGGCGATGCGGGGCACGCTGTACTTGTCCGCCTGCCGCCACACGGTCTCGGACTGCGGCTCGACGCCGCCGACCGCGCAGAACACCGCGACCGCCCCGTCGAGCACGCGCAGCGAGCGCTCCACCTCGACCGTGAAGTCGACGTGACCCGGGGTGTCGATGATGTTGATGCGGTGATCCAGCCACTCGCACGTCGTGGCAGCCGAGGTGATCGTGATGCCCCGCTCGCGCTCCTGCTCCATGAAGTCCATGGTCGCAGCGCCTTCGTGCACCTCGCCCACCCGGTGGATTCGACCGGTGAAGAACAGAATTCGCTCGGTCAGCGTCGTCTTGCCGGCATCGATGTGAGCCATGATGCCGATATTGCGATACCGATCGAGCGATACGGAACGTGCCACGGTAACGACCTGCCTTCGTTCGTAAAAGTGGGTGTCGCGACTACCAGCGGTAGTGCGCGAACGCCTTGTTGGCTTCCGCCATCTTGTGCGTGTCTTCGCGCTTCTTCACCGCCCCGCCGCCGTTCTTGCTGGCGTCGAGGATCTCGGCGGCGAGCTTGTCCCGCATCGTCTTCTCGCCGCGGGCGCTGCCGTAGGTGATGAGCCAGCGGATCGCGAGCGCCGTACGGCGCTCGGGACGCACTTCGATCGGCACCTGGTAGTTCGCTCCACCGACGCGCCGGCTCTTCACCTCGAGGACCGGCTTGACGTTGTTCATCGCGGCCTTGAGGACGGTCATCGCATCCTGCCCGGACCGGACCTCGATCTGCTTCATGGCACCGTAGAAGATTCCTTCGGCGGTGCTGCGCTTGCCGCCATCCATCAGGCTGTTCACGAAGCGCGTGACGAGCGGATTCTCGTAGATCGGATCCGCGACGGGCTCACGCTTCGCGATGTGCTTCTTCCTCGGCATGCGAATCCTTCCTCACGACGACGCAGGGCACGCGCGCGGTCACTCGCCCCGGCGACCGCCGGGCGCGGAGAGGGACCGCGGCGCAACCCTACTTCTTGGTCTTGCCGCCTGCCTTCTTGGTCTTGGTACCGTACTTCGACCGGCTGCGGGTGCGTCCATCCACGCCACTGGCGTCGAGGGTTCCACGAACGATGTGGTACCGGACACCAGGGAGATCCTTCACACGCCCGCCGCGGATCAGCACGATGGAGTGTTCCTGGAGGTTGTGACCTTCGCCCGGAATGTAGCAGGTCACTTCCATTCCGTTGGTGAGCCGGACACGGGCGACCTTGCGGAGCGCCGAGTTCGGCTTCTTCGGAGTGGAGGTGTAGACGCGCGTGCACACGCCACGCTTCTGCGGCGCGGACTTGAGCGCAGGCGCACCCGTCTTCTTCAGGATCCGGGACCGGCCCTTGCGGACCAGCTGATTCAGAGTCGGCAAAACGTCCTCCATGGCGGTGGCGCGTGGCCTTAACCGCGCAGAAAGCGGAAGTTACGGGATTCGGACCCGATCGGTCAAGGAGCAATTTCCCCACCCGGACCGGCCGCCGGACCCCGGCGAGGCCGCCCTGGGGCGGCTTCGCGGCGCACGACCGGCCGGACCTCCGTTCCGGAGGCCCGACCTCGCGCCTAATTCATTGTGAACACGGTTTTTAGGCCGTCTTCGTCGTCTCAGCCTCGAGCTCCGTCGGGGCGGCGGCTTCCGGGGCTGCCGGCGGCTCGACCAGTTCGGCCTCGAGGCGCAGGCTGCGGTACTTCTGGATGCCGGTCCCGGCCGGGATCAGGTGGCCGATGATCACGTTCTCCTTGAGGCCGCGCAGGTGGTCCGTGGAGCCCTGGATCGCCGCCTCGGTGAGGACGCGGGTGGTCTCCTGGAACGAGGCGGCCGAGATGAACGACTGCGTCGAGAGCGAGGCCTTGGTGATGCCGAGCAGCAGCGGCTGGTACTGCGCCGTCGCCAGGCCCTCCCCGCGCACCCGCCCGTTCTCCTCGAGCACGATCTGGCGGTCGACCTGCTCCCCTTCGAGGAACACCGTGTCGCCCGGGTCGTCGATGCGCACCTTCTGCAGCATCTGCCGGACGATCACCTCGATGTGCTTGTCGTCGATGCGCACGCCCTGGAGGCGGTAGACCTCCTGGATCTCGTTGACCAGGTACTCCTGCACTTCCTCGATGCCCTTGATGCGCAGGACGTCGTGGGGGTTCACGGAGCCTTCGGTCAGCCGCTCGCCCGCCCGCACGTAGCTGCCTTCCTGCACGTGCAGGTGGCGGCCCTGCGGGATCAGGTACTCGCGGTTGTCGCCGTCGTCACCGATCACGGCCAGCTTGCGCAGGCCGCGCGAGACGCCGCCGAATTCGCAGCGCCCGTCGATCTCGGAGACGGTGGCCGCATCGCGCGGGCGACGGGCCTCGAAGAGCTCGGACACGCGCGGCAGGCCGCCCGTGATGTCGCGCGTCTTCGACGACTCGCGGCGGATCTTGACCAGGCTCTGGCCGGCCACGACGGTGTCGCCGTCGAGCACCTGCAGGCGCGAACCGGTGGGCAGCGGGTAGTGCGCCGTCTTCTTGCCCTTGGCGTCGAGGATGTCGATCGCCGGCTGCAGCTCCTTGTCCTTGTCCTCCATGATGACCTGGAGCTTGAGGCCGGTGACTTCGTCGACCTCCTCGCGGACCGTGCGCTTGTCCTTGACGTCGACGAACTTCACGGTGCCGCCGACCTCGGTCACGACCGGCTTCGAGTAGGCGTCCCACTCGAACAGGTCGGTGCCGTCCTCGACGATCTCGCCGTCCTTCACGAACAGGATCGCGCCGTACGGCGGGTTGTAGCGCTGGCGGACGCGCCCGGTATCGGCCTCGACCAGCTCGATCTCGCCGCGGTGGCCGACGATGACGCCCATCGGCTTCGACTGCGGCGCCTGCGGCGGCACCCACTCCACGGACTCGACGCCGTGGAACAGCAGCTTGCCGCCGCCCTTGGCCGCGATGCGCGAGGCCTCGACGATGCGGCTGGCCGTGCCGCCGATGTGGAACGTGCGCAGCGTGAGCTGCGTGCCCGGCTCGCCGATCGACTGCGCGGCGATGACGCCGACCGACTCGCCGATGTCGACGGGACGGGCGTTCGCCAGGTTGCGGCCGTAGCAGTTCGCGCACACGCCGCGGCGCGCCTCGCACGTCAGGACGGACCGGATGCGGATCTGCTCGAGGCCCGACTTCGAGGCCTCCTCGATCCGCTCGGCCAGCTCCTCGTCGATGAGCGCCCCACCCTGGACGAGCAGCTCCTTGGTGATCGGGTGATGGACGTCCTCGCAGGTGACGCGGCCGAGGATGCGATCGCCCAGCGGCTCGATCGTCTCCTCCCCGTCCTTGAGCGCCTTGACGGGCAGCCCGCGGACCGTGCCGCAGTCGATCTCGTTGATGATCACGTCCTGTGCCACGTCGACCAGGCGCCGGGTCAGGTACCCGGCATCGGCCGTCTTGAGCGCGGTGTCGGCGAGACCCTTGCGCGCGCCGTGCGTCGAGATGAAGTACTCGAGCACGGTGAGGCCTTCCTTGAAGTTGTGGATGACCGGGGACTCGATGATCTCGCCCAGGCCACCGGTGACGCGCTTCTGCGGCTTGGCCATCAGGCCGCGCATGCCGGCCAGCTGGCGCACCTGCTCGCGCGAACCACGGGCGCCCGAGTCGGCCATCATGAAGATCGGGTTGAACCCGGTCTTGTCCGCCGCGAGGCCGTCGAACGTGACCTCCTCGACCTCGGTCGTCACGTGGGTCCACGTGTCGATGACCTTGTTGTACCGCTCGCCCTCGGTGATGAGGCCCTTGCGGTACTGCTTCATGATGGTCTCGATGTCGGCGTGCGCGCGCTCGATGATCTTGGCCTTCTCGGGCGGCACGCGGATGTCGTCGATGCCCACCGTGATGCCGGCGCGCGTCGCGTAGCGGAAGCCGAGGTCCTTGAGGTCGTCGAGCAGCGACGCCGTCGCCTCGGGCCCGAGGCGCGAGAACGTGTCGCCGACGATCTTCTCCAGGCTCTTGCGGTTCTGCGACTCGTTGCGGTAGCCGAGCGCGGCCGGCAGGACGTCGTTGAAGAACACGCGTCCCGCGGTCGTGCGCACCCGCTGTCCCGAGAGGACCACGCGGATGTGCTCGTGCAGGTCGACGACGCCGTTGTCGTACGCGGCGCGCACCTCGACCGGGCCGTAGTAGGTGCGCAGCTTGTCGTCCGGCCGCGCGTCCTCGCGATCCTTGGTCAGGAAGTGGCAGCCGAGAACGATGTCCTGGTTCGGCGTGGCGAGCGGACGACCCGACGCGGGCGACAGGATGTTGTTCGTCGCCAGCATCAGGAGCGAGCACTCGATCTGCGCCTCGAACGAGAGCGGCACGTGCACCGCCATCTGGTCGCCGTCGAAGTCGGCGTTGAACGCCTGGCAGACCAGCGGGTGGATGCGGATGGCCTTGCCCTCGACCAGCACCGGCTCGAACGCCTGGATGCCCAGGCGGTGGAGCGTCGGCGCGCGGTTGAGGAGCACCGGGTGGTTCTGGATGATCTCGCCGAGGATGTCCCAGACCTCGGGACGCTCGCGCTCGACCAGCCGCTTGGCGCTCTTGACCGTCTGCACGAAGCCGCGGTCCTCGAGCTTGCGGATGATGAACGGCTTGAACAGCTCGAGCGCCATGTTCTTGGGCAGGCCGCACTGGTGGAGCTTGAGCTCCGGACCGACGACGATGACCGAACGACCCGAGTAGTCCACGCGCTTGCCGAGCAGGTTCTGGCGGAACCGGCCCTGCTTGCCCTTGAGCATGTCGGACAGCGACTTGAGCGGGCGGTTGCCCTGCCCGCGCACGGCGCGGCTGCGGCGACCGTTGTCGAACAGAGCGTCGACGGCCTCCTGCAGCATGCGCTTCTCGTTGCGCAGGATGACCTCGGGCGCCCGGATCTCCATCAGCTTCTTCAACCGGTTGTTGCGGTTGATGACGCGACGGTACAGGTCGTTGAGGTCGGACGTGGCGAAGCGGCCGCCCTCGAGGGGGACGAGCGGGCGCAGGTCGGGCGGCAGCACCGGGATGACCTGGAGGATCATCCACTCGGGGCGGTTCTTGCTCTGGCGGAACGCCTCGACGATGCGGAGGCGCTTGAGCATCTCCTTCTTCCGCTGCACCGACTTCTCGTGCTTCGCGTTGTTGCGCAGCTCGGCCGACAGGTCCTCGAGGTCGATCTCGGCCAGCAGGTCGCGGATCGCGTCCGCGCCCATCTTGGCGACGAGGCCCGAGTTCGGTTCCTCGGTCTCGATCTCGAAGTACTTGTCCTCCGAGATGATCTCCTTCTTCTTGAGGCCCGTGACCCCCGGCTCGATGACCACGTACGACTCGTAGTAGAGGATCCGCTCCAGGTCGCGGATCGACATGTCGAGCAGGTGGCCGATGCGGCTGGGGACGCCCTTGAAGAACCAGATGTGCGAGACCGGCACCGCGAGCTCGATGTGACCGAGCCGCTCGCGGCGCACCTTCGCCTGCGTCACCTCGACGCCGCAGCGATCACAGATCACGCCGCGATAGCGGATGCGCTTGTACTTGCCGCAGTTGCACTCCCAGTCCTTGACCGGGCCGAAGATCTTCTCGCAGAACAAGCCGTCCTTCTCGGGCTTGAACGAGCGGTAGTTGATCGTCTCCGGCTTGGTCACCTCGCCGTGCGACCACGAGCGGATGATCTCGGGCGAGGCCAGGCGAATGCGGATCGAGTTGAACGAAGCCTTCTTGCCCCGGTCCCGGTCCTCGACGCGCGTGAGGCTCACCTTGCCGAGCGCGCCCGTGAGCGGGTTCGTCGTACCGGTGGGTTCCATCATCGACATGTGCGCCCTCTCCTTCCGAAGGCCCGCGGCCCATGGAGCCGCGGGAGTGCAGTCCGGACTTCTAGGCCTCTTCGAACTGCACGTCCAGGCAGAGGCTCTGCAGCTCCTTCACCAGCACGTTGAACGACTCGGGCACGCCGGGCTCCGGCGGGTTCTCGCCCTTGACGATGGCCTCGTAGATCCGCGAGCGGCCGCTGACGTCGTCGGACTTCACCGTCAGCAGCTCCTGCAGCGTGTACGCGGCGCCGTACGCCTCGAGGGCCCACACTTCCATTTCGCCGAAACGCTGGCCGCCGAACTGGGCCTTGCCCCCGAGCGGCTGCTGCGTGACGAGCGAGTACGGACCCGTGGAGCGGGCGTGGATCTTGTCGTCGACCAGGTGCGACAGCTTGAGCATGTAGATGTAGCCGACGGTGACGCGCTGGTGGAACGCCTCGCCCGTGCGTCCGTCGAGGAGCTCGGTCTTGCCGTCCTCGGGCAGGTTCGCCTGGCGCAGCGCCGCCTTGATCTCGTCGACGGTGGCGCCCGCGAACACGGGCGTCGCGACCGGCTGACCCAGGGCGTCGGCCGCCCAGCCGAGGTGCGTCTCGAGCACCTGGCCGATGTTCATGCGCGACGGCACGCCGAGCGGGTTGAGCACGATCTCGATGGGCCGACCGCTGGGGAGGTACGGCATGTCCTCCTCGGGCAGCACCTTGGCGACGACACCCTTGTTGCCGTGGCGGCCGGCCATCTTGTCGCCGACCGAGAGCTTGCGCTTCTTGGCGACATAGACCTTGACCAGCTTGACCACGCCGGGCGGCAGCTCGTCACCGCGCGAGACCTTGTCGATCTCCTTCTCCAGCTCCTTGTCCACGCGGGCCATGGCCGACTGCGCGCCGTGCATCTGGCGCCAGAAGCGCTCGTTCACCTTGTCGTCCTTGGTGACGGCCTGGTTCCACGGGATGTCGTCGAGGTCGATCTCGGCCAGGAACTCGGCGGAGAACTTCTTCCCCGCGCGGGCCAGCGGCTCGTCCTTGCTGCGCGACGTGAGCTTGTTGACCACGTGGCCGTCGAGGAGCTCGGCGAGGCCGGAGACGCGCACCTCGAGGATGCGATCGCGCTCCTTCTTCGACTGGCGGCGCAGCTTCTCGATCTTCTTCTTCTCCTGCTTCTTCGTGTCGTCGTCCTTCTCCTTGCGGGAGAAGACCTTGATGTCGATCACGATGCCGTCCATCCCCGGGGGGGCCTTGAGCGACGCGTCACGCACGTCGCCGGCCTTGTCGCCGAAGATGGCCTTGAGCAGGCGTTCCTCGGGCGACAGCTCCTGCTCGCCCTTGGGGGTGACCTTGCCGACCAGGATGTCGCCGGCGCGCACGCGGGCGCCGATGCGGACCACGCCCTCGTCGTCCAGGTTCTTGACCGCGTCCTCGGACACGTTCGGGATCTCGCGCGTGATCTCCTCGACGCCGCGCTTGGTGTCCCGGACCTGCAGCTCGAACTCCTCGATGTGCACGGACGTGAAGATGTCGTCCTTGATCGCCTTCTCGGAGACGAGGATGGCGTCCTCGAAGTTGTAGCCGCCCCAGGGCATGAAGGCCACGAGGACGTTGCGGCCGAGCGCGAGCTCGCCGTTCTTCGTGCCCGGGCCGTCGGCGATGATCTCGCCCTTCTTGAGGCGCTGGCCCTCCTGCACGACCGGCCGCTGGTTGAGGCAGGTGTCCTGGTTCGAGCGACGGAACTTGGTCAGCTTGTAGACGTCGAGGTTGGCGTGCTCCGAGTAGTCGACGTCGGCCTCGTTGGCCTGGTCGTAGCGCACGGCGACCATCTCGCTGGACACGAACTCGACCACGCCCGCGCGGCGGGCGAGGATCAGCGCACCCGAGTCCATCGCCACCTTGCCCTCAAGCCCGGTGCCGACGAGCGGCGTCTCGGTCTGCAGGAGGGGCACGGCCTGGCGCTGCATGTTCGATCCCATCAGCGCGCGGTTCGCGTCGTCGTGCTCGAGGAACGGAATGAGCGCGGCGGCCGGCGAGACGAGCTGGATGGGCGAGATGTCCATGTACTGGACGTCGTCCGGCGACGACGCGACATACTCGCCGCGGTCGCGCACCGTGATCGTGTCCCCCAGGATGCGGCCGGTCTTCTTGTCGATCGGCGTGTTCGCCGGCGCGACGCGGTAGCGACCCTCGATGTCGGCCGACAGGAACTCGACCGACTTCTTGTCGACGATGCCGTTCTTGACCCGCCAGTACGGCGTCTCGAGGAAGCCGAACTCGTTGACGCGCGCATAGGTCGAGAGCGACGAGATGAGGCCGATGTTCGGGCCTTCCGGCGTCTCGATCGGGCACATGCGGCCGTAGTGCGTGTAGTGGACGTCGCGGACCTCGAAGCCCGCGCGGTCGCGGGTGAGGCCG
>Ga0209668_10001171_pt1 | contig 11144 bp, 7 predicted proteins | sample FrelakmetPLP11PL_FD_187150 | JGI IMG/M metagenome (GOLD analysis project Ga0209668, IMG submission 187150) | Freshwater lake sediment microbial communities from the University of Notre Dame, USA, for methane emissions studies - PLP11 PL (SPAdes)... | ecosystem: Environmental > Aquatic >... | reverse complement strand
GAGTGCACTGGCGCGGCGCGCCGCCGACACGCGAGCACGCGCGGCGCAACGCGTCTACGTGTTGCCCGGCCTGATGGGATCGCGCATCGGCACGCGCGGCGTGCTGCTCGACGACGTGCTCTGGGTGGACCTGATCGAGATTGCCGCGGGTCACCTCACCCGGCTCGCCCTGCCCCGCGGCGCGCGCCTCGCGGCGCTCGGCGCGATGCTCCTCAACACGCTGAAGCTCAAGCTGTCGCTGCAGATCGCCGGCTTCGACACACGGCTGCACCCGTACGACTGGCGCATGAGCATCGGCATCCTGGCCGCTGAGCTCGGCAGGAGAATCGAGGACGAAGGCGCCCGCAAGGTGATGCTGGTCGGGCACAGCATGGGGGGCGTGGTCGCGCGCGCGGCGCTCGCAACCGCCGGCCAGGAGCGCATCACGCGCGTCGTACAGCTGGGCTCGCCGAATGCCGGCTCGTTCGCCCCCGTGCTGGCACTGCGCGGGGTCTATCCGACGGTGCGCAAGCTGGCCGCGCTCGACCAGCGCCACGATGCCGAGGATCTGGCGCGGATCGTGTTTCGCACGCTGCCGGCCCTGCACGAGCTGCTGCCGGATCCCCGCATCGCGCCTGCCCCGGACCTGTTCGATGCGGGCAGCTGGCCGGACGACGCGCTGCGGCCGGATCCGCAGATGCTGGCGGCCGCTGCTGCGGCGCGGACGCACTGGCCTGTCGACGATCCCCGCTGCCTGCACGTAGTCGGCGTGCGGCAGGAGACGGTGACGCGCGCGATTCCGAACGGCGACGACTTCGATTACGTCGTGACGCCCGACGGCGACGGCACGGTGCCCTTGTCCCTGGCACTGCTGCCAGGGCAGGCCGCCTGGTATGTCGCCGAAAAGCACGGTGGCTTGCCGAACAACGGACGGGTGATCGCCGCCACGGTCGACCTGCTGCGCACGGGGACGACGTCGCGCTTGCCGACGACTGCGCGACGCGCACGCCCGCCGGCGGGCCGGACCGTCAGCGAAGGCGCGCTGCGGCGCATCGCGCCGCACAAGATCCGCTGGCAGGCGCTCTCGCTCGACGCGCGCCGCCGGCTGCTGGAGCCCGTCGTGTCGCCGGAATTTCACGGTGCCGTCGCCGCCGACGACCTGGCCTTGCGCACGGGCCCGGCGTCGCCGGGCGGCGCGCCGGCCACGCACAAGCGCGTGGTCGAACTGCGCCTGGCGCGCGGCAGCATCGTCGAGGCCAATGCGCGCGCGCTCGTGCTCGGCGTGTTCCGCAACGTCGATCCAGCGGGCGCAGCCGCGGCCGTCGATCGCAGCCTCGGCGGGGCGATCCGCGAGTTCACGCTGCGCCGCATGTTCTCGGGGGACCTGGGCCAGGTGTTCGTGATGCCGGCGGCGCGCAGCCCGTTGCTGGCCGAGCTCGTGCTGTTCGCCGGGCTCGGGGATTTCGACGAATTCGGCACGGAGGCGCAGTCGTTCGTCGCCGAGAACATCGTCCGCACGCTGGCGCGAACGCAGGTCGAAGACTTCGCGACCGTGCTGTTCGGCGCGGGCTCCGGCGTTCCGGTGGCGCTGGCCGTCGAGCACCAGTTGCAGGGTTTCCTCGCGGGCCTGCGGCACGCGGACCCCGGGCAGGTGGTGCGCCGGATCACGCTCTGCGAAATCGACGCGCGCAAGTTCGAGGCCCTGCAGCGGGCCACACGGCGCGTGGCCGGGCAACTGGCAGCTGATGACTTCGAGCTGGTCATCGACGAGACGGCGCTGCCCTCCGCCGGCGCGCCGGCTGCACCTCTCCGCCAGCGCCGCGGACGCATGCGGCCGGCGCCCCCGGATCCCGCGTACCTGCTCGTCGCACTGCGTGAGCACAGCCGCAACGAATTCGAGAGCCGCTGTTCCCTGCTGACCGCCGGCGCGAAAGCCGCGGTGTTGTCCGGAACCGTCGTGCTCGCGAAGCAGGACCTCCTGCGACTGCTCGAGCCCGTCGAATCGGGAGCAATGGCTGCCCGCGACATGGCCCGCTTCGGCACCGGGCTCGGCAAGCTGCTGCTGCCATCGAGCGTGCGCGAGGGCCTCGAGACCATGACGAACCGGCCGCTCGTCGTGGTGCATGATCGCGAGGCTTCGCGTGTTCCCTGGGAGGCCCTGCGCATCGGTGGCGTGCACCCGGCACTCGAGCGCGGCGCGAGCCGGCGCTACGAGGCGGAGACGCTGACCGTGGCGCGCTGGCGCGAAGACCGTGCGCCTGGAGATCGCCTCAACGTGCTGCTGGTGGCCAATCCTACGGGCGACCTGCCGGGCGCCACGGCCGAAGCTGGCGTGCTGCGTCGCCTGCTGAGCCCAGGACAGACGGACCTGGACGTACTGGAGGGTCGCGATGCCACGCGTGCCCGGATCCTGGCGGCGCTGGCCGCGGGCGACTGCGACGTGCTGCACTTCGCCGGCCACGGCTTCTTCGACGCCACGGAACCGGGCCGCAGCGGTCTCATCTGCGCCGACGAGGAGGTGCTGCGTGGCGCGGACCTCAACGGCCTCGGCAACCTGCCTGCGCTCGTGTTCTTCAACGCCTGCGAGGCGGCACGGGTGCGCCGGGTGCCGCGCCGAATCAGGACGCAACGCCTGTTCGGGCCGCACCGGTCCTCGAGCATCGCCGAGGCATTTCTTGCCGGCGGCGTAGCGAATTTTCTCGGCACGCACTGGCCGGTCGGCGATGAGGCGGCGCTGCAGTTCTCGACCCGGCTCTACGCTGGCCTGCTCGACGGCGCGCGCCTCGGCGACGCCGTGCTGGCGGCACGGCTGCGCGTGTTCGAGTCGGGCTCGATCGACTGGGCGGACTATGTCCACTACGGCAACCCGGCGTTCCTGTTGCACGGCCTCGCGGGGCCGGCCGGGTGATTGCTGCGTTGCAGAACGCCCCACGGGCCGTTGCGCTGCGGCACGAAACCGCTAAGCTCCCGGTTCGCTCAACCGCATCGAGAACTCCGTGACCTCGCCACCGACCGACACGTCGAATCCCGACTATTTCCACCGGGTCGTCGATTGCCAGTGGGCCTGCCCGGCCCACACCGATGTCCCCGAGTACATCCGCTTGATTGCGCTGGGCGAATTCTCGGACGCCTACCTGGTGAACCGGGAGTCGAACGTGTTCCCGGGGATACTCGGACGCGTCTGCGACCGCCCTTGCGAGCCCGCCTGCCGGCGCGGCCGGGTCGAGGACAAGCCGGTCGCCATCTGCCGCCTGAAGCGTGTCGCAGCCGACCACAAGGACGACATCAGCTCGCGGTTGCCCGTGATCCCGAAGCAGAAGAACGGCAAGCGCGTGGCCTGCATCGGCGCCGGCCCGGCCTCCCTGACGGTCGCCAACGACCTGCTGCCCCTCGGTTACGAAGTGGTGGTCCTCGAGCAGTGGGACAAGCCCGGCGGCCTGATGCGCACCAACATCCCGGCGTTCCGGCTGCCGGAGAGCGTGCTCGCCGAGGAAATCGGCTACATCGAGTCGATGGGCGCGCAGATCCGCTACAACTCGCGCGTCGACAGCATGCGCAAGCTGCTCGAGACCGGCGGGTACGACGCCGTGTTCGTGGGCAGCGGCGCGCCCAAGGGCAAGGAACTCGAGCTGCCGGGACGCCAGGAGGGCGGCGCCAACATCCACATCGGCATCCAGTGGCTCGAGTCGGTGGCGTTCAAGCACGTCGACAGGATCGGCGACCGGGTGCTGATCATCGGCGTCGGCAACACGGCGATGGACTGCTGCCGCTCGTCGCTGCGCCTCGGTGCTTCGAGCGTGAAGGTCATGGCGCGCAAGCCGCGCCAGTTCTTCAAGGCCTCGGAGTGGGAACTCGAGGACGCCGAGTCGGAGAACGTCGAGATCGTGGTCAACCACGCGCCGAAGTCCTTCGTGATCGAGAACGGCCGGCTCGCCGGCATGGTGTTCGACCGGATGGAATACGACTTCGACGCCAGCGGCCGCATCACGGCCGAGCGCGTCGTGGGCGAGGCCCACTTCCCGGCCACGGACGTGATCCTCGCCATCGGCCAGGAGAACGCGTTCCCGTGGATCGAGAACGACCTCGGCATCGAATTCGACAAGTGGCACGTGCCGGTCGTGGACACGACGACGCACCAGTCCACGCGGCCCGGCGTGTTCTTCGGCGGCGACGCGGCGTTCGGCCCGAAGAACATCATCTGGGCGGTGGAGCACGGCCACCAGGCGGCGATCTCGATCCACAACCACTGCATGGGCCAGGCGGTCACGAACCGGCTGCCGCCCACGCTGAACCTTTCCTCGCGCAAGATGGGCCTGCACGAGTGGTCGTACAAGAACGACTACAACCCCGTCGCGCGGCGCCTGGTGCCGCACGTGAGCCTCAAGGAGCGGTTCAAGAAGATCAACATCGAGGTCGAGCTCGGCTTCGACGCCGAGCAGGCCGCCCTCGAGGTGCAGCGCTGCCTCAACTGCGACGTGCAGACCGTCTTCGAGGCGAAGCTGTGCATCGAATGCGACGCCTGCGTCGACATCTGCCCCACGGACTGCCTCACCATCACGCGCAACGGTGAGGAAGCGGAGCTCGCGCAGCGGCTCATGGCGCCGCGCAAGCACCCGCTCCAGCCCCTGTACGTGTCCGGCGCCCTCAAGCAGACCGGCCGCGTCATGGTGAAGGACGAGGACCTCTGCGTTCATTGCGGACTCTGCGCCGAGCGCTGCCCCACGGCCGCCTGGGACATGCAGAAGTCGAAGATCAACCTGCCCCACGCCAGCGATCACACATGGCCCAGTCCCCAGCACCTCAAGACCGCGTAAACGACTTCGTCATCAAGCTCGCGAACGTGAACGGCACCGGCTCCGCCAGTGCCAACTCGCTGCTGATGAAGTCCATCTTCCGGATGGGCATCCCGGTGATGGGGAAGAACTACTTCCCGTCCAACATCCAGGGCCTGCCCACCTGGTACGAGATCCGCGTGACGAAGGACGGTTACGTCGCCCGCTCCGGGCGCGTCGACCTGATGGTCGCCATGAACGCGGAGACGTACCACAAGGACGTCCGCGAAGTGAGCGCGGGCGGCTACCTGATCTACGACTCCACGTGGCCCCGCGCGACGGTGCTCACGCGCGACGACATCACGATCCTCGGGGCGCCGCTCGCGAAGATCTGCAACGAGAACTTCGTCGGCGTGCGCAACCGCATCCTGATGAAGAACGTCATGTATGCCGGCCTGCTCGCCGCGCTGCTCGAGATCGACGTCGAGGTCATCCGCGCGCTGCTCACGGAGAGCTACGCCAGGAAGCCGGCGCTGGTCGACGCCAACATGAAGGCGGTCCAGCTCGGCTACGACTACGCGAAGAGCCACCTGCCCTGCCCGCTGCCGCTGCGCGTCGAGCGCATGGACAAGACCAGGGGCCACATCGTCATCGACGGCAACACCGCGGCCGGCCTGGGCGCCGTCTATGCGGGCGCCACCGTCGGCCCCTGGTATCCGATCACGCCCTCCACCTCGCTCATGGACGCGTTCAAGAGCTTCTGCGCGAAGCTCCGCGTCGACCCGGAGACCGGCAGGAACAACTACGCCGTGATCCAGGCCGAGGACGAGCTCGCCGCGATCGGCATGGTGCTGGGCGCCAACTGGAACGGCGCACGCGCGTTCACGGCCACCAGCGGCCCCGGCATCTCGCTCATGAGCGAGTTCATCGGCCTCGCCTACTACGCCGAGATCCCCGCCGTGGTGTTCGACGTGCAGCGCGTCGGCCCCTCGACCGGCATGCCCACGCGCACGCAGCAGTGCGACCTGATGCTCTGCGCGTACGCGTCGCACGGCGACACGAAGCACGTGCTGCTGTTCCCGTCGAATCCCGAGGAATGCTTTTACATGGCGGTGCAGGCGTTCGACCTGGCCGAGCGCCTGCAGACGCCGGTATTCGTCATGTCCGACCTCGACATCGGCATGAACGACTGGATGTGCCCGGAGCTCAAGTGGGACGACAGCTACCGTCCCGACCGCGGCAAGGTGCTGTCCAAGGAAGAGATCGAGGCGCTGCCCAAGTTCCACCGCTACCTCGACAAGGACGACGACGGCATCCCGTACCGCACGCTGCCGGGCGTCTCGCCGAAAGGCGCGTATTTCACGCGCGGCTCCGGCCACAACCAGTACGGCGGCTACACCGAGGACTCGGCGGAGTACCAGGTGGTCCTGGACCGCCTGCTGCGCAAGTTCAAGCGCGCCAGGGCCCTCGTGCCGCCGCCGGTCATCGAGGCGACGGGCACGAGCGACATCGGCCTGGTCGCGATCGGCAGCAGCCGCGGCGCGGTGAACGAGGCGCGCGACATCCTGCACAAGCGCGGCATCGCGGTCGACTACATGCGCATCAAGGCCTTCCCGTTCACGAAGGAAGTCGAGGCGTTCATGGCCTCGCACGAGAAGATCTTCGTCGTCGAGCAGAACCGCGACGCGCAGCTGCGCTCGCTCATCACGCTCGAGACGGACGTGCCGAAGTCCAAGCTGCACTCCATCCTGCATTACAGCGGCCTGCCGATGACCTCCAAGGAGATCGTCGAGGCCGTGATTGCGGAACTCGGCGACGCGAGGCGCCACGCCGCGCTCGCCTCTGCCACCTGACTCCCGACGGCCACATCCCATGTCCTTCATCAACAAGCCGAAAGTCCGTCACCCCGATTTGCCGAAGAACGAGCTCGGGCTCACGCGCCGCGATTACGAAGGCGCCATGTCCACGCTCTGCGCCGGCTGCGGGCACGATTCCGTCACCGCCTCGATCATCGAGGCCATCTGGGAGCTGGGCCTGCGCCCGGAGCAGCTGGCGAAGCTCTCCGGCATCGGCTGCTCCTCGAAGACGACGGCGTACTTCGCCAGCGGCGCGCACGGCTTCAACGGCGTGCACGGGCGCATGCCGTCGGTCGCCGCGGGCGCCAACGCCGCGAACCGCAACCTGCACTACATCGGGGTCTCGGGCGACGGCGACTCGCTGTCGATCGGCTTCGGCCAGTTCGCGCACGCGATCCGCCGCAACGTGAACATGCTGTACATCTGCGAGAACAACGGCGTGTACGGCCTCACCAAGGGCCAGTTCTCCGCGTCGGCGGACATCGGCACGAAGTCGAAGAAGGGCGAGGAGAACCAGCAGGCCCCGGTCGACCCCTGCCTCGCGGCGCTGAGCCTCGGCGGCACGTTCATCGCGCGCAGCTTCTCCGGCGACAAGGAGCAGCTGGTGCCGTTGATCAAGGCGGGGCTGATGCACAAGGGCTTCGCGATGATCGACGTCATCTCGCCGTGCGTGACGTTCAACGACCACGTGGGCTCGACCAAGAGCTACGCCTTCACCCGCGAGCATTACCACGAGGCGGTGCACGCCGATTACATCCCGCTGCGCCAGGAGATCAAGGCGTCGTACGGCGCAGGCGACGTGCTGCCGGTGCAGGTGCACGACGGCAGCACGATCCTGCTGCGCAAGCTCGACAAGGACTACGACCCGACGCACCGCGGCAAGGCATTCGAGTACCTGCGCAGCAAGCTGCGCGAGGGCGAGCACGTCACCGGCCTGATCTTCGTCGCCGGGGGCTCGCAGGACATGCACGACATGATGGGGACCACGGACGTGCCGCTGAGCCAGCTGCCCTACGAGACGCTGCAGCCGGGGGCCGCGGGCCTGGCGAAGATCCTCAAGCGTTACGCCTGACCCCTTGCGTACGCCTGCAAGAGCTGCGCTGCTGGTGCTGGCCCTGGCGGCGAGCGGCGCTCCGGTGCGAGCGGACAGCGTTTACCGCTGGGTGGACGCCGAGGGCGTCATCCACATTTCCAGCACCAAGCCGCCGAGCGGGGTGCAGGCGGAGCGGATCGAGGTGCGCAGCTCGCCGTCGAAGCGCCCGGGCACGGGTACGAGCCGGCCCTCAGGCGCGTCGGGCGGCAGCGCATCCTCCGCGTCCCGGTCCGGGGCAACACCGGAGCAGGTCGCCGCGCGTGACGAGGTGCTCGGCAGCCTGCGCACGCGGGAATGCGTGATTGCGCTCGAAGCACTCGATCGCCTGACGAGCGGCACGCAGCCGACCAGCACGACGGAAATCCGCCGGCTGCAGCAGACGGCGGAGCTCAACTGCAGCAAGGACCCCGCGCGGCGACGCGAGCAGGAGGACATGGCGGCCCGGCTGCGCGTCGCCAACAGCCCGGCCTGCGTCGAGGCCCGTAATCAGCTCGCCGCGCTGCTGGCGCCGGGCTCGAAGGCTGCCCGGGAGCAGGTGAAGGCCCAGCAGGACTTCGTCGACAGTTACTGTTCGGCCCCGGTCCGCTAGGGCAACAGGCCCCCTGCGCCCCCGGGAGAATGACGATGGCCGGCAAGGACGCGTGGCTTGCGATCGTCAACCCGGCCTCGGGCCGCGCGCGGGCCCGGGCTCAATGGCCGCAGATGGCGGACGCACTGGCGCACGCGGGTGTGCAGGTCGAGGTCGTCTACACGTCCGCGCCGAACGAAGGCGAAGCCATCGCGATGCAGGCAGTGCAGGCCGGACGCCGCCGCCTGCTCGCGGCGGGTGGCGATGGGTCGGTCAACGACGTGGTGAACGGCATCATGTCTGCCGGCTGCGCGCCGCACGATTACGTCACGCTCGCGCCGGTTCCGCTCGGCACCGGCAACGACTGGGCGCGGTCCCTCGGCATGCCGCGCGACCCCGCGGGCATCGCCGCGACCATCGCCACCGGGGTCACCCAGCTGCACGACGTCGGCCGGGTCGAGTTTGCGATGAACGGCGACGTGCCGGCGCGGGTCCGCTGGTTCATCAACGTCGCGGGCGCGGGCTACGATTCGCACGTCATCGAGCGGCTGCCGCGGCAGGTGCCGTCGCCGATCGCGTACCTGAGGGGAGCACTGACGGGGCTCGCCAGCTATCGCGCCCCGCTGTTTCGCATCACGACCGACACCTGCTCGCTGGAGGAGCGGATGCTGCTCGCATTCATCGCCAATGGGCAGTATTGCGGCAATCGCATGCACGTGGCGCCGGACGCCCGGCTGGATGACGGCCTGCTGGACGTCGTCGCGATACGGAACGTGGGCCTCGGCACGGTGCTGGCCAAGGTCATCAAGCTCTACCGCGGCACGCTGCTCGGCGATCCAGTGGTGTGGCACGCGGTCAGCGCGCGGGTCCGGCTCGAGACCGACACGCCGGTCGCCGTGGAGACGGACGGCCAGGTCGTTGGCCGGACCCCGGCCGAGATCTCCGTGCGGCCCAGGGCTTTGCGCGTGGTGCGCGCCTGACGAATTCACGACTCCGTCAAGGAATTGATGCGACGCAGCAAGCATACTTCGCGGCATTGCTGGTCCTGCCATCCCGGTGGGCATCATGGAGGATTCGACCATGGAAGCCGCTGCCGTCGTATTGATCGGTTCCGTCGTCGCCTGGTTCGTGGAAGAACTGGCCGCCGCCCACGGCTGACGCGCCGCGCTCGGCCAGCTCAGGCGGCGCGGTCGGCCTTCGACCGGTCCGATGATCGTTCGACCCGGATGGGTTCGATGGTCTGCGAGGCCGTCACGCCCTTGAGGTTGTTCGAAACGTCCGGGATGCGGCTCCTGCGGGCGGCGCGGGACCTGGCCAGCAAGGCCTCGGCAGCGGCCCGCTCGGCCCGCCTGCGCGCGCCGAAGAAGAGCATCAGGCAACCCGTTGCAGCCAGCACGATCAGCAGCACGATGGTCACGAGCGTTCCCTTCCCTGTGTCTACGACGGTCCCCGCGAGCTGACCCGGTCGCCAGCAACGCGATCCCTTGGATGGCCGCTCGACAATACGCTAGCGGAGGCTTGCGCGACCCTCGATAAAGCGGTCTTGTTTCACAGAAATCCGCCTTGTCAGGTGCCGCCCAGGGTGACTTCCGTGCGATTCGACTCGGGGAAGAACCGGCAGCCGGCACGAATCGCCGCACCGCCATAATAGCCGTCGAGGGTGGTTTCCCAGAACGTGCCGCGCCAGCGGGCCGACGCGACGTTGCGGACATCGATGCCCCGGCGCCGCCCCTCGCTGCGACACTGCGCCTCCGCGCGCTGCTGCTGCCCTGTGCTGCCGGCGCCGGACCCGCCTTCGATGCTCTCGAGGACGAAGCGGCCCTGGCAGCCGTTGCGCACCCAGACGATGCCGTTGCTGGTGCCCCAGTTGCCCTCGCTGCAGCGGCTGCCGCTGTAGTCACGTTCGAGGCGACCGATATAGCCACGCGCGATCGCGCACTCGCTGTACGGGCTGGACTTCGGACGGCAGTCGACCTTGCCGGCGCCGCCCGCACCGTCGCCGGACCCGCCGCGAACCACTTCGAACTGCGCCCGGCAACCCTGGTCGACCCAGACCCGATCGCCGCGCTGGCCCCAGCTGCGGCCCTCGACACAGGGCGAGTCCGACACGCGCTTGACGATGCGCACGCTGCCGTCCACGGGCAGCTGGCACTCGCGGTATTTCTGGTCGATCGACGCGCAGTTGAACACCAGGCTTTCGCCGCTGCCGCCGTCGCTGCCCCAGGCGAAGCCGTACAGGCTCACGTCGCCGGTGCGCGTCTCGACGAAGCAGCTGCCCGTGGATTCGCGCCCGCGCGCGTCGCGCAACCGCATGTCGAGCGACCATCCGTCGCGGTACTGCTGGAAGTTCCCGGTCGACAACACCGTGTAGCCGCGCCGAATCGCCTCGCCCGAGCAGTTGCTCTTGGCGGACTGCGTGCCCGGCGACCCGAAGATCTTTTCCTGGCCGGCTCCCTGAGCCGTGACGCCGGCGACCCCAAGCAGGACCAGCCCGACGACGCCCGACGCCGCGATCCAACGTCTCGAATGGGACATCTGATTCTCCTCGCAATCGGGCAGCGACGGACTACCAGTGAATGCCGCGCATCAGCGAGGCGAAGAGCATCGCCTCCTTCGTGGGTGGCCTCTGCGCCTCGCCCTCCTTCTTGCCCTGCGCGGCCGCCGAGTCCGGGAACATGCGGTACGCGGAGTTCATCACGACCTCCGACATCTTCGGCATCATCAGGTGCATGATCTCGGCCACCACGCCGAGGCGTGTCGCGATGCGCTGCGGCTTGCGGATGATCGCGTCGGCGATCATGTCCGCCGCCTCCTCGGGCGAGATGACCGTCGGCATCTCCTCGTACAGCTTGGTCGGCGCGATCATCGGCGTGCGC
>Ga0209668_10001170_pt1 | contig 11147 bp, 10 predicted proteins | sample FrelakmetPLP11PL_FD_187150 | JGI IMG/M metagenome (GOLD analysis project Ga0209668, IMG submission 187150) | Freshwater lake sediment microbial communities from the University of Notre Dame, USA, for methane emissions studies - PLP11 PL (SPAdes)... | ecosystem: Environmental > Aquatic >... | reverse complement strand
TGACAGACCTCTACACCGTCCAGAAATACATCATGACGGAAGTGCAGAGCATCTACGCTTCGCAAGGACAAACCATCAACGACAAGCACATTGAAATCATCGCGAGGCAGATGCTTTCCAAGGTCAGAGTCCTGGAATCCGGGGACACTCGTTTCCTTCCGGGAGAACTCGCCGACATCATGGCATTCGAAACCGCCAACAAGGAAATGGATGAAAAAGGCAAAATCAAAGCAAAAGCCGACCGTCTTCTTCTTGGACTGACCCGCGTCAGCCTTTGCACCGATTCATGGCTTTCCGCCGCGAGCTTCCAGGAAACCATCCGCGTACTCGTTGAGGCCGCCACTACGAACAGACTTGACCGTCTGGAAGGTCTTAAAGAAAATGTCATCATCGGCAAACTGATTCCGGCCGGAGAAACCTACCGCAAGCGCCATCCTGAACTTGTCGCGCAAAGAACCAAGATGCAGAATCTGCTGGAAAAAAACAAGAAAATCGAGAAAATTGAAATCGCGCAAATTGACGCCTCTGCGGCATACTCAATCATTTGAGGCTTGCATTCTGCGGAATGCTTATGTAAATTGACGCACGTAGCGAAGCAAAGTGCGCCCACCAAAAAAAGTTTTGCGGAGCAAAACACCTTATCCCACCATCACACTAATCCCTAATTAAAAACCCGTGCCAACAATCAACCAGCTGGTCAGGAAACCCCGCAAGAAACTGCAGAGAAAAAGCAAATCTCCGGCACTCCTGAGCACATTCAACACCCTGAAAAACACCAGAATTCAACTGCCAAGCCCGCAGAAACGCGGAGTATGCCTGAAAGTATCGACAATGACTCCCAAAAAACCTAACTCCGCTCTCCGTAAGATAGCCAGGGTTCGTCTCACCAACGGAATCGAAGTAACGGCGTACATTCCGGGAGAAGGACACAACCTGCAGGAACACTCCGTGGTAATGCTCCGCGGCGGAAGAGTCAAGGACCTACCGGGCGTCCGCTACCACATCATCCGCGGCAAACTGGACACACAGGGCGTCCAGAACCGCAAACAGAGCCGCTCTCTCTACGGAGCAAAACGACCAAAGAAAACCGCGGCCAAAGCATAATATTTAATAATGACGCCTGGTGCCCGGTGTTCCGGGAACACCGGGCACCAAACCCAATAATCCCTAATTAAAACACCGTGCCACAGAAAAAATGCCTATACATCCCGGAAGGTTCCAATCCCCTGCAGGAAAAGTTCATTAATTACATCATGAAACAGGGCAAGAAAAATGTAGCCCGCAGAATCTTTAAGGACACCCTGACGGCAATTGCCGTAAAGGAAAAACAACCGGAAAAGGTGTTTGAAAAAGCCGTGGAAATGGTCAGACCAACTCTTGAAGTACGAGCAAAACGCATCGGCGGAGCGGTCTATCAGATCCCGGTTGAAGTGAAACCTGAAAGACAAACAATGCTGGCTTTCCGCTGGATTCTTCTGGGCGCCCGCGCAAAAAAAGGCGCCCCAATGGCAAAAAAACTCGCGGAAGAACTGATGGCGGCGGCAATCGGAGAAGGCAACGCAATCAAGAAGAAAGATGACACCGTCAAGATGGCACAGGCAAACAAGGCATTCGCGCATTTCGCGAAGTACTAGGCCACAAACAATCAACCAATTATAAAAAAACCCCGGGAAGGGGTTTTTTTATGCGCAAATTACTATATTCCAGAAGCTAAAATACCTGACTATCTGCAAGCCCCGCATTAATCTTCTTTCTCATATTTCAGAGGTCTGTCGGAAAAAATACCGGCTGTTTCAATCACGGCATTAAGATATCCGTCGCTGACATTTTCCTTCATGGCCGCATCAGTAACCGACTCCAGTTTTGCCTTGGCGGACTTAATCATCTCAAGCAGTTGTGAACCTCTTTGAATCATTTCCGTCGGAGCTGGATCATCGCCATCATTATCAATCAATCTTTGCACCCAACTCAAAGCTATTTTGAATTTACCCGCAATAGTCTTTTGTTTACCCGCAAATTCAACTTTAGTGACAATACATTCTTCCAAAAGTCGCAAATTGGCACCAACTTCATTTGCCAATTCCCCGCCAATTTTAACTTTCATCCCTTCCAGTTCAGATAAAGCCTTAATTATGTCATCCAGGGCATATTCCGGGTTATAACGCCTGGAAATAGATTTATCAAACTGATCAGAAGTCGATAACAAATACCCGTTAACCCATTGATCATCAACATATTTTGGAAGAAAGCGGTTCCTTTCATTCAAATTTAAGAGACTACCGGTTAATTTGGCATTATCTTCATCAGGCAAACTGGGTGGTATCGCGGCAAGTTTTGCCGTTTCGGATGAAATATAGTCTTCCATGAATTTAACGGCTGTTTCCAGAACCTGGTTGATAGTATCCACATCCTTATTGGTACCTCTATCCAAGAAAACTGCACCCGGCCCTGAAATACCCACGCGGACATTCCCTCCGTTTAAGTACATGCACCAGTCTCCGTTACATCTGTATCTCAATTCATTTCCATGGGCCTTAAAATAATAAGATCCCTCAATATTTTCGTGCCCGGATCTGTATAAAACCACCTCATCATTGGATAAGCCTTTTTTGCACAAACGATTAAACAAACCACGAAAGATGGCCCCCTCTTCAGTATCATCATCAGATTTGGCAATTTTATCCAGGATAGCCGACATACGGAGATGTGTATTGGCTAATTGCCTTTCCTGGCTTGATAGTGTTTCTGCTGGTTTTTCTGAATCCATTTTAATAAAATGTTAATATATTAGGCGCGTTAATATAAATCAAAATACCCATTTTGTCAATACCGATAATCAAATGAATCAAACCTCAAACGAAAATAACAGCCACACACAAAAAAAAACAATCTTCGGCGTTCAAAAAGACATTTTCTGGATGGGGATTGTAAGCTTTCTGACCGACATCAGCTCGGAAATGATTTTTTCGGTACTGACGGTTTTCCTGACAGTGATCCTGGGAGCCTCAAGCGCCCTGCTTGGTTTGATGGAAGGCCTGGCCGATTTTGCCGCTTCTTCGCTTGATTACATTTCCGGTTATCTTTCCGACAAGACCGGTAAAAGAAAGGCATTTGCCATTTTCGGGTATGCTTTTTCAACGGTGGCAAAAGTCATCCTGGTCTTTGCAAATACGGTTTCTGCGGTACTGGCTTTTCGCGTAATTGAAAGACTGGGCAAATCCATCCGCGGCGCGCCACGCGACGCTCTGATCGCGTCCATCTCCAAAGAAAGCAAATTGGGATTCTCGTTCGGATTCCACAAGATGCTGGACAAAGCCGGTGCTGTACTCGGGCCGATCGTGGCTTTTTTCATTCTATCCGCCCTCGGAGAAACCGCCGCCACCTATAATCTGCTCTTCTGGATTGCCCTTGTTCCGGCCACCCTGGCGGTAATCGTGCTGGCCGTGGCAGTTAAAGAAAGACCCGTCACCACTCCTCCAAAACCCAGAAAGTTCTTTTCGGTCTACGGACAAACCGGCCCCGAATTCAAACGCTTCCTGAAGACCGCCGGAATCTTTTCCTTTGGATATTTCAGTTTCGCCTTCCTGCTCTTAAAAGCATATGAAGTCGGTTTCGGGATAGCGGACATCACCCTGCTCTACGCCGTATTCAACATCTCTTTCTTCCTGATCTCCGTACCGGTCGGAAAACTAGGCGACAAGATCGGCAAGAGAAAAATCATCCTCGCGGAATATGTCATTTACGCAATCATGTGCGCAGGTTTCATTTTCGCCGCGGACAAGATTGCCGTGGTCGCGCTGTTCCTGCTCTACGGCGTCTTTTATGCAATCGATGAAGGCCAGTCCAAAGCCTACATAAGCTCCATCACTACGGAAGAAAACCGCGCCGGTGCAATCGGCCTATATAACTTCATTACCGGTTTAATTTACCTGCCGGCCTCGCTAATCGCGGGACTGCTATGGAATTCGGTCTCCCCGGCGGCGGCATTCGGTTTCGCGGGAGTAACGGCACTGACAAGTCTAGCTGTTTTCCTTATCCCGTTGCGGAAAAAATAAAAAGACGACCGCATAAGAACTTTCAACATTTTTGAAATCATTTCCGGTCTTCTTATTGGATGTTACCGCCTATCGATGAAGCAATCACCCAATCCCCAGTATTTTTTTTACTCTGCCCATCAATGAAGATCGCGTTTCTGAAACAACGGCTTCTTTTGCAACAGTTTGAGCCTTTCCAACTCCCCGAGACTTTTTCCAGGCATCAAAACAAGAAGAGAAATTATTAAAGCTCACTCCCCCTTTATTTGCCGCAATCGCTTCAAAGTCCATATTGGCCCGGTCTGTATCACCATTAAGCACACAAAGTCCCCGAATTACATGAAACATATCTGTCGGATTCTTCATCAGTTCTTTTAATATTTCTTCTCCCGCATCCAAATCGACCTTCAGAACAAACCTGCAGATAAAAGGTCTTTCCTTACCATCATGATATAACTTTTCACCATCACTGACCGTTGAGCCCGGTACAACCGCTCGTAAAAAGAAGTCCATTTCCAGCGTTTCCGGCTTCCTCCAGATAAATACAAAAGGTTCTCCATTAGAAAAACTCTTTTCCATTTTTTGCCTGCTATCCCATGGAAACGAAGCAAATTGAAAAATATTTTGCTCCCTGGTGATGCAATCCGCTGCCTCCAATTCAGTGGTTACTGGATCTGCAGAAATGGACTCAAGCGGCCGCCTGAGATTCAGACGAAAATGTTCCCCCTGAGAATTGAAGTGCTGATCGGGAGTATTAAAAGATTTAATTGATGAAAAAAACGCGACATAATCATCACTTTCAGATATCACCCCTAATACATGTGAGATTCTTTGCCGCTCCTCCAGTGTCAATTTTCCATAAAGATCCATTAAAAAATCCGATTTCCAATCCGCTTCAACAAGAACCCGGGAAAGATCTAAGTTTGGATTTTTAAGACCGGTTTCTGTGGACATTTAATAAATTTAGGTACATTACTGTATCAAATTTTACAATTTTGTCAAGATATGCCCGATTACGACATTCTAACTGTTTTCCTTATCCCGTTGCGGAAAAAATAAAGTCGTTTATAATTAGGCGCGTTATTAATCCCCTAAAATGTCCACACACAAAACAAGACGCGGATTTTCTGCTTTAGTTATCATTCTCATCATTATCCTGATTATTGGTGCAATTGTCATTATAGGAATAATTGGCATCGCACTCTTACCAAATATACTTGGCGCCCCCTCCAAAGCCCGGGACGCCTCAAGAAAAGCACACCTGTACATGTTGAGCACCGCTATAGAAAGCGCTAAAGTGAAACAAGACAAATATCCGGAAAAATCCGTGTGCGTCGAAGAACTTGAATCCACGATTAAAAATTATCTAAACGCCGGTAAAATGCCTCTCGATCCGTCCGGCCCGCAAACCTTTGGATCAATTACCTGCACAAGCGGTTATTACTACCAGTCTTTTGACGATAAAGGATACATATTATGGGCTAAAATGGATGATCGCAAAAGTGGCACCACATCATCAACTCCGGAAGAGTTCGCAAAACAGTTGGCTACAGGCGATGTCATAGCAAACGGTTCAAGCCCAAACGGAACATATTACCTTATGGAAAAAATATTATCAGTTCCTGTAAAACCAACCACTTCCACAGAAATAATTAATAATACTACCACCGATAACACAAACACTACCAACTCCTCAACTTCAATGCCCCGCCCAAAAATAAAAAGAGTACAACCAAACTGACAATCGACCAACCCTCCATGCTCAAAGCCATCCTGATTGACTGCATCCCGCCGTCCATCACCCCAGACGAAGCGCAATTCCGCATGACCGAGGCCGAAAACCTGATCAAGACTTTTGGAGGAGTCGTGCTCGTCAAAAAAATCCAGAAAAAAATCACCCCGACCTACAAAACCTACATCGGCTCGGGAAAGATTGAAGAGCTGATCGCAGACGGCAAAGAACTCGGCGCCAACATTTTAATCGTAAACAACGAACTCAAGCCCGGCCAGACCTATAACCTTGGCGAAATATTCCGCCCTCACAACATCGCCGTCTGGGACAGGGTTGACCTTATCCTGAAGATTTTCCAGAAGCACGCCTCAACCCGTGAAGCGCGCCTTGAAATAGAACTGGCAAGCATCAAACACATGGGCCCGCGCATCTTCGGCATGGGCATGCAATTGTCACGCCAGGGCGGAGGCATCGGCACAAAGGGTGTCGGAGAAACCAACATCGAGTTCATGAAGCGCCACCTGGCCAAACTGGAGATGCGAATAAAAAAAGAACTGGAAGATTGCAAGCAGGTCCGTAAACTCCACCGCGCCTCCCGCCGCCGCCAGCAATTCAAAACCGTCGGCATCATAGGCTACACCAACGCCGGCAAATCCAGCCTGCTCAACGCGCTGACAAAAAAAGGCGCCTATGTCGCCGACAAACTTTTCGCAACCCTGGATACAAGAGTCGGTAAGATGTTTCTATTCCCGCCCGCCGCACCCGACATCAATCTCAAAGATACCCCCCATCTTAAAGCTGAACTCCCCGCCGGCACCACTCTCCCCCGCCCCCAGGAAATCCTCGTCTCCGACACAATCGGCTTCATCCAGGACCTGCCCCCCGCTCTCATAAAATCCTTCCATTCCACCCTGGAAGAAACCGTGGAAGCGGATCTGCTCCTGCACATAATTGATATAAACGATCCCAAGATGAATGAAAAAATAAAAGTCGTGAACGAAATTCTTGAACAGATTGATGTATCAAATAAGCCATGCGTTTATGTCTTCAACAAAACCGACCTGCTAACGCCGCAAGCACTAAAAAGCTTTATCGGCAAGCTCTCAAAACAATACAAGAAACTTCATCCGGCCTTTATCTCCACGACCAGGAGACAAGGGATCGAAATCTTAAAACAATCCATCTCAGAATCGTTCAACAACATTTCCAATTCCAGCCATCTTTTTTAATCAGACTTTTGATTTCCAGCATCGCAAGCGTCTGCATGAGAAGTGGAACATCTATCGCCGCTTTGCAAAATAATTCATCACCTGAGCACGGGTTTTCCCGGATTATGGAATATATCAGCCACTCCACCTTGGACAATTTGGCCTTCAATTCCTTCAAACCGACCTCCTTTTCCACAAAGATTCTCGCAGGCTTCAACACCAATTTTTGCCCATGCACATCCAGGCAGAATTTCCTGGCCTTTATTGTTTTCCTTACGACCCCAGGAATTGTGATCTGCCCTTGAGGAGAGATTGTTACGATGTATGCCATTGCAATTGCGTAAAAAAATAAAAATCTAAAGATCTAAAATTCTAAAATTTTTTTACTTTTTTAGATTTTTAGATTTTAGGACTGTTCACCTACGACACAAATAGCACACCGACATTAAAACCAGATAAATTTTTAGCCATATATCACAGCACATAAAATCTTGACTTCCAAAATTTACAAAATATAATACCAAAGCCCACTAAATGGGCAAATATTCGGTCTGCACAAACATTTATAATTATCAATTCTTAATTTCTAATACCTAAACTCCCATGGACCAGGACGACCTAAGTAAACTGCGCAACTTCGGCATTATCGCGCACATTGACGCAGGCAAGACAACCACCACAGAGCGCATCCTTTTCTATACCGGAAAGAATTACAAGATCGGAGAAGTGCACGAAGGAGCCGCCACCATGGACTGGATGGAACAGGAGCGCGAACGCGGAATCACGATCACATCCGCCGCCACCACCTGTTTCTGGAAAGACTGTCGCTACAATATTATAGACACCCCCGGACATGTCGACTTCACGGCCGAAGTGGAACGCTCACTCCGCGTACTCGACGGCGGCGTCGTCGTTTTTGACGCATCGCAGGGAGTTGAACCTCAATCAGAAACAGTTTGGAGACAAGCCGACAAATACTCCGTACCCCGCCTCGCCTTCATAAATAAGATGGACAAGGTCGGCGCGGACTTTTACATGAGCCTGCAGTCGATCCATGAAAGACTTTCCCCGAACGCGGTTGCCATTCAACTGCCGATCGGGTTTGAAGGCAGCTTCAACGGATTGATTGATATCATCCTGAAAAAAGCTTTCGTCTTTGAAGGCAAGCACGGTGAAATCATCAAAGAAATCCCCATTCCGGACGACCTCAAAGAACAGGTTGGCCAGTATTTCCACACCCTCTGCGAAAAAATCGCAGAAAACGACGAGACCCTAATTGACAAATTCCTGGCCGGACAAGAGCTGACAACTGAAGAAATCAAGACCAGCATGCGAAAATCGGTAATCCAGGGAAAAATTTACCCGGTAATGGCGGGAAGCTCTCTGGCCAATGTGGGAGTCCAACTTGTACTTGACGCGGTAAACGAATACCTTCCTTCACCTCTTGATATCGGATCCATCAAAGGCATAAACGCGGACACAGGCGTAGAAGAAGAAAGAAAGATGCAGGATAATCAACCATTCTCCGCTCTTATTTTCAAGATTGCCACCGACCCTTTCGTCGGAAAACTGGCATATTTCCGCGTTTACAGCGGAAAACTCAGCGCAGGAAGTTATGTGCTTAATTCAAAGACCGGCAATAAAGAACGCATCAGTCGTCTGATTCAGATGCACGCCAACCACCGCGAAGAGATCAAAGAAGTTCACGCGGGCGATATTGCCGCGACCGTAGGTCTAAAAGACACTTTCACAGGGCACACGCTCTGCGACGAAGACAAGCCAATCATCCTTGAATCCATCACCTTTCCGGAACCGGTCATCCAGATTGCAATCGAACCCAAGACCAAGGCCGACCAGGAAAAGATGGGAGTCGCTCTTCAGAAACTTGCGGAAGAAGATCCCACATTCCAGGTTTCAAGCAACGGCGAAACCGGACAAACACTTATCGCCGGAATGGGAGAACTTCACCTTGATATCATCGTCGACCGCATGAGACGCGAATTTAAGGTGGAGGCAAATGTGGGTCGCCCGCAGGTGGCATACCGTGAAACAGTGCAAACTGAAGCCAAGGCTGAAGAGAAATACGCCAAGCAGTCGGGAGGCCGCGGACAATACGGACATGTGCTTATCCGCCTCAAGCCGAACGAACCTGGCAAGGGTTACGAATTCCTAAACAAGATCGTCGGAGGAAAAATCCCAAGAGAATTCATACCGGCCGTGGACAAAGGAATTAAAGAAGCTCTCACCCGCGGCATCGTTGCCGGTTACCCTGTAGTGGATGTTATCGTAGAACTTTACGACGGCTCATACCACGATGTGGACTCATCCGAACTTGCGTTTAAGATTGCGGGATCTCTCGCCTTTCAGAAAGCGGCAAGGGCGGCAAACCCCGTACTGCTTGAACCGATCATGAAAGTGGAAGCAACCACTCCGGAACAGTTCTTTGGGGATGTCATGGGAGACTTGAGTTCAAAACGCGGCCAGATCTACGAAACATTTAACCGCGGCATGGCAAAAATTATCCACTCATATGTTCCTCTCGCAGAAATGTTCGGTTACGCCACCGACCTCCGTTCAATCAGCCAGGGTCGTGCAGGCTTCAACATGGAATTCGAAAAATACGAAAAAGTTCCAAACAACATCGCGGAAAAAATCATCGCGGAACGCGGCGTCGGAACGGCAAGGAAATAAGCGCAATAACGGAGTCAATAATAAAGGGGGCCCTTGCTCGGGCCCCCTTTAAAAAACTTCTAAAAATCTCTTGCTTTGGTCTTTTTTTTCATATAACATCTTTTCGCATTTACCAAAATGCGCGTTAACAAAGCACCAAAACTACTAATCACTAATTCCTAATTTCTAAATAATATGGCAGACGTATTTAACAGAAACAAGCTGCACGTGAATGTCGGAACTATCGGACATGTCGACCACGGCAAGACGACCCTCACGGCCGCAATTACCATGTATTGCGCCAAAAAGGGCATGGCCAAAGCGAGAACATACGCCGAAATCGACAACGCTCCGGAAGAGAAGGCTCGCGGCATTACGATTGCAACTTCACATCAGGAATACGAGACCGAGAAGCGTCATTATGCGCATGTCGACTGTCCGGGACACGCCGATTACATCAAGAACATGATTACGGGTGCCGCCCAGATGGATGGCGCCATTCTGGTTGTTTCAGCCGCAGACGGCCCTATGCCTCAGACTCGCGAACACATCCTCCTGGCTCGCCAGGTAAATGTTCCTTATATCATCGTCTTCATGAATAAGATGGATGTCGCCGATCCTGAAATCGCCGAACTTTCCGAAATTGAAGTACGCGAACTTTTGAAGAAATACCAGTTTGACGGAGACAATGCCCCAATTATTCGCGGCTCGGCTCTCAAAGCCATGGAAAATCCTGGCGATCCCGAAGCTACAAAGTGCATCCAGGAACTGCTGGACGCCCTTGATTCATACATTCCCGATCCGGTACGCGAACTGGACAAACCATTTCTTATGGCTGTTGAAGATGTCTTCTCAATCAAGGGTCGCGGCACTGTTGCCACGGGCCGCATTGAACAGGGCATCGTAAAGGTAAACGATGAAGTTGAAATTGTCGGCATACTACCAACAAGAAAAGTTATCGTTACGGGAGTTGAAATGTTCAAAAAACTGCTGGACCAGGGTCAAGCGGGCGACAATGTCGGCCTCTTGCTCCGCGGAGTTGAACGCGAAGATATCGTCCGCGGACAAGTTATCTGCAAAGGCGGCACCATTACTCCTCATACCAAATTTGAAGGTGAAGTGTATGTCCTTACAAAAGAAGAAGGTGGTCGACATACCCCATTCTTTAAGGGATACAAACCTCAATTCTATATCCGTACTTGTGATGTTACCGGAGCGGTTGAACTTCCGGCCGGTGTTGAAATGGTTATGCCGGGAGACAATATCAAGGTGGCTATCACTCTTCATTCCAAGATCGCCCTTGAACTGGGTACGCGCTTCGCCATCCGCGAAGGAGGACGCACGGTTGGTTCAGGTATAGTGGCTAAGATTCTCGAATAATTACATTATGGCTACAAAACAGAAAATCAGGATCAAGATTCAGTCGTACGATCACAAGATTATAGACGATTCCGCAAGACTCATCATTGAAACAGCGGAACGAACGGGCGCCATCGTGGCGGG
>Ga0209668_10001169_pt1 | contig 11151 bp, 8 predicted proteins | sample FrelakmetPLP11PL_FD_187150 | JGI IMG/M metagenome (GOLD analysis project Ga0209668, IMG submission 187150) | Freshwater lake sediment microbial communities from the University of Notre Dame, USA, for methane emissions studies - PLP11 PL (SPAdes)... | ecosystem: Environmental > Aquatic >... | reverse complement strand
TGGGGGGGGGGGGGGGGAATTTCTTCAAGGAAGTTGACCGATTGTTGTGAAGCCTTGTGTCAGTTGTGAAGTTATCTTTGAAAAAAATTCCAGAGCTCTTTTTATTTAGTCGATGTCCATGTAACGTTGGCTGGGTCGGCCATCGTCCACGCGTGCGCGCTTGGCAGGGTGCGCTGTCAAGGAAAGGCACAAGTTGTCGCGCGAGTCAGCGGACATGGTTTGGATGACGGTCAAGCCCGACGGCACGAAAGGTGGAGCCACCAACCGCTCGTGCGCGTGTTTGAACTGGTTGCGGAATTGCTGGATAGTCAGCTCGCCGCCAAAGAGTTTGAGCCGCATGCGCGGAGGAGCTGGTTTCAAGTTGCCTGTGATGCCATACACGACGCGCAACATGGACAGAAACTCGACCATGCGCAAACTGGTCACGCCCTGCTCGTGCTCGATGATGTACATTTTAGCGCAGTTAGGCGAGCAGAAAACGCCGTACACGTGGTACAACCCCGAGCGCTCTTCGTGCCGGTGCAGCAGCGGGATGGGTTGAGTTTGGAACGGGTGGCAGTCGTGCCAGCAAGCTACATCGGCGGCCGGAGGCCACGTCCCGCTGTGGCGGATGTAGTTCACGGTCTTGTCCATTTGCGTGCGCACGAACAACGTGCAGTCCACATGCACGGTACTCACGTTGGGGTCGACCACGAACGTGACGTCCTGGTCACGGACGGGTGGAACGTCTTCCACGTGTTTTGCTTCATCGTCTTCCATATACGAGCCGGAGTCGAAGCGTTTTTTTTTGTTTTTGTAGTTCACCGAAATCAAATTTGCAAAGTGCGTCCCCCTAAACCGTCTGACAAGGAAAAGTATAGTCGCTGGGGTTGGGGGGTGTGTTTCTTCTTTTTTTTGTTTTGGGGTTAAAAAACGATGTCAGACGAAAGTTTTGATGTTGGTGGGTTTCTTCGGAATGACGACGAAACATCAGCGGTCCCCGAAGATGTCTCTGAAGATGAAGAACAGGGAATGGTCACCATCGGGGATTTTTCAAAACCTCCGCAAGTACCAGAACGTCCAATCCCAACATTGAAGCCGTTAAGTATCGGCGAGTTCGAAGCAGCTGTATTAGCTAAAAACGCACCGGCTGCAAACCCCAAAGCCAAGAAAAAGCCGCCCAAGAAAAGCAGACGCCCTAAGCGCCCACATTACATCGCCATGGACCCGGCTCAGCAGCCGATGATTGACTTCTTGTCCAACCCAAACAATGGCCCGGTCACGCGCACGAGTTGGTTGGCCCAACTGTGCATTCCGCCTATCGGCATCGACGTACCGCGCGAGGCGTCCACGAGATCGAAAGTCGTCACCATCAAAGGCATCCAAAGTGCGGTGATCGAGTGGGCCAAAACCGAAGATCTCGGTCCGTATGATCTGAAAGTGGGTGATGTGTACCTTACGTTCACGCGCTGTGTGCCGGCGCCCGTCATTGAACTCAACAAACCGTTTGAAACGCTGCAGTTGGTGCTTCAAGGTCGCGACTTGCTGTACGAAGCGCAGAACCAGTTCGCAGAGTACGGTTTGGTGCTCAATCTCTCGAAAGAATAAAAAAGATCGACGCATAAAAATCTTGTTTTTTTTCATCACGGCGATATGCTATCATTTTTTTTAACGCAGAGTCTTTGAGTTGTACCAAAAAGTCGACTCCCCCAAAAGTTTTATTTGAAACACGTTAAAAATAAGAGCGGGTCGCGGAGAATTTTTTGTCGTTTTTGAAGGTTTCGAATCTCCTCGAAATTTTTCTTGTTTTGGTAACCATTAAAAAAAAAGACTTTCTTAGTCCAAAAAAGTTTGGCGGAGTGAAGAGGTGAAGAGATGTCAAGACGTCAGCTTCCGGACGGAGGCGAAAACGAGTTGAACGAGTTCCTCTTGGGGTACCGGCGCACGACGCTCAAAAGAGCGTGCACGCAGACCAAACGCCTGAAAGGATTGGGGCCTGGTTTGATCGTGTGGCTGTACCGCGCCGGGCGATGGGACAGGTTGCCCGACGACGTGGTCGAGGGCCTGTGGGACGCCAACAGCATGCAGAAAGATAGGTCGTTGTGCAGCCTGTTGCTGAAAGACGTGTTCCAGCTGAACTCGGACCAGTACAGGGACGTCAGAAGAGCGTTTGAGAGCGATCAGGTACCGGGACTGACTGGGATCTACAAAGCCGTTGATGCGACAAAAGGGTATGCAATTGTAGTCGAACTCCCAGACGAGGTTGCGTCGAACTCTAACATCCAGAACGCAGGGATTGCCGCCCTAGCCGCTCTGGCGGTCGGGACGACGGCAGCTGCGCGTAAATTTCAAAAAGATGCCAAAAAAGCAGCCTCTTCGTCAGTCGAAAATGAAAAGAAGTTTACAGACCAATTACAAACACACGCTCAACAAATGGAGTTGGATTTTAACAAACGGCTAAGGGAAGCTGAACAGACGTTTCAAGACGCACTGAAACTAAAAGAAGCAGAGCTCGCAAAGCAAGCCGAAACAACGAAAGATTTACAAGAAAAACTTCAAAAAGTACAACTTGAAGGAGAAAAACTTCGAACACGAACCGAAGAATTCGAAAGACAAACTAAGGACGCTGAAGCGGAAGTCATTGCAGCCAACGAACGAGTCGAACAAGTCAAAGCTTCAACTGAAGCAGAATCTCGAGCGAATGATGTTGAAATCCAAAGAGTCAAGAGCGAAGCCGAGGCAGCCCGAAAAGGCCTGCAAGAAGCCCAAGCGGAAGTTCAAGCAACCCAAAAAGCCATCGCGGAAGCCGAAGAAGCCCAAGCGAAAGCCAAAGAGGCACTAAAACAAGCGCAAGAGAAAGCCGAAGCAGACCTAGCGGAAGCCCAAGCGGAAGCCCAACGAGCCCAAGCGGAAGCCCAACGAGCCCAAGCGGAAGCCCAAGCAGCCCAACAAGCCAAAGAGGAAGCGCAAGAAAGCCAAGCGAAAGCCCAACAAGCCCAAGTCGTAGCCCAAGCAGCCCAACAAGCCAAAGAGGAAGCCGAAGCAGACGTCGCGGAAGCTAGAGCGGCCCTCGCGGAATCCCAACAAGCCATCCAGGAAGCCCAACAAGCCCAAGCGAAAGCCGAAGAAGCCCAAGCGAAAGCCGAAGAAGCCCAAGCGGAAGCCAAAAGACAAGCCATCGCGGAAGCCAAAAAACAAGCCGAACGAGCCCGAGCAGACGCCGAGGCAGCCATCGAAGAAGCCATCGAAGAAGCCCAACAAGCCAAAGCGAAAGCTGAAGAAGCCCTCGCGGAAGCCCAAGAATCCAAAGCGGCAGCCCAAGCGGAAGCCCAAGCCAAAGCGGACGCCCAAGCAGCCCAAGCAGCCATCGAAGAAGTTAGAGCGAGAGCTGACACAGAAGCCCTCGAGAAAGTCCAAGAAGCCCTCGCTGAAGCCGAAAGACAAGCCGAACAAGCCCGAGCAGACGCCGAGGTAGCCAGAGCGGAAGCCAACGCAGCCAAAGAGGCACTAAAACAAGCGGAAGAGAAAGCTGAAGCAGCCCTCGCGGAAGCCACAAGACAAGCCGAAGAAAGACAAGCAGAAGCCCTGGCGCAAGCTCGAGCATCCCAACAGGTCCAAGCGGACTCCGAAGCTGCTAGAGTCGAAGCGCAAGCAGCTCTAGCGGATGCTCAAAGACAAACCGAAGAAAAAGAAGCAGCTCGAGCGGCCAAAGAAGAACTTTTAGAAAAAGCCCAAGCAGACACTCAAAGGCTAACCCAAAAAGTTCAAGAAGTAGAAGCGGCGCTAACACAAGCCCAAAACGAAGCTCTAGCAGCACGAGAGGACGTCCAAAAACGAACCAAAGCCCATGAGGAAGACTTAAACAAAGTCAAAGCTGCCCTAACGGAAGCCCAGGCACGAACCGTTGAAGTCCAAGGACGACTCAGCACGAGCGAGAAAGACAAAGGACTCTTATTGGCCGAAATATCCGGATTAATCAAATCAAACGACTCAGCTCGACAAGACATCCGAAACCAAGCCGAATCAGTCCGAGCCGGTAAATCAGCCGAAGAAAAAGCCCAAAGACAAGCCGAAACATATCGAAAACAGGCCGAACAAGCCGAAGCAGCCCTCAGGCAAGTCCAAGCGAAAACAGCTCAAGCAGCCCTTGCGGAAGCCCGGAAACAAAATGAAGCAGCTCAATCAGCCCAAGCGCAAGTCGAAGCAGCCCAAGCGCAAGTCGCAGCAGCCCAAGCGGACACCCTGAAACAAAAGGAAGTAGCTCAAGCAGCCCAAGCGCAAGTCGCAGCAGCCAAAGAGGACGCTCTGAGACAAAAGGAAGCAGCTCAAGCAGCCCTTGCGAAAGTCGAAGCATCTCGAGTGGAAACGCAAACAGCCGCAGCAGAATTCGAAGCCCGAACTCGAGCAGCTCTGGCCCAAGCAGCCCAAGCAGCCCAAGCAGTCCGAGAGGTCGAAGAAGCCAGAGCGGCAGCCGAACAAGCCCAAATAAAATTGAGCGAACAGACTGCCGAGTACAATGCATGGATCGAAAATAAGAATAACGCAGAACAACAGCTGTCAAAAATGCAACCAGAACTCGACAACTTGAAGAAAATTGTAGCATCCCTCCAAGCTGAGCTCGCTGCATCAAGCGAAAAAGTCAGTGAATGGGAAAATAAATTTTCCTTGGAACATGAAAGGGCGGAAAGCTTGCGGATCCAAAACATCCTGTTGGAGCGTCCCCCCAATCTTCAAAACCGAAAAAATCCTCATTGGTGACGCAATGTGTTGGGAAAAGAACCGGAATAAAAAAAAGTTATTTCATTCTTTTTTCATCACACGAAGTTTAAAAAATGATCACTTTAGACGACATTTGCGACTCTTTAGTGAACAAGACCTGTTCTTGTTTGGGTGGACGTCATTGGTTGGTGCTCGTAGCAGCAGCGAGCTATGCACGCCAGGTGCTGCACACGTCGGCCTGCTGCGCGGTCGCAGCCGTGTACGAACTGGTGCATACTCACCAGACTGCGCCGACGCCTACCCTCGTGCTCAAAATTCTTTGTACCGCATATGTAAACCAGAAGATGCGAAACCTGATTTTACAGCAGCAGAGGGCCCGGCGCCAGCGGTCTAGGTCCCCTGAACGTGCGCGCTTGTGCGAGCGGCTGTGCGAGCGCTTGTGCGAAGCTCCTGCCCACAGCTCCAGCGAGAGCCCTGGCGGAGAGTCGTCCGATGCGGAGAGTCCTTTGGCAGAAGCTTTCGGGGCAGCTTGCGATAATGCTCAAGACAATGTCCGCGAGAGTGTGTTTGACGACAATACGGCCGACGGTGCAGTCGAACACAACTGCGAAGGCTCCCCCGACCACGCCTACGCAGACGCAAATGTCGACGCAAATGTCGACGAAAATGCGTCCCAGTCTGAAGAAGTAAGCCCCGCAAGCCTCGCAAGTGAAGTGGCGCCGAAAGCGCTAGAATACATTCCGCTCGAACCCGTATTACTTTTACCCGAACCATTACCCCTACCAAATGAGCTGATGGACACTCACGGAACCACAGGCTCGGACAACGAATGGGTCGACATCGTAGCGATGGAAGTGGCGTTTGGGTCAGATCATGGAGATAAAGAGAATGAAGAAGCTGACGAAGATGAAGAAGATGATGAAGACGAAGAAGATGATGAAGATGATGAAGATGATGAAGATGATGAAGATGATGAAGATGATGAAGATGATGAAGATGGAAAAGATGGCAAAGATGAAGAAGACGTCGAAGAAGAGCGCAAAACAGCGGATGGAGACGCGCCGAACTCGACCGTGCAGCCCACAGTGGCGCCGAGGGCCGCGCGCACCAGGGGAATTCTGCGGACCGTGCGATTCGTGAGGGCCGGGAACGGCTGGTCTGTGGGGACGGTCGGAGCCACTGCGCAAGAACCCAAAGGAACTCAAGAAGCTCAACCGTCGGCGGAACCGACCGCGCAGACTGAGACCAACATCGTGATTGCGGCCGAGAGCGATTCGGACGCAGAAGACAGCGAGGACCTCGAGCCGGCCACGGAGCCCAACGCGCGCGGTTTGCAGATCCTGAGCCTCATGTCCCGCGTGGTGCGATTTTTCAGCGTTGGCAACGAAGACGACGGGCATGGTTGGTTGCAACGCGCAGAGCAGTTCCACGAGCTGCAAGATACGGTGACGGCGTTCAAGCAGTGGAAACTCGCGCGCCAAGCCCTGCGTGCCGTCGCCTCAGAAGACCACGTGCGCGCGTTCGAAGTCGCGGTGGCCGCTCTGGTGTCTTTCGTAGACTCGACGATGCACGACGACGACGAAGACGAAGGCGATGAGGAAGGGGACGAAGACGAGCTGGACGAGGAGGAACTGTCGGAAGCCTACGAGCTGTGCTGCGACACGTCGAGCGACGACGAAGAGCGCGTGGTCGACCCGCGGGCTACTGCCAGGGACCCGTGCTTCGCTTACTTGCACGCACAGGGTGCCAACGTGAACGCTGCGCGGTTCAGGCACTTGACACGCTTCCGCACGGCGTTCGGGGACCGTCCCGAAGGCTGCGAAGTGACGATGGAAGAAGTCTGCACAGACATGCTGCGGAATTTGGAGTGCGAGTGTTTGGACGCCGAACCTTTGCGCCACACGTGGGTGGACGCCGCGGTGCGCGCGATCATCGATTCCGGCAGCGACAAGTGCGACGTCATCGTCGCGACGCGTTCTTTTTTCACGCTCGAACGTCGGTGGCCTTCGACCTCAGAGTTGCAAGAGTACGCGGGGCGGCAGCAGATGCAGAGCGGCGACCCGGAGCGGTTTTACCAAGAAGAACGCTTCGCAGTGCCGACCCCCAACCTGCAGAACCTGTTGGCGACGCCCGCCGAAGCGGACTCTGACTGCACGATTTGCGGACACTTGGTCACAGCAGGGAGCGACTGCTACGTGTTGTCGTGCGGCCACCAGTTCCACGCCGCCGATTGCCTCGACGGCGCAAGCATCTTGACGTGGTTGAGCGGCAACCGGCGGTGCCCGGTGTGTCGCGTCGAAGTCGTCGTGTGACACCAACAACAAAATGGGACCGAGTCCTGCGAAGAAACACAAAAAACTTTGCAAATTTCGTCGACAGTGGGTATATTTTTTTGTTCTTAACTCGAAGCAAAACAGACACCCCGCATAGAATCACAGGCCAAACAAAAACTTTTTTGTTCCCAATTTGTTCTTTTTTTCAATAAACTTTAGATCGCGGCATGATTTTGTAGATGAGGGCCAGCAGCACGCCCGTGAGCGCGCCAATGACGTGGCCGCGCACGGATATGTGCGGGCCCATGTTGGTGAGCAGCAGCCCTGCCACCATAGCAAGATTGTACCACCTAAAGCCGCCCGTAGTTAGCACGGACCACGCCACTAAGCCGAACAGGACGCCAGAGAAGCCGATGCTGCATTGGCGCTTCCCGGCATGGTGTCCTATCAGGGTGTCGACAGCGCTGCTGATTAACGTAATGATCACGACTAGCCCTATGAATTTAGAGAAACCGAGGCTGTGCTCCAAATTGGCCATGTACCACAGCGAAAAGAGGTTTGACGCGAGGTGGACGATGTTGACGTGCACGAATTGGGACAGGATGATGCTCTTGAAGTCGTTCCCGCAAGGGAGAGTCACGAGCACTTTGCGGTTGTACAGCAAAAAAACAATGATCATGATGGCCGCCAACACAATGATGACGACAGGAACTTTACCCTCTTCCGGCGTTTCGTAGACATGTGGTGTCTGGTACGACATTTTTTCCCTCTTCTTTGTTTTTGTTTTAAAAAAATCTTTATTTTTTTTGAAAAAAAAATGGAAGGGCGCGCAATCAAAAAGTCCTCCTGGCTCCTTTTTGTTGGACTGTTTTAGGACTTCCTGGCACGTCCTGAACTGCGCTTGCCTTTGGATTTTTTCGCCGAGCCTTTGGACTTGGGTGTTCGTTTCGAGCTGTTGCGGGAGCTCTTTTTGGCACTTGACCTGGGACTTTTGGAGCGCGCCGGCGACCGCTCGCGGAGCTTCAGCTTTGCGGCTTTTTCGATCCACGCATCTCGATCCTTCTGAGGCAACGCATTCCACTTGATGGCGATTTGCGACATGACGTCGCGGTGGTCGAACCTTTGCGCCACGGCTGGGCGTACCGATTCGCTGTAGAGGGTGTAGCCAGTAGGCCCACGCGCGCTTTTTTTCGAGCCCTTGTTTTCGCGGCGTTTCTGTTTCCGCACCGCAGTTTGCAAACCCTCAGGAGTAATCTCCTGCAGATCCAAGCTGCGCCTCAAAGCCTTCAGGACTCGCTCCTTCTTGCGCTCGGCATCCGAATCTTTCTGGCTCAGGTCCATGAGTGAAAAGGAAAAAGGGTTTTTTTGGAGTTTTTTAAAAGTTGCAAACAGAAAATTATTTTCGGGCTCGACGTGTCCCGCAGGCAGACGGATTTTTGTTTTTCAGAAATTTTTCAGGACAATTTTTTTTCTCAACGAACTCTTTTTTTAAAAAAAAATCTTGGCGCAGGTTACGCATGGCAACAGACGTCACGAACGCGCTCAACAACCTCACCAACTACCAAACTGACTCGAACGATTTGAACGGCCAGAGCGATTTCGGTGGGCCGCCATTGTTCGCGCTTCAAAGTGGGCGCGAGGACTTTCGACGCTACGTCTCTCAACGCGGCGCCAAGCTGTCTCGCGTGCTCAGAGTCGCGCTGGAAGCGGACGCAGATGCCCCGTGCGTGACGTTAGATCTTCCGGCGCATGTCTTGGGCTGGGTGGCCGAGTACATGCAGCACCACCAAGACGGAGAAGCAACCAGGGTAGAGTTCCCTCTGCGTTCCAAGCGCATGGGAGATGTTTGTGTCGACCCTTGGGACGCGTGTTTCATGGACCGAGTGTGCGCGCGCGATATGGCTCTGGCTGCCCACTACTTGGACATGGACGGGCTCCTCCACTTGTCTTGCGCCAAACTCGCCACACGATATTGGAAGAAAGCTTTTCTCTGATTTTTTGGAGACGAATTACCAGATGTCCAAAAAAAAAGATTGAAGACATGAAGAATGATGCGGAGAACTCAAAAAAAAACAAAAAGCTTGTGTTTAATGTTTTTTGAGACTCGTTTCGTGTCAATGGTCCAAGAACCCGTGGCGCATGGGGGGGCTTCTTTGGAAAAAAATAAAAGTCGACTCCCAACTTTTAAAAAAAGGCCCCAAAACACTCGCGCTTGTTCGGAACAGTAAAATGTCCGACGTCGTTCCTACCAGGTCCTCAAGCCCTGCACGAGCGAGGTTAAGCTTGCGCGATTTGATGTACCGTCGTTCGAAAGGGTACGCCCGCCGCGTGTATCTCGCCCATTTAGCGTCCACGCACCAACCCGTGCCTCGACCTAGCCGCGAACTGACTGCACGGATCGACGCAGTTCACTCCCGGTTGCTTAGGAAATACCCATTCAGACTGTTGTTATAAAAAAACACAATTGTGCACGGGAGTTTTTTGTGGTGTCCTGATCATTCATTACCTCTGCCTGTATTTATTCCATTTGTCGTCATCGACCAATGATGTGAGGTAGGTCGCGAGCGATTCGAACTCTTTCAACAGTTTGCTGTTGTCTTTTTCCCATTCCGCAACCAATACCTGTTCTTGTTTTGGCAGTGTCGCCAGTTCTTCCGGATCTAACTGCTGGACGTCGGGGTCCACAAACCGATCATCATTTGCATATTTTCGTATCCTCTCCACCTCAGCCGTTAACTTATGGTCATCAATCAACTCAAGGAGGTCTCTCATGAACTTTTTTAAACGATTCATCTGTTCGTACTTTGTCGCGGTCCATCGTTTAAACAATTCATTTTCACGTTCCGACAACGGGTTGTGCGACTCCGAAGATTCGTCATCTTCTTCTAAGCCTGACCGTTCCGTTTCTTCGTTCTCTTGGATGTCTTCGGAGCCCCCCGTTCCCAATTGATTAACATCGTCCGGTGTCCCTGATAACTCGTCCTGGGGTTCGGATTGTTCAAGCAAGTCACGGTTTTGGGGTTGAGACTGCTCCGAGATTTTTCTGATGCGCTTACCGGATTTGGAAGAACCCGCATTCTTTCGACTAAACAAACTCTCTTCTCGGGCCGACGAGTTCCTCAAATTTTGATCTTCCAAGTCTTCGGGCACTGCAGACCATTTGTCCATTTCCTGCGTGTCTGCCGAGGCGCCCGATCCAAATTGAGGAATGCCTCCCGGCGCAGTTGAAATTCCAACCAATAACTGGGGTTCGTATCGTTCCACCAATCCACGCATTTGTGTCTGACCCTTGTCCAAGATATTCTGTTTGCGTGTAATTTCTTGCCGCGCTTCTCTGAGACTTTCAGCAAGCTCTGAAATTGTTACATCAGATGCTTGTTGGGCTTGTTTTAGTTTGTCGTTCAACTTTTGCACGTTCAGTTCCGTCCTTTCTTGTTCCGATGCGTGGAGCGCTGCCGCCTTTCGATTTACCAAATCATCCAAGCTTTGTTGTTGAGCTCGCAAGGCCTGTTCGCGTTCCCTTAAGTTAGATTTTTCATCGGAGATCCGCCGATGGGCCTGCTCAACTTCACTCCGAATAGCGACCAGGCTCGTAGTCTCGTCTCCAACCTTCTTGACAATTGCTTTTTTTTGTGTGATCGTAGCTTCCAAAAGCTCCTGCATCTGTTCAAGTTTTCGGAGGTCTTGCCCGACTTTCTCTTCTCGTTGTTGCAATTCAGCTTCCCAGTCTGACAGTCGTTCGTGCTCTTTTCTATTTTCTTGGCTTACTCGTTCGACGTCTGCGCGGCTTTTCTCAATCAATTCATCAGTTTGTTTGAGGCTTCTAATTTGTTGTTGCAGGCCCGATATGGTGAGTTGATTTTCCTCTTGTTGTGAGGCCAGTTGGTTTTCGATTCGTTGGACGACTTGACGGTCCACTTCGACCTGCAACTGATCACGCTCGCTTTTTAACTCATCGGTGGCGGTTTTAATCCTTCGGTCGGTCTGAGTCTCCCTTAGTTGCAAATCACGTTCGCGCGTTTCTAGTTGCTGTAATTGAGATTCGTACTCGACCCGCTGGAGGTTCAACGTGGCTTTCTCCAAATCCAGATCTTTTCCCAGGCTGGCCACTGAGGCTTCGAGCACTCCAAATTCCTGCAATTTGGTTTCGTGCTCCGCTTGCAGTTGGTTCACTGAAGCT
>Ga0209668_10001168_pt1 | contig 11152 bp, 9 predicted proteins | sample FrelakmetPLP11PL_FD_187150 | JGI IMG/M metagenome (GOLD analysis project Ga0209668, IMG submission 187150) | Freshwater lake sediment microbial communities from the University of Notre Dame, USA, for methane emissions studies - PLP11 PL (SPAdes)... | ecosystem: Environmental > Aquatic >... | reverse complement strand
AAATTTCTGATCCTCATTTTTCTCAACTGCCAAAATTGTCAAATCCAGGAAATTTATCAACCCAGAAACAAACAATAAAGTTTTTTGATGCAATCCGTAATCGGCATTTAACCACAGATATATATATTCCTAATACCCAAAATCCCGTACCTGTAATTGTGATTTCTCATGGGTTAGGTTTGGATAGTAGTAACTTTCGTTATTTAGCAAATCATTTAGTTAAACATGGGTTTGCTGTGGTGATTCCCAATCATCCTAGTAGTCAGGGGAAACCATTAAAATCTTTAATTAATGGTAATAGCAATCAAGTTACACACCCCAATGAATTTAAAGATAGACCTTTAGATATTAAGTATATTTTAGATCAATTAGAGTCAGATTCACGATTTCAACAGCGGCTGAACTTACAACAAGTGGGAGTATTTGGTCAGTCTTTAGGAGGTTATACTGCCTTAGCTTTAGCGGGGGCAAAAATTAACTTTTCCCAACTACAAGCAGACTGTCATCCTGATAAATTGCGAAATACTTGGAATATGTCTTTGTTGTTGCAATGTCGGGCTTTAGAATTGCCCAATCAATCAGGACAAGAGTATAATTTACAAGATACCAGAATCAAGGCAGCGATCGCTGTTAATCCTATCACCAGTTCTATTTTCGGACAAGCCGGGTTAAGCCAAATTCATACCCCAGTCATGATTGTTGGTAGTAGTGAAGACACTGTTGCCCCAACTTTATATGAGCAAATTGTCCCTTTTTCCTGGATTATTCATCCCGAAAAATACTTAGTCATGCTACTTGGTGGTACTCATTTTTCTACCATTGGTAATAGTAATCCTGGTAGTAACCAAATAGCACTACCAACGAATATGGTAGGTGATGCTTCCCAAGCCTATTATTACATCAATGCTTTGAGTTTACCTTTTTTCCAAACTTATGTAGCTGAAAAACCAGAATATCTGTCCTATCTTAACGCCGCCTATGCTCAAAGTATTTCTAGTCAGTCTCTCGGTTTAAATCTTGTCCAGTCCCTAGATCATCTCAAATTAGCCCCAGTTTTAGGTGATAATCTCCAAGAAACCAATCCCGGTAGCAAAAAACTTTCTCATACCATAGTCCGTTTTGGATTTTGGGTGCTGGGTATCGGTGTTTCTCTATTACATTTAATTTAGATCCCCGACTTCTTGAAGAAGTCGGGGATCTCTTATTTGTGTGAAAATACAAAAATCTCAACCCTAAAATCTAAATTTGTGCAAGGCTTTCTCAATTTACACAAACCACTTGACTGGACTTCTCATGACTGCATAGCCAAAGTCCGAAAACTGCTGAAGATGAAACGAGTCGGACACGCAGGGACTTTAGATCCTAAAGCTACTGGAGTATTACCGATAGCCTTGGGTAAAGCCACCAGATTATTACAATATTTACCGGGAGAAAAGGCTTATCAAGCAACTATTCGGCTAGGAATACAAACTACTACAGATGATTTAGAAGGGGAAATTATTACTTCTACACCCTGTCCAGGATTAGATTTAGAACATATCAAAACGTCCCTTTCCCAGTTTATCGGTAAAATTCAGCAAATTCCCCCCAGTTACAGCGCTATTCAAGTTGATGGTAACCGCCTCTATGATTTAGCGCGAAAAGGAGAAATAGTCGAAGTTCCGGTGCGAACAGTCGAAGTTTCCCTTCTTCAGGTGTTAGACTGGCGAGACGGAGATTTTCCCGAATTAGACCTAGCCATATCTTGTGGGACGGGAACATATATTCGGGCGATCGCTCGTGATTTAGGTACAATACTCAACACAGGTGGCACTCTATCTGCTCTAATTCGCACACAAAGCAGCAGTTTCCAGCTTCAAACCAGTCTCAACTTCACAGACTTAGCTACCCAAATCGAAAACAGCACATTTCAACCTATATCCGCAGACACACCATTACAACATCTCAAAGCCGTAATTTTAGCCCCAGAATCAGCTAAAAAATGGTGTCAAGGTCAAAAAATTCCCCTCAATCTGGCTATTGACAACTTTGTACGAGTTTATGAAACAGAAACCAATTTTTTAGGAGTCGGGAAGTTAGAAAATGATTTATTAGTCCCTCAAATGGTGTTTTTTGAATATCCCAATTAAATAATTAGGGTTTGCTGATAGCGTAGCGTGGCGTAAGCCATAAAAGTTATCTGTGCGGGCTAGAAGTATGGCTAAGGCCACGCTGCGCTATCAGTAGGATTTAGAACAAGTTATCAGTAATATCAAGTCTGGAAAACTTTTACTCTTGCCTATTGCCTATTGCCTTGCTATGACGACAATTTTCAACGCCAACCTACTTAACCTGAAAAGGTTTTGACATTCTCCTGATAAGTTCATAATTCTCCTGATAAATTCACAGAAAATTCATAAAAATAGCATAATTTATCCTGTACATTACTGTTTTTCGGGAATTACTCTAATATACATTCGGGCGCATATAACCGTTGTGAGGAGTAGAATTTTGACAAAGGCAAAATTTTTATGTATGTTGTTACGCCCAAATTGGCTAAAGTTCATAGGTACAACTTTATTAAGCTATATATGGGCTATCACCGCTCTTTCAGTTACCCCTGCTTCTGCAACAAATGAAATAACTCCTAAAACCCATAGCAGTAAAGAATTAATAACTAATCAAGCTCAATTAAAGACTAACTTGCCGGATCTCCAAGATGTCTTAGCGAAAAACGTAGAGTCAGGGCGGAAGATTGAACCTCTACTTGATCAAAAACAATCATGGATCACTGCTCAAACAGATACTTCAGTACCAAATGATAAAGGTCAAGTTGATACTGATAAATTACGCCAATATTTACTGGTTGACCCTCTGGTCAAAGTAATTCCACTCAAACGTACCTACTCTCCTTCACTTACCTTTGCTACACCAAGCGCCTTTGGAGCTACCTGGGGTGATGTGTTTTTCGGAGCATCCGCAGCAACCACTGGTAAAGCTAGAACTCAACCAGACGGGAGTATCAGTATGGGTTTTGGCTTAGGAGATGCCCGAAAACTAATCGGTCTAGAACTTGGCTACAACATTGGTAGTATCAAAAATTTTGGCTACAACGGAACTTTTGACCTCAAAGCTAACCGCATTGTCTATGCTCAAGGCAACACTCAAATAGCTGCGGCTGCTGGCTGGAAGTCTTTTGCACAGCACGTTAAAGGGGAATCAGTTAGACCTTCCAGTGCCTATGGTGTAGTTACAAGTTACTCCCTGTTAAAGCCTAACGATACTGTTAATAAAATGCCCATCTCCTTTTCCGTAGGAGCCGGCGGTGGCGATTTCCGCACAGGTGATGCAAGTACGGGTGTATTTGCTGGAGTTGGGGTACAAGTTCATCCCCAAATCGGTGTGGGTATGGGCTGGAGTGGAGTTGGTTTCAACGTTGGAGCTTCTTTCGTCCCTATATCTACTATTCCCTTGACAATTAATGCCGTAGGTGCAGATCTCACAGATACTAGCTTGGGCGGTACGGTATTTGTTCTCAGCATAGGCTATGGTTTCAATTTCTTACCCAAATAGATTTGGTTGAAAAAGTCTGAACACCTTATCTGTTATTGTTTCTACCTTTATTCAGCCAACCCTAAATAAACACTTCAATCCTGATAAAATCACCATGTTAAAAATCAGAACTTTTATTCTGGCTCTCACTCTCACTCCTCTACTGGCAATCAATTGGCAGCAACCAAGCCAATCCCAAACTTCGCCTAGTCTGGGTACAGCAGGTGGTATGAGTGGTGGTGGAAACATTGGACCAATTAATACGAGTCCTAGTGTGGGGACTGGCGGGGGCATAAGTGGTGGTGGCACTACTGGCTCTAATGGTAATACTAATTCCAATCCCGATGATAATACGAGTCCTAGTGTGGGGACTGGTGGGAGCATGAGTGGTGGTGGCACTACTGGCTCCAATGGTAATACAAGCCCTAGTGTGGGGAATGCCGGAGGTCAAAGTGGCAGTCCTGTTACCATTGTCCGCACATCACGAGGGAATTCACTTAGGATTACAGCAGAGCGTCAAGACAAACTCAATCGTGTAGCCATCAATATATTCACTAAGGAAAATAGTAAAGTTCTTGTAGCTTTCAGGCAACCGGAAGCAATCAGACGGGGTGAATCGAATAGATTTACGGAGATATTAAGGCAGGCTGGTGTTAGTCCAGCATTGGCAGGACGATTTATATTCACCTTAATTAAAATCACCACCCCTGCTTCCTCTCCTACTACACAAAGTTCCAGTTCAGTTCAGTTACCAAAAAAATATTTAGTGGCCAGCACTAAAGCTTTAAAATTTAGCCCAATTATTGCCCAATCGGCTGATGCTACTTTAGCAAGTGTAGATGTGGATATCAACGATTTGCATAATGCTATTACTATTTACAACCAAATTATCCAAGAAAGCAGTCCGGTGACTTTGCAACAGCTTTCACAAAACCAAGATTTTGTGGCAATTGGTGAGGTGCTAAAAGAGTTGAGAGCAGCGGTCAACTAGTAGTCTATCAACCCGAAAATGACGGGTGAAGGCAAGCAGGGGGAGAAGAGAGGCACCGGGGGTAGGGGAGGGAAGAACAGAAGTTTTTTCCAATCATTACCCGTCAAAATAAATTTGACGAACTACTAGTCTCAAACATAATTAAGAGAACTCCACAAAAAGAAATGCTCAATGTCATTCTGTTCGTGCAGCGTGCCAGAGGCATTACGAAATCAAGTGTAGTCAAGAATCCCAAGGTATGCTTGACTACACTTCGCTACACTCAGCATGACAAAACAGGATCATTTATTTTGTGGCTTACTCTAATTAAACACTCACAAAAAATAACGGGGAGACACAAGAGCTTCTCCGTTATTTTTTGTTAATTTGAGAAAGTTACACAAAAAAGTTAAGTTGATAATAGGCGAAGATAACGGGGAAATAAAAGTGAGTCCTGGATTTGATTACGATTTAGTGATTATCGGCGCTGGTGTGGGCGGACATGGTGCTGCTTTACACGCTATCAGTTGCGGTCAAAAAACGGCGATTATTGAAGCTGGAGATATGGGAGGAACTTGTGTAAACAGGGGTTGTATTCCTTCTAAGGCATTACTCGCGGCTTCAGGAAAGGTGAGGGAATTACGTAATGCCCATCATCTCAAGTCTTTGGGAATACAGATTGGCAATGTGGAGTTTGAACGGCAAGCGATCGCTGATCATGCTAACAATCTCGTTGCCAAAATTCAAGGAGACTTAACCAACAGTCTCAAGCGCTTGGGAGTTGAGATTATTCGGGGTTGGGGTAAGGTGTCTGGTACACAAAAAGTTACCATCACCACAGACAAAGGTGAGAAAACCATCACAGCCCAAAACATTATCCTTTCTCCTGGTTCTGTTCCCTTCGTTCCTCCGGGAATTGAAGTAGACGGCAAAACCGTATTTACCAGTGACCAAGGTGTTAAATTAGAAACTCTACCCAAGTGGGTGGCGATTATTGGTAGCGGTTACATTGGCTTAGAATTTTCTGATGTTTACTCGGCTTTAGGTTGTGAAATCACCTTAATTGAAGCCCTGAGTGAGTTAATGCCAGGATTTGATCGGGATATTGCTAAACTGGCTGAACGGGTTTTAATTAACCCCCGTGATATTGAAACCAAAGTCGGTATCTACGCTAAAAAAATTATTCCTGGTTCACCAGTAATCATTGAGTTGGCTGACTTTGAAACTAAAGAAGATTTAGAAGTTCTGGAAGTTGATGCTTGTTTGGTCGCTACCGGTCGTGTTCCAGCTACGCAAAATCTGGGGTTAGATTCCGTGGGAGTCACTCTTGATCGCCGTAATTTTATTCCTGTAAATGATAATATGGCGGTATTGTCAGACGGGGAAGCTGTCCCCCATCTCTGGGCTATTGGTGATGCTACCGGCAAAATGATGTTGGCTCATGCGGCATCGGCTCAAGGTATTATTGCTGTAGAAAATATCATGGGTCGTCACAAAACTGTTGACTACCGCAGTATTCCCGCCGCCGCTTTTACCCATCCAGAAGTTAGCTATGTGGGCTTGACTGAAACAGCCGCCCATGCTTTGGGTTTAACTGAAGGTTTTGAAGTTGCCACCAGTAAGAGTTACTTTAAAGGTAATTCCAAGGCTTTGGCGGAAAATGATACTGATGGAATGACGAAGGTAATTTATCGCAAAGATACTGGCGAGGTTTTAGGTGTACATATCTTTGGTCCCCACGCCTCAGATTTAATTCATGAAGCCGCCGCCGCTATTGCCAGTCGTCAATCTATCCAAACTCTTGCTTACCTAGTTCACGCTCATCCAACGCTTTCAGAAGTTCTAGATGAAGCTTATAAACGGGCATTAGTAAGTTAGTCAGTGGTCAGTGGTCAGTGGTCAGTTGAATAAATGGCGAAATCTAACTTCGAGAATTTGCAAGTTTACCAATTATCAGAGAAACTGACTGATGAGATTTGGAAAATTGTTCTTCATTGGGAGGAATTTCCCAAAGCAACAATTGGTAAGCAAATAGTACGTTCTGTTGATAGTATTGGCGCAAATATTGCAGAAGGTTGTGGCAGGTATAACTTTCAGGATAATCGCCGGTTCGTCAGAATAGCGAGAGGTTCTTTAAATGAAACTAGACACTGGTTAAGACGAGCTTATAAACGAAATCTACTAACAGATGAAGAAGTAAATAGGCTCAAACCAATCATTGATGAACTTTCTCCCAAGTTAAACGCTTATCTTAACTCCATTGGCAATATTTCAGGAAAAAACTCTGACAACTGACAACTGACAACTGACAACTAACAACTGACAACTGACAACTGACAACTGACAAATATGCAAATCCGTCGTCGTTCACCTAGCCCAGTTATTAATGTTTCCATAGTCCAATATAAATCTGCTATAGAAGGGGCTGCACCAAATAATATTTTAGAAGAAATTGTCTGGCAGAAAGAAACAGAAGTTGAGCAAATGCGAGAAAGGCTACCTTTGCGGGAATTGCAAACAAAAGCCCTATCTGCACCACCAACTCGTGATTTTGTGGCTGCTTTACGTCCAGGTAAAACTCATCCGGCTTTAATTGCTGAAGTCAAAAAAGCTTCTCCCAGTAAAGGGGTATTTAGGGAGGATTTTAACCCAGTAGCGATCGCTCAATCTTATCAAAAAGGTGGAGCTAGTTGTCTTTCTGTTCTCACAGATGTTAAATTTTTCCAAGGTAGTTTTGAAAATCTATCCTTAGTTCGTTCAGCAGTAGATTTACCTTTACTGTGCAAGGATTTTATTATCTATCCTTACCAAATGTATTGGGCGCGAATTCATGGAGCAGACGCAGTTTTATTAATAGCAGCCATCCTCAATGATCAAGATTTGCAATACTTTATCAAAATTGCTCATAACCTAAAAATGGCAACTTTAATAGAAGTGCATGACTTAGAAGAACTAGATCGAGTTTTAGCTTTAGATGGTGTTTCTTTAATTGGCATTAATAATCGCAATTTAGAAGATTTTTCTGTTGATTTACAAACAACTTGTCAATTACTCACAGCTAGAGGTGAACAGTTACAAGCAAAAAACATTCTTGTGGTCAGCGAATCAGGATTGCATCACCCAGAGGATTTAAGTATAGTTAAAAAAGCAGGTGCATCCGCTGTACTGATTGGTGAATCCTTGGTAAAACAACCAGATCCTCAATTAGCAATAGCCAATCTCTTTGCTTAATTACAGTCTTAAATTCCATATAAAACAAGGGTTACGAAAAAGGGAACAGGGAACAGGGAACAGGGAACAGAAAAAACTAAAGTTTCAGATTTTAAAGCTTAGTCAAAAATCAGTATTTCCATCTCATGTTTAAAAACATGAGTTTTTCTGTTAACTGTTGCTTCTTCCTCTAAAATTCTCATTTTTCCCGGCTATCTCCTGCCGAATAACTGCAATTATTTATTTCTTGTGTAAGAATTAATTTGGGGTTAACAAAACTTTAACTAAGTTAAAAATTAAACATCCCTAAGTTTCAACTTCATAATAAACTACATGGAGCCAATTCCTTTACCTTCTCCTATCCATTACGAACTTATACTTCAACTTTTAGAAAGACAAACCATGACTTCTCTAGGTCAAAACGAAGACCTACGCAATCAAGTTAACCAACTAATTATTACCCTGCGAAAAGCTGCATCCCAACAAAAGCGACTAGAAGAAACTTTTCAATCGTCCTCTCTGATCATTGATCACCGTTGGTCTATTAACCATTTTGGTGATAAAGTAGATTGCTCATGATCAATGTCTATTTCCATTTAGACAAAACTCAGCCCTGCAAAAGTGGGGCTGATTAATACAGTTTTAAACTGGCATTCCTACGAAAAATTTGAGTAGGTTTTTTTGTGTTTTTATCCCCTAGAGGGGTTAATTTGTATTGTATTGAAATTTTCAACTAGGACACAAACATGGACGATAAATTGATGCTGATGATTCCTGGTCCTACCCCAGTTCCAGAAGCAGCTTTACTAGCATTAGCAAAACATCCCATTGGTCACCGCAGCGGTGAATTTAGTAGCATGATGGGAGAGGTGACAGAAAACCTGAAATGGCTACATCAAACCACCAGTGATGTATTGATGCTAAATGTCAGTGGGACTGGGGCTGTAGAAGCGGGAATGATTAATTTTCTTTCTCCAGGCGATCGCATTTTAGTCGCTTCTAATGGTAAATTCGGTGAACGTTGGGTAGAAGTTGGTCAAGCCTTTGGCTTAAATGTAGAAGCAATCACCGCAGAATGGGGACAACCCTTAGACCCAGCCCAATTTGCAGCCAAACTGCAAGCTGATACCAACAAAGAAATCAAAGCCGTCATTATCACCCACAGCGAAACCTCAACTGGTGTCATTAATGATCTAGAAGCCGTCAACCGCCACGTTAAAGAACATGGAGAGGCTTTAATTATTGTTGATGCTGTCACCAGTTTAGGGGCTGACAACGTCCCTGTAGATGCTTGGGGTTTAGACGTAGTTGCTTCTGGTTCACAAAAAGGTTACATGATTCCTCCCGGTTTAGGATTTGTCTCCGTCAGTCCTAAAGCCTGGGAAGCCTACAAAACAGCAAAACTGCCTAAGTATTATTTAGATTTAGGGAAATACCGTAAAGCCACCGCTAAAAATACCACTCCCTTTACCCCTCCCGTCAACCTAATAGTGGCACTACATACCACCTTAGGCATGATGAAAAAAGAAGGATTAGAATCTATCTTTACCCGTCATGAACGCCAAAAAAATGCTACTCGTGCAGCAATGAAAGCATTAAATTTATCACTGTTTGCCGCAGATGAATGTGCCAGTCCTGCCATTACCGCTGTAGCCACTCCAGGCATCGAAACCGATAAAATTCGTTCTTTAATGAAAAAACGGTTTGATATTGCTTTAGCAGGTGGACAAGACCATCTGAGTAATAAAATTTTCCGCATAGGTCACTTAGGTTTTGTGAGCGATAGAGACATTCTTAGCTGTATCGCCTCCCTAGAAGTTGTCCTTCCACAAGTTGGTCATGACAACTTCACCCCCGGTGCTGGTATAGCAGCAGCAGCAAAAGTTTTTGCCCAATAATTATTAAGCTGGTAATGGGTGATTGGTAATGGGTAATTGGTAATGGGTAATTGGTAATGGGTAATTGATGATTACTACTTTTCCCTCTTCCCTCTTCTCTCTTAACTGTCACCTGTCACCTGTCACCTGTCACCTCTTGCCTACGCTGTTTCTAGCCAATCATAAATTTGTTCCAACTGTTCTAGCGTAATTAACCCATATTGCCAAAGAGTCATAGTTAAAGAACCAGGATCTTGATCACGGTTACGTAATGCTACAGCGAGGGAAGCAGCGGAAATTGCCAAATCTTCCTGGAGAAAATTAATTAGCCGAGAATATCTTGATGGTGTCATTTGTATCTCACCTACTTGAGTAGAATTGATGATCATAGGTTGTTTATCTAATTTTGTGGGTATTGTATAGCCAGTATTTTATGTGTCACCTTGCTATAAGTAGATTAGATAATTGAGGTTGTATAAAAAAGTATATATTTTTCTAAATAACCCTTTTGTAAAGCATTAATCTATCTGAATCTACTACTATGTCAAGGTAATTAAAATCACGAAGCAATTTCTACTACAGTGACTTGTGTATCCCATCAGGATGATATTTAGGTAATACTTCAACCATGATGTTAGTGTCACCATTAACATCCTCTAGTTTTTTGTTTTGATTTAAGTAACAAAGATTTTATAGTTTATACTCACCTATTGGCGACTATTTACACTTGCGCCAAAAGAGAGATTTTCGTTACTTAATTTTAAAGTCGTGATCTTAACTGGAAAAACTAAAATCTGATGTTATTCAGGCTACTGATAAATATTAACCTCTTTACTACTATTTATGCCAGGTTTGGTAGTATTTTTTCAAAAAAATAATTTTGTACCAGATAAAAATTCAGCATAAAGACTCATGCTATTTTTACATAGAATTGTTGCCATAGCAGAAGTCAGAAGTCAGAAGTTAAAAGTCTCTTGTGGTATGGCTTTTACCAGAGATTTTGTATCTTATTCAAGTGCATAGAGCTATCGTCAATCTTGATTCTGTTTATCGAATAGTACCAGGAGCTAGGAAATCTATTTTGATCTGATCTCCTTTCTTTAAACCTAGTTCTTTGGCTCGTTCTGACCTAAGTTCAATTACTTGATCTATCAGGACATTAGGACCGTAGGTGGGGCAAGGTTCTATATCACAAGGAGGAGCAGATGTTTGGATGTACTGAACCACACCTTGCCGGAGAAATACCATATCTAGCGCAACGGGTACATTCTTCATCCAAAATTGTACTGGTTGTGCGTTCGGAAAAAGAAACAGCATTCCTCGGTTATCTGGTAAAGCCTTTCTATACATCAAACCCATCTGTTGTTGTTGTTGTGTTCGTGCTACTTCTAACTGAATTTTGATATTTCCAGGCAGAGTAGCTTCAGCCGAAATTGGCAGATTTTGACCAGCATTTACTGATGTTTGGGTTGATAATTCTGGTGTTACGGCTGGAGATTTAGCTGTGGTTGGTGATGAACAGCCCATGAGCAGGATACTAAGTAATATTGAACATAAACTAAGC
>Ga0209668_10001167_pt1 | contig 11154 bp, 10 predicted proteins | sample FrelakmetPLP11PL_FD_187150 | JGI IMG/M metagenome (GOLD analysis project Ga0209668, IMG submission 187150) | Freshwater lake sediment microbial communities from the University of Notre Dame, USA, for methane emissions studies - PLP11 PL (SPAdes)... | ecosystem: Environmental > Aquatic >... | reverse complement strand
CACCTTGCAGTGGTAGCGGACTTTTTAGAAAAGACCCTGCTGCATTGGATGAATGGAGTGAGGAACAGGTATTGGTTTGCAGTAGAAGGCAACAAAGAATTTTAGCCGATGTACTGCCCGCTTTACAGGAGGGAGGCATTCTGTTATATGCAACCTGTTCCTATTCTACCTCCGAAAATGAAACTATCACGCAATGGCTACTGGATGAAATGGATATGGAATGTGTTGCTGTTGCTTTACCCGAAAACTGGGGAATCGTTCATTCAACATTACCCGGCACCTTTCGATTTTTTCCGCAACTATTGAAAGGTGAGGGATTCTATTTATCGGTTTTGAGAAAGAAAGCTGCTGTGCAGGAAACATATTTGCGGGAGATTGCTTTGTTATGTCCCGATAAGTCTACCACAAAATTTTTTACTGAAAAATTTCAGCTGGCAGATCATACCTCCCTGTTTATGCAGGGGAATCAGGTTCGATGTATTGCTTCCCAATATTGGCAAGCAATACAACAGTTGGCGGGGGCCCTCTACATAAAAAAAGCAGGGGTTGAATTGGGTGAAATGAAAGGAAAAGATCTGGTTCCTGCTCACGAATGGGCTTTGCAGCAAGGAGAAAAGCTGGGATGGCCTATTGTTGCATTGAATTTATCGGAGGCGCTTGCCTACTTAGGCAGGCAACCCCTGCAATTGTCGGCCGAGGGTGGGTGGAATTTAGTTAGTTATCAGGGTTGTGTATTGGGTTGGATTAAGTCGATCCAAAACCGGATAAATAATTACTATCCTACTCAATGGAGGATTCTTAAAGTAGCCGATCATTAGATTTCTTGGCTACTCATGTAAATGCAAGTAATTTTGTTACCTTAATTGGTTGCATTGAATAAATGGTTTTTCATTTTCTTGTTTTGTGGTTTGCCACTGATGCCCCGTGCTCAGATGAAAATGCTCGTTTTGGGAAAATGTCCCGATTGTTATGTACAATATAGGATGGGTGCTGCTGAAACCCCGGAAACAGTGGCAGAATGGGCAGGCATTCCGGTTGAACAGCTACTCAAGTTTAATCAACTTTCATCTGGAGCAGTGGCGGTGCCTTCCCTCAAAATTCCCTTAAATGCTCAAAATTTGTTATCTCAAAAATCATCATTACCCGTTTATCATGTGGTAGAAAAAGGGGATAATTTGTATCGACTCAATCTTCAGTATTTTAATCCGGGCATCAGTAAAATTAAAGAGTGGAATCAACTCAAAAATGAAACCGTGAAAGATGGCGAAGTGCTATTGGTTGGATATTTAGGAGCACGGCCACCCGTAACCGGCTCGGTTCAAGTTCCTGCTCAAACTCCTCTACAAACTACTCCTCAACCCACTTCTCAATCCAACGCAACCCCACTTCCGACTCCGGTTGTTACTACATCGAATCCACCTACAAATACTTCCGCAGCAAATGCATCTTCACCAGTTAAGGAAACTCCCAAAAATATTCCAGTGCCGGCTTCGCCTGAAGTAACTGCAGCAGAGGGATATTATGCTGCTCAATATAAAGCCCCACTAGAGTCAAGTCAGCTCATTGCATTATCCGGCTCAGCCGGTATATTTAAGTCAATTACCGGATTCACCGATCAGCGATTTTATGTGCTCATCAATGACGTACTTCCCGGAACCATCGTAAGAATTACGGTTGATCAGATAAAATATATATGCGCAAAAGTGCTTGGTCCGGTACCCGATAATAAGCCCAATAAAGGGTTGTTGGTAAGATTGAGCAATGCAGCCGCAACAGCCTTGGGTATCAGTGATGGAATTTTCCCGGTAATCGTTCAATATTTTGAATAAAAATGATCTGTATGAATACAATGTATAAAACCCTTTTGGTATTGGCAATGTATCTGCCGATAGCCTGTGGCACTCAGGCACAAACCGGCGCTTTACCACCTGCACAGTTTCAGCAACAACTATCCACAACCCATCCGCAGTTGCTGGATGTTCGCACAGCCGGCGAATATCAACAAGGCCATTTAGCAGATGCACTGCAGGCCGATTGGACTAAGCGGGAAGAGTTTACAGAGCGGGTTAAATATCTTGATAAAAATAAGCCACTATTGGTCTATTGTGCATCGGGGGGAAGGAGCGGACAAGCAGCAGAATGGTTGTCGGCACAAGGTTTTTCGCAGGTGATCAATTTATCGGGTGGCATGATAGCCTGGAAGCAAGCAGGTTTGCCAGTGGTTGCAGCGGGCGATACCAAACAAATGAGCACAGCCGAATACAATCAATTGATACATTCAGCAGAAGTGGTATTGGTAGACTTTGGGGCTGAATGGTGCCCTCCTTGTAAAAAAATGGAGCCCGTATTGGCATCCCTCCAAAAGGAAATGGGTAAAAAATTCACCCTCGTAAAAGTAGATGGCGGAAGAGATACCGATTTGATGAAACTGAACGGCGTTACTGCTTTGCCTGTATTTATTGTTTATAAAAATGGACAGGTGGTATACCGGGGTGATGGTGTTCAGGAGAAAGCTACTTTACAAAAATACCTGCAATAAATTAAGCAGATGTTATTCGGTATCCCCTTAAAAATTCGGGGGTCGTCATTCTTTTTTTTCCTTCTAATTGTAGTTCCTGCACTGCAATCCATCCATCAGCAGTGGCAAATGCTAACTCATTTTTTCCGTCAGATTCTATAGTGCCGGGCATAACCGCATGTGCCTTTTCTATAGGATGGGCACTATATATTTTCAAGGTTTTACCATTGAGTTGTGTAAGGGCTCCCGGACTAGGCGAAAGTCCTCTGATTAGATTATGGATATTTTTTGCGGGTTGATTCCAGTCGATGATACAATCTTCCGTAAAAATTTTAGGTGCAGTATGCAGTGTTCCCCGAATCAAGGTTGCTTGCGGCTGTTCTTGCAATTCGCCAGCTGCAATGCCACGGATTGTTTTTACCAATACCTCCGATCCCAACACACTTAGTTTTTGATAAATGGTTCCAGTATTTTCGTTTTCACCAATTGGCAGGGAAGCCTGCATTAAAATTCCACCGGTGTCTATGGCATGTTGCAATCGGAAAGTAGTTACGCCAGTTTCTTTTTCTCCGTTCATTACAGCCCGGTGAATAGGAGCTGCACCTCTGTATTGGGGTAATAAAGATCCATGAACATTAATAGTACCCAATGGCGGCATATTCCAAACCATTTCGGGTAACATTCTGAAAGCAACTACAACCTGAATATCTGCCCGATAACTACTTAATGTTTCAATAAATTCGGGGTCCTTCAGTTTTTCGGGCTGCAGAACAGGGATATTTTTTTCAACTGCATACTTTTTAACAGCAGAGGGCGTGGCATGCAATCCTCTTCCGGAAGGTTTATCGGGGGCAGTAACAACTGCAACAACCTGCATACCCGCTCGCACGAGGGCATCCAATGAGGTTACCGCAAAATCGGGGGTGCCTAAAAAAATAATCCGTAAATCTTCCGCTTTCATTGGGCAAAAATAGGTTGAAACGGGTGTAAGCATGCAAAAGTGGACGATTTGAGCGCTGTTTAACTACCTTTTTTATAAGTATTCCTGTTAAACGAAGTAATTATTCGGGAAGGATTGTATTTTAGCGGGGGGATTTTCTGTTATTCCGTTCGTAAACTTGTGATGAAGCCAGCCCATCTGGCCATGTTGCCGGTGGAGGATCTGCAGTCGACTCCCTTTTTTATCATTTTAAATTGAAAACATGCAACAAGTAAAAAGCGGTGATACCATTCAGGTTCATTATCATGGAAAATTAACGGATGGTACTACATTTGATTCTTCCGAAGGTCGTAATCCCCTCGAGTTTGAAGTTGGGAGTGGAATGGTAATTCCTGGTTTTGATAATGGCGTTACCGGAATGACGATAGGCGAAAAAAGAACCATCGTTATCCCTGCAGATCAGGCATATGGCCCTCGCGCAGATGAAATGATTATGGAATTTCCCAAAGCTCAATTCCCACCCGATTTAGTTCCTGAAGTAGGGATGCAGTTGAATATGAGTAATGGAAGCGGACAACAATTTCCCGTACGTATTGTGGAAGTGAAAGAAGAGGCAGTGGTATTAGATGCCAATCATCCACTTGCGGGAGAAACACTTCATTTCGATTTGGAGTTGGTTGCCATCACCAATAGCAAGTCTATGATCATCATGCCTTAATCGGCTTAATCTGTATATAAAAAAGGTCCCGATTGATTGGTTCAATCGGGACCCTTTTTTTAGTAAATTTTACATAGGAGCAGTATTCGAATTATTTCGGGAATACCACCAACCTACAAAAGCCCCGCAAGCTGCCCATCCCACCATACAATCGATGAGGAATGCACGATTGTCGAATATTTTATACCAGATAAATGTGCTATAGGGAATTTGGATATAAACAATTAAACCCATCGCCAAAGCCGCAACCCAATAGGTAAAAAAACTGCGCGTTCGAAATTGTTGTATGATCCAGCAAAATAAAAGCACCATCAAAATACTGGAAACCAAACTTCTTAGCATATTCATACCCATTTTACTTCCACTCATAGAAAACCCTTCATGATATTGAATCATAATTTGTGGTTGTCCTTCCCAGTTTTTTGCCAGTTTCATCTGATCATCCATCGAAGTTCCCATCGGTGCTGATGGAATTAAATAACCTCCGGGCTTTTCCAATTGCTGTTTCAAAAATTGCGTAATGGTATCTTGTTTTGGCGTATATCCTTGTGCCGGTAAATGTAGATTTAAAACCGTCCAGGATAATGTTTGGGCAAGGAAAATGATGATTCCTCCAACCAATGAGGGAATTAGATATTTTTTCATCTTTTTTATGGTAAGGTACTGCAAATTTCTTTTACCACTTCGGATAGCTGATGTATATTTAAAATTATACTAAGCGTGTATGAGAACACATCAACCTTATTCTGTTGCCGAGCGATTGATGCGGTATGTAATGATTGATACAACCAGCGATCCTGCATCAGATCAATTTCCGAGTTCCGAGCAACAACTCAATTTAAGTAGGCTGTTGGTTAAAGAAATGAAAGAGCTTGGGGTAGCGGATGTTGTGTTAAATGCAGATGGATACGTAATTGCCCGAATCCCCTCAAATGTTCCTGAAAAGGTTCCGGTAATTTGTTTTTGTAGTCATGTAGATACCGCCCCCGATTGTTCCGGAACCGATGTAAGGCCCATGCTGCACGAAAATTATACCGGAGCAGATATTTATTTGCCGGATGATACCACCCAGGTTATTCGAATGTTGGATTACCCTTATTTGCAAAACCATGTAGGAAAATCTATCATAACTGCATCTGGAAAAACCTTATTGGGTGCTGATGATAAGGCGGGTGTTGCCATCATTATGAACACCCTTGCGCTAATACAACAATACACACAGCTACCGCATGGAGAATTAGTAATTGTTTTTACCCCCGATGAAGAAACGGGCAGGGGCACAGAAAAACTATCGGTTGCAGCTTTAGGGGCCGATTTTGGATATACTTTAGATGGCGGTGAATTGGGAAGCTATGAGGAGGAGACTTTTTCCGCAGATGAAGTAAAAATAACGATTGAAGGAGTTATGGCACATCCCGGTTATGCGAAAGGTAAAATGGTGAATGCAATACCCATCGCTGCCGAATTGGTGAGTCGCATTGCCCGCATTTTGCCGGTTCCCGAACAAACAGAAAATAGAGCAGGATTTGTTCATCCACACACGATGGAGGGCAATGCAGAAAAGATAACCATCCGATACCTGATTCGTGATTTTATGGAGGAAGGATTGATAGAGTTTGAAACCAAGATGCAAGCGTTAACGAATGAGTTGGCAGCTGCCAATCCCGGAGCAAAATTGGACTGTACCATTCGGGAGCAATACCGCAATATGAAGCCAATTGTTGATCAGCATCCCGAGATACTGCGCAATACGAAGTTAGCTTATGAACGGGCCGGAGTTACCATGCAAATTCATCCGGTAAGGGGCGGCACAGATGGAAGCCGCTTGAGCTATATGGGCCTGCCCTGTACCAATATATTTACCGGTATGCAGGCAATCCATAGCAAGCACGAATGGATTGGAGTTTCTGATATGGAGCGGGCTGTGGATGTGCTGATTGAATTGGTGCAGGTTTGGGCAGGGAGATAAACTACTATAGAGAATTTAATTACAAATTTGCAACATAGATGCTTATTTGAAATTCGATTTCCACTTGTCCTACTTTTTTCTCATTTACACAGCCTTTAATTTCCACTTATCCGAATCATAACAAGGGTTTTTAAATTGTAGTACCTTTATAAAAATTTTATATATGAGTATCCTAATCGACTTTTGGTTTGTATGGTTCGCTTTGTTAATCCTGTTAACCGGACTGGTTACGGTAAATCAGGGAACCATTGCTGTAATTACCTTATTTGGTAAATACCGGCGCATTCTACATCCCGGACTCAATTTTAAAATTCCGGTTCTGGAGAAAGTATATAAAACGATCAGTATACAAAACCGTTCGGTGGAACTGGAGTTTCAGGCTGTAACACTCGACCAGGCGAATGTGTATTTTAAAAGTATGTTGCTATATTCTGTTTTAAATCAGGAGGAGCAGACGATTAAAAATGTTGCATTTAAGTTTATCAGTGATAAAGATTTGATGCAGGCCTTAATTCGTACGGTTGAAGGAAGTATTCGCGGTTTTGTTGCTACCAAGCGGCAGGCGGAAATTTTGGTGCTAAGAAGAGAGATTGTTGAATTTGTGAAAGAGCAAATTGATCAGTCGCTGGAAAGCTGGGGATATCATTTGCAGGATCTTCAAATTAATGATATCACTTTCGACCAGGCAATTATGGATAGTATGAGTAAAGTGGTTGCCAGTAATAACTTAAAAGCTGCTGCCGAAAATGAAGGTCAGGCACTATTAATCACCAAAACCAAAGCAGCGGAAGCCGAAGGTAATGCTATCAAAATTTCTGCCAATGCCGAAAAAGAAGCAGCTCGTTTACGAGGACAAGGTGTTGCCCTTTTCCGTGAAGAAGTTGCCCGTGGTATGTCGCAGGCTGCCGAACAAATGAAACAGGCTAATTTAGATACGAATGTGATTTTGTTTAGTATGTGGACGGAAGCCGTGAAAAACTTTGCTGAACTGGGTAAGGGGAATGTGATATTTTTAGATGGTAGTCCGAATGGTATGGAAAATACAATGGGGCAGATTATGGCGATGATGCAAATGAAAAATAAAAAAGGGGAATAATTATAAATAACGCTTCAGCAATGAAAAAGGTAACGTTCTGGATAATAGGATGTTTATTAATAGTGTCTTGCTCTAAAAAAGATACGGCACCTGTTTTGCCAACATCGGGTAATTTGATTGGCAGTATTCAAACATGGGATGATAAATTAACTTCCACTACCGATATGGCAGGTATTACCGTTACTATTACCAATTTGGCCAACACGAGCACCACAACAGACGCGCAGGGTAAATTTACTTTTGCCAACCTGCCATTTGATGAATATGATTTAGAAATTACCAAATCAGGATATGGTACTTTGAAGTTATTGGGTGTTACGCATGCCTACGACCCCACAGCATCTACATTGGGAACTACGTTGATACCAGGTTTTAATTTTGGAAAAAAATCTACTACTACGGTTACTGCCTTATCTGTTAGTGGAAATAATGTATTAGGGGAGCCCGGAGTTAGTTTTAATTATACTGTTAGTCCGGTACCTACACCCTCCAGCAGAGCATTTGTCCGTTACTTTTTAAGTAATACCGCCGATGTATCATCAACCAAATATAAAGCGGTTAGTAATGTGGTAAATTTTAGTAACCTGAGTGCCATAACCGGATTTACAACGAATCAATTAGTGGGAATGGGATTCAGTTCTGGTCAAACCGTTTATGTTCGGATGTATGGCGAGTCTTTTATAACCAATGAATATTTTCAGCCCAATTTAGGGTACAAAATATTTCCCAATTTGAATCTAACAACCGTTCCTGCGGTAAGCTTTGTGGTTCCGTAGGCTAAGTTGATCAGGTAGTAAATTGTAAGTATAGTAACACGGCTGCAGCGATTGTCATTACCAGTAATGCAAGAATACCCAAAACATTAGTTCGGGTGTTATTTACAAATTCGCCCATAATTTTTTTATTATTGGCGATGTGTAAAATAATGGCAATTAAAACCGGTGCAGTAATTCCATATAATATAGCAGTATAAATAAGAGCATTTATGGGGGATATTCCTAAATAGTTCATTGATAACCCCAGCAGTAATGAAATGGCAATGATGGTATAAAAACCTCTTGCTTCGTGAAATTTTTTACTTAGTCCTTGTTCCCAGCCAAAGGTTTCTGCAAAGATGTAAGAGAGAGCGCCGCTTAATACAGGAATAGCTATTAAACCGGTTCCAATAATTCCTATCGCAAATAATAAATAGGCAGCATTACCCGCTAAAGGTTGTAATGCACGGGCGGCTTCTTCTACTGTATCGATATTCCGAATCCCCCCCTGAAATAAAACGGTTCCCGTGGTTAAAATAATAAAGTACATCACGAGTCCGGAGAATGCCATTCCCAAATCAACATCCTTATCAACTTCATGAATGAATTTTTTATCTACCATGATTTTTTTCTTTCTGCTTTTTTGCTCTTCCACTTCAACTGATGCCTGCCAAAAAAATAAATAAGGAGAAATGGTTGTTCCTAAAATGCCAACCAGCATTGCCATAAACTCTTTACTGAATTGAATTGTAGGAATAAAAGTATTTTTCATTATCGTTGAAAAATCTTGCTTGTATAAAAAGGGAACAATAAAATACACCAGCATTACAATGCATAAGTATTTTAAAATAGATGCCATTTTTTGATAGGGCAAATAGATAATCAACAACAATAAAATAACGGTAAAGCAAACACTAAAAAATCCGGCATCGATTGAAGGAAATAAAAGATTCCCCACAGCCCCCATTCCCGCAATATCTGCTCCAATATTCATAACGATGGCAGGAAAACTGAATAGCAGCATGATATATAAAATAACCGGGTGATAATGCTTTTTTAACGTGCCGGTTAAGCCCTGTTCTGTTACAATGCCAATGCGTGCACACATTTGCTGAATTGCCGCCATTAATGGGAATGCAACAATGGAGGTCCATAGCGTGGATAGTCCATAAGCAGCTCCTGCCTGTGAATAAGTTGCAATTCCTGAAGGGTCATCATCACTGGCTCCGGTTACCAATCCAGGTCCGATTAGCTTGAAAAATTTTTTCCATTTGGCTTTGAATCCTTTACTGGTTGATTTTTCTACAGGCACCCTCATATCCACTCATTTTGAATCATTTACAAATTAGTTCAATTCTGTGGAATTCCCACCTTTTCGGATGTGGATATCTTTGCACAAAAACCAGCCGGTTTGTGGGGGGGAATGCAGACATTTGATACGAGCTACCAGCTCAGTACTAAATTTTTGGGTATGCAATCAACCTTAACTTCCGAACAAAAATTACCGGCTTTTACGCTGGATGCGCTTCATGACGATGATTTTTTTGGAGCACGTTTGCTCGATCTTGAGCCAGAGTTATTCAATTTCGACTGGCAAAGCCGGATACCTTCCGTTGCAATATCTGCTGATGATTCATTTTATTATATCGATATGCCGGTGAAAGATTTTGATGCATCCGATTTCCGTTTCGAATGTGTTGATGGCATACTTTTTATCTCTGCCGAAAAAAATACCGACAATCCTCAAGAAGATACCCTTTTATTCCGACGTTCCTTCTCCTTGCCCGAAGCGGCAGCAACCGAGGGTATACAAGCTACTGTGGAAAATAATCGGTTAAAGGTTTCTATTCCGAAACGCTAATTGTGATGGAGTGCTGATATTCTTAGCACAATCAATTTACTACCGCCAATTGTTTTTAGCTTACGAACGACAATTCCTCATTAAAGGCATGCGCTTCTGATTCATTCAATAACAGGTCTTTTACCGCAAGTAACATAGATCGGTTAGATCCAAAACTTTCTCTACTGAAATTCAAAAGGGTGGTGATTTCCATATCGTTTAGTGCAGTATGCGCTGCTGCTTTATAAAACTGATTTAATCCCTGCTGGTATTGATTTTCTATTGTTTGATACACAGCTAACAATTTTTTGAAATCAGGTTTCTCCTCTTTAGAAAGCCAGCGGATAAGTTGTTCGTAGAACAGAATGGTTTCCTGTTGATATTGTTGAAAAAAATCGAACTTAACCGATTTGGAAGAACGGCTCAGTTGGTAGATGTTATTAGAAACATCCTGCATACTTTTGGCAGCATGCAGTGCATTTCTGGCTGCTGAAATGGATAAGTTCAGTTCGGATTGTTGCTGATGAAAATTCTTTTTTCGAAATAAAAGAAAATCGGTTTGTATTTCTCCATGATGTTCTTTTAGCCAGGCATATTTTTCGTGCGTATTGATTGAATGGAAATGATGTTGAGCGGGTATATCCTCGAATGCAGCAATTTGTAAATGGGTTGTATCGGAAACTTGCAGTAATGCTACATTCAAGTGTATTGCATTATACATAAAATAGCTTACTTCCTGATGTAACAAATCGCCTGCCGTTTCGGCATCACAATTTTCAGGTTCACGCAAATATGCCGATTTGTGATGATTGCCTGTGGGAAATAGCCGACTGAGCCATTTTGAAAAAGGAGATAAAATGGGAATGAAAAAAATAATTCCTGCTAAATTGAGTAAACTGGAGAAACTCACTAATGCAATCAGCGGATTTTTAATTCTTAAAATGCCGGTAATAAAATGCAATATATAGGGCATGAACACCAATGCCAGCAGGGTAATGGAAATATTAAAAATAGTATTACCTGCAGCCAGTTGTTTTTTGGCACTGTTGCCATCAAGGGTTCCCAACCAGAGTTTCAGGGTAGTTGCAGTTTCTCCCCCTAATACAATATAAACTCCTAGTTCCATTGGAATCAATCGACTGTGAATAGCAGTTAATACAATTGCCATTGTTACCGAGCTGGATTGCATTAATAGCGTTATTAAAAATCCCATTAGTAATAATCCAGCCTTACCTGCATACAGAAATGTATCTAACCTGAAAAAGGGCAGGGTAGATTCCATTGCTTGCTGCATTAGTTTTAAAGAAATAAAAATGAG
>Ga0209668_10001166_pt1 | contig 11163 bp, 6 predicted proteins | sample FrelakmetPLP11PL_FD_187150 | JGI IMG/M metagenome (GOLD analysis project Ga0209668, IMG submission 187150) | Freshwater lake sediment microbial communities from the University of Notre Dame, USA, for methane emissions studies - PLP11 PL (SPAdes)... | ecosystem: Environmental > Aquatic >... | reverse complement strand
GTGCCGGCGAGCAGCACCAGGGCGATCGCGCCCGGCGTCGTCTTGAAGAAGGACTTGTTGCCGGTCTCGACCGGGGTGGCGGCCGGAGCCTTGACGGCGGGAGTGGCCTGGGCGAGCGCCTCCGCGCGTTGCTTTGATTTGGCCTCGCAACCCTTCGCGCTTCACGTTCTTCCGCATCGGTCGGCCCCTCCCTGGGCTTGAGTAACTGTTCCGCTCCGCGGACCGACGTTCGGCCGACGCTCACCGTCGCACCAACGTCGCTCCAGTTCAGACCTCCGGCGAGCCAGGGAGAAGGCTTCCCGGCCCCTCTCCCCTGCTACCGTTTTGCTACCGAATCAGCGCCGCCACAGCGGGACTCCCGTTGACGCCCGTTCCCAAACGCAAGAGCGCCCCCGCAGCCGTAGGCTTCGGGGGCGCTTCGCTTTGCACGATCGCGACGTCACTTGTGGATCGGCCAACCTTGGTTTGAGTTTCGGGTCCGGTCCACTTTGCAGACCGTCCCCTTAGCCACTTGGGTATGCCGCCTCGCGACGGTACCGTAACAACTTACGGGGTTTTTCGCAACCGCCTGGGGCGGGCCTGCTACCGAAACTGCTACCGACGGTTCGCCCAATGCGGGTGTAGGTTGTCCACTCTTGCGTGCACTGTTCGGATGGAGAGGTTCGCTTCTACCGACCCGGAGAGAGGTGGATGGTCGCAACTAATCTGCTTGGCGCGGCGCCAGCGCCGTCGACGGTCGAGAGCTGGGGCGCGGTCAAAGAAAGGTACCGTCGATGAGCCGGGCGGAGTCAGGCGACCTCGAACGAACCCTCGGTTCACCGGGGGTTCATCGTCAGTGGGAGGAGACCTATCGCACGGCCGAGAACGAGCGCTTCTTCGAGGAGGCGTTCGACGAACTCGTCCGCTTCCTCGACGCGCCGCCCGGCGCCATGTTTCTCGACGCCGGCTGCGGCGTGGGATCGCATTCGGTGCGCCTCGCCCGGCGCGGGTTCTCGGTGACCGGCGTCGACTTCTCGCCGAGCGCCCTCGATGAGGCGGCGGAGAACCTCCGCGCGCACGGGCTGACCGACCGCGTGCGTCTCCAGCGCGAGGACCTGCTGCACCTGTCGTTTCCCGACGCGTCCTTCGACTACGTCCTGTGCTGGGGCGTGCTCATGCACGTCCCCGAGGTCGAGCGCGCGATCGATGAGTTGGCGCGGGTGGTCCGTCCCGGCGGCATGCTCGTCATCAGCGAGGCCAACGCGGCCTCTTTGCACGGCCGGCTGATCCAGGCGCTCAATCTCGTGCGACGGCGCAAGACGGATGTCCGCGTCACCGCGGCGGGCCGGGAGTACCAGATCGCCACCCCGTCCGGCGTGCTGCTCATCCGCCACGCGCACGTGGGCTGGCTGGTCGAACAGTTCCGCCGGCGCGGGTTCACGCTGGTGAAGCACGTCGCCGGGCAGTTCACCGAGCTCTACGCGCGAACCTCGTCACCCTTTCTCCAGCGAGCGATCCACGGGCTCAACCGTGCGTGGTTCCGCGCCGTGAAGCGGCCCGGCCCGGCGTTCGGCAACCTGTTGGTGTTCTGCAAGCGACGCGATTGACGTCGGCGCACTGCCGCCTGGAGCTTTCCCCTGTCGATGCCCTTTCCCGTGGCGCTCCTTCGTGTGGCGGACCTCGCCGTCGATGGACTCGGCGACGTCGACATCGTGGACACGAGCGGCCGACGCGTCCAGAACTTCACCAGACCGGGCACCTGTCGTTCGCCCGAATCGACGCCGCCACGGCCGGACTCCCGTTGACGCCCGTTCCCAAACACAGGAGCGCCCCCGCAGCCGTAGGCTCGGGGGCGCGCTGCATTGCGCTGCAGCGACGTCATTTGTGGGTCGGCAAACCTTCGTTTGGGATTCGGATCCGGTCCACATTGCAGACCGTCCCCTCAGCCATCTCAGACGTTGTCCCCTTCGGTCGACGACCGACGGCGCCCGCCGGCCGCCTTGCCGCCCCAGCGCCAGCCGGTGATCCGCGGATCGTCTTCGCCATGCTTGGTGATGTACTGGCGGTGATCGATCAACGCGTCGCGGATCGCCTGCTTCACGTACGCGGCGCGGGAGCCGAGTGAAGGCACGCGGTCGATCACGTCGCCGACCAGGTGGAAGCGGTCGATGTCGTTGAGCACGCACATGTCGAACGGCGTCGTCGTGGTGCCCTCTTCCTTGTAGCCGCGCACGTGCAGGTTGCCGTGGTTGGTGCGGCGGTAGGTCAGGCGGTGGATCAGCCACGGGTAGCCGTGGAACGCGAACACGATCGGGCGATCGCGCGTGAACAGCGTGTCGAAGTCGCGGTCGCTGAGCCCCGACGGGTGCTCGCTCTTCGGCTGGAGCGCCATCAGGTCCACGACGTTGATCACGCGCACCTTGAGGTCGGGCACGTACTGGCGCAGGAGATCGACCGCCGCCAGCGTCTCGAGCGTCGGCACGTCGCCGCAGCAGGCCAGGACCACGTCCGGTTCGCCGCCCCGGTCGTTGCTGGCCCACTCCCAGATGCCGATCCCGGCCTCGCAGTGCTTGATCGCCTCGTCCATCGACAGCCACTGCGGCGCCAGTTGCTTGCCCGCAACAATCACGTTCACCAGGTTGCGGCTGGCAAGACAGCGATCGGTGACGTGCAGGAGGCAGTTCGCATCGGGCGGAAGGTAGACACGGATGATCTCCGCCTTCTTGTTGACGACGTGATCGATGAAGCCCGGATCCTGGTGGCTGAACCCGTTGTGATCCTGCCGCCACACGTGGCTCGAAAGCAGGTAGTTGAGCGAGGCGACCGAGCGCCGCCAGGGGATCTCGCGGCAGACCTTCAGCCACTTCGCGTGCTGGTTGAACATCGAGTCGATGATGTGGATGAACGCCTCGTAGCAGTTGAAGAACCCGTGCCGCCCGGTGAGCAGGTAGCCCTCGAGCCAGCCCTGGCACTGGTGCTCCGAGAGCATCTCCATCACCCGGCCATCGGGCGCGAGGTTGTCGTCGGTCGGCAGGATCTCGCCGGTGAACCCGCGTTTGGTCACGGTGAACAGGTCCTGCCAGCGGTTCGATGCGTTCTCGTCGGGACTGAAGACGCGGAAGTTGCGCGCCGCCAGGTTCCGCTTCATCACCTCGGCGACGTAGCGGCCCTGCACGCGCGTGGCCTCGGCGTCCACGGCGCCGTGCGCGGGCACGTCGATCGCGAAGTCACGGAAGTCCGGCAGCACGAGGTCCCGTAGCAGCAGTCCGCCGTTGGCGTGCGGGTTCGCGCCCATCCGGCGCTCGCCCGCGGGCGCGAGAGCCGCGAACTCGGCGCGGAAGCGGCCCTGCTCGTCGAACAACTCGTCGGGGCGATAGCTCTTGAGCCACTGCTCGAGGACCTTCAGGTGGCCCGGCTTGTCCATGTCCCCCATCGGGACCTGGTGGGATCGCCAGGAGTCCTCGCACTGTTTGCCGTCGATCACGGGCGGACAGGTCCAGCCCTTGGGCGAGCGGAGCACGATCATCGGCCACCTGGGCCGGGTGCGGAATCCCTTGCTCCGCGCATCCTTCTGGATCGCCCGGATCTCCGCGGTGGCCGCGTCGAGCGCCGCGGCCATCTGCTGGTGCATGCGGGCCGGATCGCGGCCCTCGACGAAGTGCGGAGCATAGCCGTAGCCCCGCAGGAGCTGGTCGAGCTCCTCGTGCGGAATCCGCGCGAGCACGGTCGGGTTGGCGATCTTGTACCCGTTCAGGTGCAGGATTGGCAGCACGGCGCCGTCGTGGACGGGATTGAGGAACTTGTTCGAGTGCCAGCTCGTCGCCAGCGCGCCGGTCTCCGCCTCGCCGTCTCCGATCACGCACGCCACGATCAGGTTCGGGTTGTCGAACGCCGCACCGAACGCATGCGACAGCGCGTAGCCGAGCTCCCCGCCCTCGTGGATCGAGCCCGGCGTCTCGGGCGCGACGTGGCTGGGGATCCCGCCGGGGAACGAGAACTGCGCGAACAGGCGCTTCATCCCCTCGTCGTCCTGGGAGATGTTCGGGTACACCTCGGTGTAGGTCCCCTCGAGGTACACGTTGGCCACCAGCGCGGGCCCGCCGTGACCGGGCCCGGCCACGTACACGACGCTCAGGTCGTGGGCCTTGATGACGCGGTTCAGGTGGGCGTAGATGAAGTTGAGACCGGGCGTCGTGCCCCAGTGGCCGAGCAGGCGGGGCTTCACGTGCTCGGGCTTGAGCGGCTTGCGCAGCATCGGGTTGTCGAGCAGGTAGATCTGGCCGACGGACAGGTAGTTCGCAGCCCGCCAGTAGGCGTCGAGCTTCCGCAGCTCGTCCTTTCCGAGCGGTCCGGCAGGCAAACCTGCGGCGGGCTTCTTCTTGCTGGCGATCTTCGTGCGCGGAGTCATCTGGCTCTCTCCCGGTTCCGAAACCCGTGCGTGCTTCTCAGAACGAGACCGTCTCGTGTTCGTGTGAAAGGCGTACAGGAGCACGATACGACTTCGCGAAACTCCGCGCCATCGGGTCGCCGGGCGATGTCTGCGTCGCGCAACGCGACAACCATCGCGCGCGGAAATCGGGGAGATCCCGGTCGCGCAGGGCACGTCCTCGTGGGGACGGGTCAAGGCGACCTATCGGGAGTGAGTCGCTGCGCCCCCGGGCCGGGGGGAGGGTGCGCTAGAGACTGGAGAGGGCCACGATAGCGGCGAGGCCGAAGGCGACGGCGACGATCAATCCCAGCCCGCCGCCCGCGCGGGCGCCGACCGAGAGCGTGGTCAACTGCCCCGTATAGGGCGAATCCATGATCGGTGTGTCGGCGTCCGTCCCGTAGTGGATGCTCTGCAACCCGAGCGACACGCCCAGCAGGCCCCGGTAGTGGAGCTCGGCCAGCGCCGAGATACCGAGCCCGTCGATCGGGTGCCCATCGGCCTCCCCGGCGATCACGACGCCGGCCGCGACGTCCGCCCGCCAGTTCCGGTCGAGCTCACGCCGCACGCGCGGACGCAGCGCCCAGTTCGACCCATCCCCGTGGAACACGAACGCGAGGTCGCCTCCAACGAGCGTCCGCTCCCCCGTGCGGTGAAGGTATCCGACATCCAGTGTGCCGAGGCCCGGGGCAACGCGATCATCCGAGCTGCTCACCACCGCGGCATATCCGGCTTCGAAGAACGGCTTGCCCGATGCGGGCCTGCGCAGGGAATCTGCGGGAGCGGTTGCGACAACCGAATCGGCGATGGATCCGGAGGAACCGGTCGAATCTGGCTCCGCGGCGAGCGCGATGGCGCAAGGGGCGAACACGACGGCCAGCCCCAGGGCGAGGAAACCTCGAGCAACGACGCCGCAAGCGATCCCGACCTCCCACACCGTCAGGGCAGCGCGACGACTCGGCGCACCCGCGCGTCGTTCGCCGTCGACACCCTCAAGAAGTAGAGTCCCGGCCGCACCCGCCGGCCGGCGTCGTCGCGCAGGTCCCACGCCGCGCGATGGTCCCCCGCCCCGAGGACGTGCTGAGCCAGCACGCGGAGCCGCCGGCCCCCGACGTCGACCACGTCGATCGTGACGTGTTCGTCCCGCGCGAGCGTGAAGTGCACGTTCGTTTCGAACGCGGCTGGATTCGGCCACGCGGCGCGCAGCGCGAGCGCGCCGGCGGCGGGCCCGTCGGTCGGGACACCGACGACCGGCGGCTCGAGTTCATCGCCCAGGCGCGCGGCGGTCAGCGGCGAGATGAAGACGTGCTCCTCGTTCGTCGGCTGCCAGTAGACGGCGTCGAACGGCGACTCGGCCGCGGGATCGGGCACGAGGGTGAGGTCGCGGTACAGGTCCGAGTCGTCGACGTCGAGCGCGCTCACCGTGGGGATGAACGCGTGACGGTCGTGCAGCGCCACGATGTCGCCGTAGGGCGCCTGCGTCGTGTCGAGCTGCGCCATCGAGGCGCGCCAGCCGCCGGGCGCCGAGTCGTAAGGCCGCGTGCCCGTGACCGTCACCAGGCGCGACGTGTCCGAGACGAAGAGGATGCGGATGCGGCCGTCGAACACGTTCCCGGTGCCGCCGTTCGGCACGGCCCACACGTCGCCCTTGATGAGCACCAGGACATTGTTGAACGCGTACTGGATGAGCTGCGCGCCCGGCGCGTAGCCCTGCCCCGTGCCATCCCCCGCCCCGTTGGCGAAGGCGACCCGCCGCGGCTGCTGCGGATAGCCGCCCAGGCCGGCCAATTCGGAGAGCAGCGTGGCGCGCAGCGGATCCGGCGCAGCGGTCGTCCCGGTCGTGGCGCGGAAGTGATAGACGAGCATCTGGCGCGCCGCCGGAGAGTCGAGGATGCCCTGGAAGATCGCCGCGTCGGCCGACTGGCCGGAGAAGAACTGGACCCAGTGCTGGAGCCCGAGCGGGATGTTCGCGCCGCGCTGCGGCGAGTCGAACGAGATGAACGTATTCACGCGGTGCGGAATCGCGTTTGTCTCCAGCCACGCGAGGCCGTAGCGCGCGACCAGCCCGCCCATGCTTGCGCCGACGACGGGAATCGTGCGGCCCGGCTCGATCGCGCCCTCGACCTGCGCCAGCAGCTCGGTGAACACGAACGCGTTGCGCTGGATGTAGTCGGTCGCGTCGTCGAAGTCGAGCACGACCGCGTCGTAGCCGCGCGCCAGCAGCGACTCGACGAGCGCCTCCTGGTTGAGCAGCGTGTAGAGCTCGTCCCAGTCCATCGAGTTGTCGAGGTCGAAGCCCTCGAGGACGATGATCGGGTTGGTCAGCACCGCGTGATCCGGCGCCAGGAGTACGAAGCCGCGACCGCCGGCCGCCTGCCCCAGGTACGGAACCGTGGCCGTGACCGCGATCGTGTCGTCGGGCACGGGCACGGGGCCGGCCGCGGTGATCGGTGGAAAGAACAGGCCGTGCAGGGACGGCACGGGCGCGGCCTCGCCGCTCGCGAACGACAGGGCGAGAGCGAGGGCGACGAGGGGAACGGCCCGCGTGAGAGGGCCCCGGAATCGATCAGGAGAGGAAGTCATGGGCACCGAGTATAGCGGATCCGGGTTCCCCCGTGAGCAGCGCCCGGAACCTAGGCAATGAACTGCAGGAACTCGCGATTCGTCTCCTCGGCGTGCGTCCACGTGAAGCCGTGCGGCGCGCCCGGCAGCGTGACCAGCCGGCTGCCGGCGACGAACTCGTGCATGCGCCCGCCCGAGACCGCCAGCGGCACGATGCGATCGGCGTCGCCGTGGATGACGAGCGTCGGCGCGGTGATCTTGCGCAGGTCGGCGCGGAAGTCCGTGCCCCAGGCCGCGACACACTCGATCGTGCCGATGGGCGAAGCGCCGACCGCGACGTTCCACGAGACGCGCACCGCCTCGTCGCTGATCCGCGAGCCGCCCAGCGCGTCGACGTTGTAGAAGTTCTGGAGGAATCCGGCGAGGAACGCCGGGCGGTCGGCCATGAGTCCCTGCTGGATGCCCGCGAACACGGCGCCGTCGACGGCATCGGGATTGTCGGCCGATTTCCCGAGCGCCGGCGTGATGGCGCCCAGGAACACGGCCTTGCGCACGCGCTTCGAGCCGTACGTGCCGAGGTAGCGCGCCACCTCTCCCCCGCCCATCGAGAACCCGGCGAGGACGACGTCCTCGAGGTCGAGTGTCGTCAGCAGCGCGTCGAGGTCCGCCGCGAAGGTGTCGTAGTGATAGCCGAACGCGGGCTGGCTGGAGCGTCCGAAGCCACGGCGATCGTAGGTGATCACCCGGTGGCCCGCGGCCAGGAGCGCGCGAACCTGCTTCTCCCACGACGCGCCGCTCAGGGGCCAGCCGTGGATGAGGACGACGGGCCGTCCCGAGCCGTGGTCCTCGTAGTGCAGGTTGATCGAAGTCGAGTTCTCGGTGCCGACCGTGATGAAGGACATGCTCGATCTCCTTTCAGGACTCCAGCCCGGATCCCACGGCCCGTCCGAACGACGCGGCCCGCTCCGCGTCGAGCTCGGAGGGGACTTCCTGCAGGTCCGGTGCGCGGCGGCGGCGGAAGCGGCGCCCGAGTTCGTCGAGATACGTGTAGAACACCGGCGTCACGTACAGCGTGATGAGCTGCGAGAATGCGAGGCCGCCGACCACGGCGAGACCCAGCGGGCGGCGCGACTCGGCGCCGGCGCCCCAGCCCAGCGCGATCGGCAGCGTGCCCATGAGCGCCGCCATCGTGGTCATCATGATCGGGCGGAAGCGCACGCGGCACGCCTCGATGATCGCGTCGTGCGGGTTCTTCCCCTCGCTGCGCTCGGCCTCGAGCGCGAAGTCGATCATCATGATCGCGTTCTTCTTCACCAGGCCGACGAGCATGATCACGCCCACGAAGGCATAGACACTGAGCTCCTGCCGGAACACGACCAGCGTCAGAAGCGCGCCGAAGCCCGCGAACGGCAGGCCCGAGAGGATCGTCACCGGGTGGATGAAGCTCTCGTACAGGATGCCGAGCACGAGGTAGATCACGAGCACGGCCACGACGAGCAGCAGCAGGAGCCCCTTCTGGCTGTCCTGGAACGCCTGCGCGGTGCCCGCGAAGCTCGTCGTCACGTCCGACGACAGCGTCGTGCGCGCCGCGCCCTGCACCTGCGCCACGGCGTCCGAAAGTCCGGATCCCGCCTTGACGTCGAACGACAGCGTCACGGCGGGCATCTGGCCGCTGTGGTTCACGGACAGCGGGCCGATCCCGGTCGAGATCCGGGTCACCGCACTGACCGGCACCAGCGCGCCCGACGACGAGCGCACGTTGAGGAGTTGCAGCGCGGCGACGTCCTGCTGCGCTTCGGGACGCAGCTCGAGCATCACCTGGTACTGGTTGTTCGGGGTGTAGATCGTCGACACCTGGCGCGAGCCGTACGCATCGTACAGTGCCTGCTCGATCTTCTCGACCGATACGCCGAGCGCGGCCGCCTGGTCGCGATCCACGTCGAGGCGCAGCTCGGGGTTCTTGATCTGCAGGTCGCTGGTCACGTTGTCGAGGGCGGGCAGGTCCCTCATCGCGGCCTCGAGCTTCGCCGCGTTCGCGGCCAGCGATGTGAGGTCGGTGCCCTGCAGCGTGAACTGGTACTGGCTCTTCGAGGACCGGGTCCCGATGCGGACCGGCGGCGGATTCTGCAGGAACACGCGCAGCCCCGTCACCTGCGCCAGCTTCGGCTGCAGGTCGCGGATGACCTGGTCGGCGCTCTGCTTGCGCTGGTTGCGCGGGAGCAGGCGAATGGACATGCGGCCCGTGTTGCTCGCCCCGGCGAACGGCCCGCCGCCGACCGACGACTGCAGCGCCGCCACCGCCGGGTGGGCCTGCACGATCGCCGCCGCCTTCTTCTGGCGCTCGACCATGGAGGCGAACGACGTGCCCTCGGCCGCCTCCGTCGAGGCCTGCAGGAAGCCGTTGTCCTCGGTCGGGATGAAGCCCTTGGGGATCGTCATGTAGAGCCCCACCGTGCCGCCCAGGATGAGGAGCGAGAAGAACAGGGCCGTCCGCCGGCGCCGCATCACCCACGACAGGCTCCGCTCGTACGCCGAGAGCGCGCGATCGAACACGCGCTCGGACCAGCGCAGGATCGGGTTCCGCCCCGGGAGCGTACCGGGCGCCGCGCCGGGACCGTGCCCCGAACCGGGGTGCAGGAACAGGCTGCAGAGCATCGGCGTGAGCGTCAGCGACACGAATCCCGAGACGAGGATCGCGACCGAGATGACGACCGCGAACTCGTTGAACAGCCGGCCGAGCAGTCCGCCCATGAACAGGATGGGGATGAACACGGCGACCAGCGACAGCGTCATCGACAGGATGGTGAAGCCGATCTCCTTCGAACCGTCGAGCGCCGCCGCGAGCGGAGCCTTGCCCCGCTCCATGTGGCGCACGATGTTCTCGAGCATGACGATCGCGTCGTCGACGACGAACCCGACGGCCAGCGTCAGCGCGAGCAGCGACAGGTTGTCCAGGCTGTGGCCCAGCGGCAGCATCGCGCCGAACGTGCCGATGATCGACAGCGGCAGCGCGGCGCTGGCAATCAGCGTGGCCGACAGGTTGCGCAGGAACAGCCAGATCACGAGCACGACCAGCATGAGCGCGACCAGCAGGGTGACCTGCACGTCGTGCACCGAGTGCTTGATCGACTCCGAGCGGTCGATCAGCGTCTCGAGCCGCACCGAGCCAGGCAGTTGAGGACGCAGGCCGTCGACCAGGGCCTGGACGCGCTCGACGACCGCCACCGTGTTCGTCCCGGGCTGGCGCTGCACCGCGAGCACGATGGCGCGCCTGCCCTGGAACCAGCTCGCGGTCTTGTTGTCCTCCACGTCGTCGCGGACCGTGCCGACGTCGCCGAGGCGGATCGGCCGCCCGTCCTTCGAGGCGATGACCAGCGTTCGGAACTCGGCCGCGTTCTTGAGCTGGCCATCGACGCGGATCGTCTGGGCGCGGTCGGCGCCCCACAGCACGCCCGTGGGCCGGTTCACGTTGTTCCTGTCGATCGCCTCGGTCACGTCCTCGAGCGCGAGGCCGCGCGCCTCGAGTTCCTGAGGATCGAGTTGGACGCGCACGGCGTACTTCTGGGAGCCGAACACGTTGACCTGGGCGACACCCTGCACGGTCGAGATGCGCTGGGCGAGGAAGGTCTGCGCGTACTCGTCGAGCGTGGACAGCGGCAGCCGATCGGACTGCAGCGAGAGGAAGAGGATCGGCGTGTCCGAGGGATTCGACTTCCCGTACGACGGCGGCGTGATGCCCTGCGGCAGGCGCCGGACGGTCTGCGCGATCGCGGCCTGCACGTCCTGCGCCGCGGCGTCGATGTCGCGATCGAGCGAGAACTGCAGGGTGAGGCTGGTCGAGCCCAGGCCGCTGCTCGAGGTCATCGCCTCGAGGCCGGAGATGGTCGAGAACTGCTTCTCGAGCGGCGTGGCCACGGCAGAGGCCATGGTCTCCGGGCTGGCGCCCGGCAGGTTCGCGCGCACCGAGATCACGGGGTAATCGACGTTCGGCAGGTCGCTGACCGGCAGCTTGCGGTAGGCGAGCGCGCCGAACAGCACGATGCCGAGCATCACCAGCGTGGTCGCGATCGGGCGGCGGATCCACGGAGCGGAGAGGTTCATCTGCCCCCCGCCGGAACGTCGCGGATCGCAGCGCGCGCGATCTCTTGATCGTGATGCGCGTGTACTTCGAGAAGCCGCGCACGATCGTCGGCTGG
>Ga0209668_10001164_pt1 | contig 11166 bp, 3 predicted proteins | sample FrelakmetPLP11PL_FD_187150 | JGI IMG/M metagenome (GOLD analysis project Ga0209668, IMG submission 187150) | Freshwater lake sediment microbial communities from the University of Notre Dame, USA, for methane emissions studies - PLP11 PL (SPAdes)... | ecosystem: Environmental > Aquatic >... | reverse complement strand
TAGTTATGGTGTTGAACAAACCCTTGTGCATAACATCGCCAACAAGCTCCTGCTGCCATTCATTGAAGTCGAATGGCTCATCATCGTCCCCCAACATGCCATTAAGCATGGTAGCCAGCATGTTAGCCGCCCCCATGAATGGTAGGCCCTTAGTACCGGCAAACGCCATTGTCATCGCATACGTGCCAATCAACTGCCTACGAGCCGCAGCCTTGATTGCAGGAGTTTCCCCCTTGGCCCATTGATGGAAGGCACGGGCAATTACGAAAGCACTGTTCCATGCGAAGGACTTAAACGTGAGGAATACACGACCAATCGGATGCTGCATCCAGCGAGGGGCAGTCGTAGCCAAGCCTGAAGTATGTGCGTCCTTAGTTACGCCGATTGCATACTTGATAGCCGCATCAGGCTTCATGCCGTTCTTGATAGCAAGTTCGTACGCAGCGATAGCCGTAGTAGCCCGGTTGTATTGCTCAGTAGCCGCGAATGGGTAGGAAACAATTTCCCCAAGCTTGGCCTTTACCCCAGTGAAGTCAGCCGTGGACTGCCTGCGCCCCTCAAGGATCTCACGGGCGGTAGTGTGTTTAAGCTGGGCATGATCCATCATGGCAGCGTGTAGGGCTGAGTACTTGCCCTTGCTCCAATCGTTCATGGCTACCTTACCAGCCGCCATCATTGCGGAGGTAGTAGCACCAAAGCCATGCTCTCCACTGAGCATCGGCCAGACCAGCATGGGCAGGGAAGCAAGGTTGACCAACGCAGATGAGATGTTACCTGCGATGTACTCGAAGTAACTAAGCGTAGTCGCGCCGTGGATCAGACCGCTGTACGTAGGGTTGTGGAAGAACTCCCGCTGACTCAGGATGTTTGCAGCAGCAGCCTGCATAGTAGTATCAGAAGAATTACGCGCTTCCTGCTCCATCTGGGCAAGGGCATTATCAATCTCAGGCGTGTACTCAGAGTTAGCCATCTTCCGTGCCCAACGGATCATTACATCGCCGTACCCACGGACAAGATCATTCTCCATGCCACGCACATTCTCGGACTTCATCATCTGCTTCATGATGGACTGGCCGGGGAACATAGTCAGGTAAGCCTGATACACGCTATCCAACTGCGCCTGTGAAGCTTTCTGTGACTTAAGGTCACGAAGAACTTTCCCGATCAGGGAAGTCGGTGGTATCTCAGTAATGTTTGGGCGGATGTTTTGGAGGTTCATGTACTCCGTATACTGCTTGCCTTTAAGCGCCTTCTCGATGAAGTTGTCCCGCTCCCGCTTGGACTCAAAAGCAGAAGCTGCGCGTTCTCCCGAAACCGGGTCTTCGTACTCAACCCAAAAGTCACCACGCCGCATAAACGGTACGTAGCCAACCACTGGGTTCTTCGCCTCAAACTCGGCAATCAACTTGGCACGAAGGGAAGGGGTTACGCTGCGGAATACAAACGCCTTGTACTCGTTGAACGCCTTGTCGTAGTCCTTACGCATCGAAGCGTACATATCCTGCACAGGCTTGGGCAGTGTACGGAACTCGGACTGGAGCCGCGCATACTCGGCCTTGTTCTGCAGGGTAGGCTTAAAGTTAGGATCAAGCAGGTCAACTTCTGCAATACGAGCATCAATCGCAATGTTGCCCATACGGGTAACGGCAGCGGCGTGGGCCTTCTGCACCTTCAGGTACGAAGCATACTTGTCGTTAGCCAGCTTGATCTGCTGTTCCTGCTTACCCGTGCGCTTCTCCAAGGCGTTGATGAGACGCTGGATGCTCGGAAGCTCCTTACCGTAGAGCTTGTTCAGGTTGTCCAGACGAAGCAGCCCAAAGGCAAACTTAGCAAAGCCGTGGTCCTTGATCTGAGAATAGATATTCTTAGTATCTTCCATAGCTTTAGCTGTGAACTTAGGCATGGCCTTGCCAGCATCAGCAATACCACTGGCCCAACCACTACCACCCAAGAACAACTCGGCACCAAGCGACGGCTCAACCTCACTAGACAGGTCAATAGCATCGCTGATGAAGCTAAGCCCCTTATCAAACGCATTAGACTTAAAGCCAAAGAACTCAGCAATAGCCTGCATGATGCGCTGGAACATGTTGCCGCTACGCGGGGCTTTAATGGTCTTAAGCGCGGCTTGGAACTCAGGGTTGCTAATCAGTTCAGCAGCGAACTCCTGCAGGTTCTGGGCACCATAGGCACCGCCAAGGCGATCCTGCATCTGCGCAAAGAACTTAGCGAACTGTTTAGTAAGTGGCAGCGAGAAGTTATCCAGCACATGGGCAACAGCAGCATGAATAAACTCATGCGTAATGGTGTGCTGATTCATCCCCGTCTTGGGATCAAGCGTAATCGTGTTGGTAGCTGGGTCAAACGAACCCGAATGCCCGTCCTTAACCGCCTCAATCTTGATAGTTGCTTTGAGGTTAAGCCCCTTCAGCTTACGCAGCACATGCCCGATAACGGGGTCAGCACTAGCAATAAAGTGGTCTAGCAGGCCAGCAACATCCCCGGCTTCAGCAAGCTTACGGGCTGTGGTATCGAAGGCCGCACCCGTGTACTTGGGGGCATACCCTCTCCCGCGTCCTTTCCTTTCTGGAAAAGAACGAACAACCGTATCCCCTTCAGCATGTTTTGCTTTAGCTTCTTCGACAAATTCATTAATGGTAGCGTCAAACTTTTCAAGTCCTGCTCGATTAATGTTAGCGATGGTTGTATTACGCTGCTCATCATTCATGCGTTGAAAAGCGTTGGTGAACGCAACAGCATCCCCAATACCAAGCTTATCTATCTCACGAACTACAGCTTCAGCCTGCTCAATAGCTTTGGCACGGGACGCAGGTACCGTCTCACCTTCAGCAGTTTCCCTATGGGCGAGGTACTTATTAAGCAGGGCAGGAACCTTAAGCAAGTTGTGCGCTTCAGTTTCCCGGTGGACCCCCGGAAGGAGCCGTTCCGCCATATCTTCAGAAACACCAGCCCCACGGATTGCGCTCTTGTACCGATTATCAAGGTACTCATCCACATGCTGATTAACTGCTTCACTGAATGCAGCGGTATCCTCACCAACTTTGGACGTAGCTTCCTTAGTCTTTGCTTCCCTTGTTTTCTCGCGCTTGCCTAGTGGACGCTCGTTAGCTCCCGTTCCTCCATCAGTAGATGCAGCATTAGATACATCTCGCTCCACTGCTCCGGAGACAAATGCAGTAGTTCCTTCGGTGGTACGAGGTACTCCTTTGAGTCGTAAAGTGCCTTTAGTGCGAGGCTCAGTTGTTCCGGCGACAGATCCTTCACTGCTTGGTACATTCGCCGCTTCCTTTGTGACAGGGGTAAACTCTGGTCGGGCAAGGTAAGTTTCAATCTTTTCTCGGATAGGGGCACTGCGATTCTCCGCATATGCCTCAAGAATCTGCTTAACCTCTGCAGCATCCTCAGGCTTCGATATATCCTTGCCCTCAAGGATATTGTTCTTACGCAGCAACGCTGTAGGGCCGACACCAAAAGACTTAAGCGTTTCATCTGTGACTACCGACGAAGCCGCAGGGGGCTTAGCTGCAGGGGCAGTTTTCTGTACTACCGTAGGTTCCGCGATAGGCTCGGCAGTAGCCTCGGCTACAGGAGCAGGGGCGGCTTCTTGTACAGGCGCAGTAGCAGTTACTTCTGGCGCGGTCGTAACAGTAGGTGCAACAACAGGAGCGGCAGCGGGGGCAGCTTTAGGGGCTGGCTTAGCCACCCCACCCAAGTTAGCGCCTTCCTTCTGGGCCTGTGCAACGGTCTGCTCCAGCGCAGTTGGCTGGATGACGTTCTGCATGAGGTCAATTTTCTTAGGAGCGATCTCGTTGAACGCATCCTTAATACGCTTCTGCGCTTCCTTTAGATCAGTAGCTTCCCGCTGGGCAGCGGCACGAGCCTTGTTCGCAGTGATCTTCTCGTCACGAGTAGCAGCTTTTTCAGACCCCGGAGTTAGCTTACCTTCATCAGTAAACATTTTCATCTGGGTAGAAGGCTTTTCTTTCTTACCCTTTTTAGTTTCTTCTTCAACGGGAAGAATTGTAGAAGCAACGGGGGAAGGCTCTACTCCCGGCAGGCCCATCTGGGCATCTGCCCCCTGCAGGCCGGCAAGCTCAGACTCAAATGCTTTATCCTTACGCTCGGCCAGTTGCCCTTGGCGCTTTGCAATAGCTTCATTGTATTGCTGCTTACGCTCGGCACCTGCCCGACCTGCTTCCGTGGCCCCACCTACACCACCAAATGCACCACCAGCCACTGCGCCCTTGACGCTGGACTCAACAATACGGTTCCAGTCTTTGCTGTCAAAGATATGGCGGTTCTTGTCTACGAAGTCCTCAGCAGCCATGCTGATTGCTTCTTGCGCGCCTTCGGTAATGCCTTCGGCACCAGCGTCAGTAAGCGCGTTAGACACTACGTAGCGTAGCAGCCCCTTGTCCATACCAGACTTCTCAAGCACCTTCTCAACAATACCGACCTTCATAGGGCCGGACAGATTCCCCAACAACTTTGAGGGAAGTACTGAGTCAAGTGCAGCCGCACCAGCGCCAAAGATAGCTGCTGCGCCGGGGGCAAGCTCACCGGTCTTGTCATAGATATTCTGGAATACTTCAGGAGTGTTCTGAGCATACGCGCCCAAATAAACACCCACGTTCTGACCCATTTGCGCTTTAGCAGCAATCTGGGGGGCAGCAGCTTTAACTCCTTGGGCGATGAACTGCTCAGCCGCTTCCCCGACTAACCCTTTAGCCGCTGCCTGTGAAGCAAGACCTTTTGCAACAGTAGTCGCAGCCATACGGCCAGCAATAGCTTCAGCCCCAACACCGGGGATAAGCGCCGTAATTATATTAGGAATCTGTTCTGCTATTGACTCAAGCGCGTATCTACCAGCATCCCCTATCCCATGTACATCCTTATAGGATTTATACTGAGGGGCATACTGGCGATCAATTTCTTTTTGAGTTTCAGCAGCTTCGGCCATCTGGCCTTTAGCGTAATCCTTGAACCCAAGGGCGCTACCTGCCATAGCAGGCACGACATCCCCCAACGCAGATCCCATTTGCTTAAAGCCGCGCTTAACACCCTTGGATACAGTTTCCCCAAGCGTATAGTCAGTAGGGGCACCGGCCATCATGTCTTCAGCAGTAGACGTTCGCTGCCGGATATAGTCAGCCAAAGCCTGAGCAGATTCGGTATCCCCCGCAGCATCAGCCTTGAGGAACGCCGAATACACTTTATCCATTTCAGCCATAACGGCTCCTACTTATATTTTGCAAGCGCCGCAGTTACATTAGCGGGGTCAGAAGTGGAAAAACCCCCGCCCTTAGCATTTTCCCCATAGTACTGATTAAACAATTCCAATGCTTTCTTGTTTGTAGCAGCCACGTATTCAGGGGAATTAACAGAATTTTTACCCTTTTGCGCGACCCAAGCTCTAGTAAACGCCTCCATATCAGGGCTTTCTTTGAGCTTTTGAATAGTATCGCCTACTTCCTTAACAGTCATTGACTTAGCCGACTTCCCTAAGTATTCCTTAAGGGCCGCAAGTTCTTCTCTGCTCTCGATTCCAGCGTATCCAAGCTGAATCTTAGCCATTTCAGTAGCATGTTGGTCTTTAAGGCCCGCTGCCTGTAGCTGATTGGAAACTTCCTTAACCCCAATTTCACGATTCTTATCCTGCGCTTCGTGCATAAGATGCTGCGCTTCTTCCGCACGGGACTGAGCGCCCTTCATATCGCCAGCAGCGCGGAGTGCCTTCGCTTCCTGCATAGCATTCTTGGAGTCTTCAAGGGTATTGAGCAGCGCCTCGCGCTCTTTTTGCTTGCCCTTGTATTCCTTCTCCACACCAATTGCGCCCTGCGCAAATCCAGAACCAATTTTACCAAGCCCTTCTGCAAGATTACGGTTATGGCCGACAGAACCAAACGAAGCAGCGGCAAGCTGCATCAGCATGTCATGCTTTTTATCCGATGAATCTTTTTTACCAAGCTCTAACGTAGCTGTCCTTCTACGCTCAAGGGCATCTTCCTTCGCTTTTTCCGCTGCAGAAAGTCCAGAGGTATCATAAATACCTTGCTGTTTTTTCATCCATTCTTCTGGAGTTACTTTCGCTCTTTCCTTAAGGTCTTTAATGTAATCATCGTCTTGCGCAGGTGTACCACCGGCACCGATTTTATCAACAGTACTATTAAACCCTTGAGTACCAAACCCACCTCGGGCACTAGCGCCCTGCGCTCCAGCAGCGGGGGCAGGGGGAACTTCTGGAGGCTTAATACCACTACCACGTAGGGCAAGCTGCCGTTGCCTTTCATCTTCCGTCATAGCAAATGGGGATTCTGGAACTGCCCCAAAGATATTACTAATATCAGTCTGTGTAATACCTACATTGCTAAACCTTGCGGGGTTATTGACTAACTCCTGCATGATGACGGGATCTTTATTAGCAAGCTTAGCAAGCAATTCCGTCTTGGTAGTGTTGCGCCTAGCCCCGTAAATACCCTGTATTCCAGAAATAGTATTACTAAGTACTGACGGTTGTTGCTGCCCCTGAAGCGCCTGCTGTGCCCCCGAAGTAACAAGATCGCCATTGTCAAAATGACGGACATTGCCACCATCCTCAAACGCAATGATCCCACCCGCAGCCATACCTTTTGGCTGTCCGACAGCCTGCTGGGGAAGTTGGGCCACACCCTGCATACGCGGATTCATCTGAGGGGGGCGCTGGGCCACCGCAGCATTAGCTTTCTGGACAATAGCCGCACTTAAGTCATCAGCAACAGTGCCCTGAGGAGGCTTGGCTTGCGACATCTGCGAGTCCTGCTGGAGCCGCTGATTTGCCTGAATCATGAACGCTAGCTGGGGGCTAAGAGGCCGACCCTTAGACTGGAAGTACTGAGCTTCCTGCCCGGGCGGGACATTGTTAGCCTGAAGCTCCTTACCAAGAAGGGCAACGGTCGGGTCTAGTGCTGAGATTCCCTGCGGGTTAAACATCTATATCCCCTTACTTAAACGCCGACCACAAACTACCTACGCCACCAAGCAGTCCGGCAATATCCGCAGCAGTACTGCTACCCGGAGTAGTGTTCGTAACCGTACCACCGCTAATTGGAATGTTCTTAAGAACCGAGGACATAATACCCTGCTTAGCCAGCGGGTCGTTCTGCATAGCCTGCCAGTCAGCAAATGTAGCACTTTTCTGGTTCTGCCCAATATTAAACAGATCTTTACCGACACCCTGCAGGTTCTGGTTGGCCTGCAGACCCTGACCAAATGTACTAGTGCCAATGTTCCCAAGCGTACCCGCCGCCTGATTAGCCTGCCCATAGCCCTGCATACCAAGATTAGCGCCAAACTGCATATTCTTATTGGCGTCACTCCAAGCATTCTGCAGGCCAGTAGCCTGAATATCCCCAAGGCGGTTGCCCAGATTACGCTGCGCTTCAGCCTGAACTAGTGCGTTACGAGTACCACCCAACCCACCCGCATGAGCAGCATTAGATCCCATGCCCGGAAGCTGCCGACCATAATCACGTACAGCCCCCTGCTTCTGCTGGTCTACAACATTCTGCATATAGGGCGACATCCAAGATTGCATGGCCCCCGGGTTAGTGGCAGAAGCGTTATACGCCGCGCCAGCCCCAAGACTACCGATACCCGCATTGGCAGCAAGATCCGAAGCCTGCCCCATCTGACTTGCTGGACCCATCTGCTGCGCTTCACTAGCAGCCTGCATCTGTGCTGGGTTAAGCGACTCAAACGCAGTCTGCCCAGTAGCTGCCCCGTACTCACTCATACCCGCATAGGGGTTCTGATTAGGGTCAGTGAGGTTAGATACGTTTGTTAGCAGCGACTGTGCATACGGCTGCAACTGTGTTGGAACAGTAGGATTCGTAACGGTAGTAGTTGTATCGGCCATTTTTATACCTCGCTCCGGTTATCCCGGAAGGAATTTACCCGGATTAATCTTTCGCCCCTGCTGCTTATTGCCGGTACGCGCTTGCCTAATTTTGTCCATCATAGCGTAAAGATGCTTAGAGCCAGCTTCAGTCGAGCCATTACCAAGGTGGGAAACCACGTCGGCAGGGATTACAAACTCACCATCAGCCAGTGCAGCCCGTTGCGGTTGGGCACCTTTAATCACAGCAGGAATATCGTCGCTCATGCCATCACCGGGGCCACGTAGGAGTCTACCACCAGCCTTATATTCGTGGGTAGAACCTAGCCCACCGTGGATCCCCCCGCCAGCAGCGCCCCTCCATGTCGGGGACTTGTACGAATTGGCCTGAACGGTAGGGCCAGTGTAGCCTCCCGGAGCAGGAGCGTTGGGGTCGTTATACAAAGACCGATTATCCCCAATAGCATACCCACCCTCAAGGTCGCCAACAAAGTTACCGTTTGCGTCATATCCACGAACGGATGGGCCAGTCAATCCGGCAATCCCTGTAACCTTTGCCCCACTCCGAAATCGGTCTAGCAACCCTTTAAGGTAATCAGGTGTTTCCGCACCTTGATTAAGCAACTGCCCCACGTTCCCTTGATTGGTGAGGTTTGCAATGTTTTGGATTTCTTCCGGACGTACCCCAAGCCGAGTAGACATCTGCTCGATGAGTGGAATGTTAGATCCCGATTGATTCCAGCTAGGTGCCGCCAAGGAATTTTTCCTTGCTAATATAGATTCAAAATCAGGCAAATTGCTGTTTATGCTTGACGCGGCATACGCAGGTTTATCAGGATGGCTTGGGGTTCTTTCTGCATGAATCGGCTTATTGTGGATCCCGCCACCCTTGGCAAACTGACCACCGTACATCCAAGAGTTATCCTGCATATAGGCGTCGGCAGCGGCTTGGGCATCGGCAGCAGCCTGAACATCAGCGGCAGTCATACCATTGGTAGTCCCATTCGGGTCGTACGCATAGTCAGACGGGTTGGTAGTACCGTTGGGATCGTACCCTGCATAGGTATGAGTGTCGATAAACTCACTACCGGGGGCACCGGGGACTGGGTTAGCCGCTGCATAATCAAACAAAGCCTGATTAGTATTAGCAAATGTCTGACCGGGCTGGGTGAATGTCATCATATCCCCAGAAGTAACCCCATGTGCCGGATCCACCATAGAAGACGGATCCATCATGGAAGTCGGACTACCGCCGATATTCCAGCCACCAAGGAAGTTAACCGCGTCCATATTGGCGTTACGGTCGGTATAGGTATTACTAAGCTGGCCCGGACCGAAGGTAGTATCGGCAGCAGTCATATTGAACTTCGTGTTTAGATCAGGTTTAGAAGTATTAGCTTTAATATATGCGTCAACTTCCTCTGGGGTCATAGCTCCAGAGCCTATAACTGGAATTCCATTGATACTTTCCCCTGTAGTACTACTAGTACTTCCGCTATCAATTAATTTTTTAGCAAGGTCTACACCTGTCCCTGCTCCTACTTTAGTTCCTAATCCTGCTATACCACCCAGCACTTTAGTAGCTGTAGGATACTCTGCAGCTAATCCTGAAATCCAATTACCTAAAGAATCAAAAAAGCCACTAATGCCCCCGCTACCACTACTACCGCCAGTGAAAAACGGATCATTTGTCTGCCACATTCCGTCCGTATCATAATAACCGCTAGGGTGGTTATCGTAATTAGTAGTGTGATCGCCGTAAATGGTATTGTTTGAACTAGTATTGCTTACGTATGCCCCATTTTGATCGTAATAACCACCAGAAGCATCAGTAGTTCCACCAGTAATATCGTACGGTGCGGTATATCCATTATTAGCATAATCTACTGGATTATAATTACCCCAATCGTATCCGGTACCGGTAGTATCTCCAGCGGTAATGCCAGTATTTGTAGTAGCTCCAGTATAAGTATCAGTTGGATTAGCATCATAGCTAGAATCCCCAAAATAACTCTGTACATTACCATTAGCATCTACGTACGTAGTAGGAACGCTGCTATCAAAAGTCTTATTACCCGCAGCAATATCCGCAGCAATACCCTGTGACCCCTGATTCAGAATAGCTTGATATTCAGCATCCGTGATTGGAGGCGGTTCACCATTACCAACATAAACCCCATTCTCATCGTAGCCCGTAGCGTCTCCGATTGTGTCTACGAGAAGCTCACCACCCGGGGTTTTTGTAGTATCTGTGCCAGTCCCCCCATTAGGAACATATGGAACCCAATTAGAAGTAGTATCTAGGACGGTAAGTGTACCTCCCGGGGTTTTCTCAACCGGAGGAGTATCCGTACCCACCCCACCGTTTGGAACATAAAGTTCTTCTGGGGTAATAAGGGCTTTTGTGTTTTTCGTTACTGTATTTACTGTATTTACTGTATCCGTACCCACTCCATCATTCGGAACATAAACATTTGGGGTTTTAGGCAGAACAGCCGCAGGGGGTTTATTTGGTATATCGGTACCAGTTCCCCCATTCGGAACATAAACATTAGGCTGCGGAGGGATCTTCGGAGGAATTTTGGGCGGTAGAGGGTCTACTCCAGTCCCAGTAGTACCCCCCGGGGTAGACCAGTTACTAAACTTTCTAGGGCCATAAGACGGGGGCGTGGATAGCCGCTTATTTAGGTCATCCATATAGGACTGTAGCGCCCCACCTGAAGGACGTGCGGCTTTAGTGGCAGCGGCCTCATCCCGGTACGTAGTCTGGTTAGGGGTGGCGGCGGGGGTATAGCTGCCAACTGCAGGGGGAGTCCACTGCTGGATCCCGAAATTTCCCTGCAAAGAGCTATCCTGTGCAAGCTGCCCACCGACCATATCACTCAGCGAATTACCGGGATGCTGAGCTACAAACTGGCGAAGGGCAGAGATACCTGCATCCTGACCCCCCATATCTTTAAATTCCGTAGCTACAGCGGTCTGATCTTGTACCCCACCACCATCGGCAAACCCGCGCCCATAAGGCAGGGCTTCGGAATAAACCGCGTTAGGTGTGCTGGACATAGGGAATTGCGATGCACCAATAGGGCCACCAGAAGCGTAGGCTTCGTGCCCGTCAGCCATGCCCTTACGCCAGCCAGAGAGGGCGGCAATACCAGATTTGTTGTCGGTCATAATTACCCCACCCGGTCAAGATTTGTGAATAATATCATTATTGGGTTAGGTCGTAAAAGACAATAGACGCTATACCACCGCCTGCGGCGGCTCCACCC
>Ga0209668_10001163_pt1 | contig 11173 bp, 13 predicted proteins | sample FrelakmetPLP11PL_FD_187150 | JGI IMG/M metagenome (GOLD analysis project Ga0209668, IMG submission 187150) | Freshwater lake sediment microbial communities from the University of Notre Dame, USA, for methane emissions studies - PLP11 PL (SPAdes)... | ecosystem: Environmental > Aquatic >... | reverse complement strand
CCTGGTGGAGGAGGTGGTGGTGGAACATAAGGAGTTGGGTAATATCCTGGACCAGGTTTATATCCAGGGCAATTTGTTCCATAAAAATTTATTTTTGAATTGACTCCATCTGGACAACAACCAAATGTTGTTTGTGAACAAGAAGCTTTTGAAGTAGAAGATATATCTGGTTCATTTATAACAATTGTAATATGGTTTAATATTATTAAAGTTAATAATATGATTCCTAAAATTATTATTATGGTAGTATCCATTATATATATTTTATTTATTTTTTTTATGTTTTTTGATAGTCTTATTTCTTTTTTTTATTTTTCCGCCTAAAGTTGTTAATAAAATTGGTGTAGCAATAATACCGGCTGTAAGTGCAGCTGCAGGAACAACTATTTGTGGTTTTAAATTTAATTTAAATGATGTATCTAAATTTTTATTTTGAGATTCACTTTGAGATTCATTTGAAGTTACAATATCTGGTCCACATTTATCAATATCATAATCAATATAAAATTTTTTCAACTCATATACATTATTTAGTATATCAACAAAAAAAATAAATTCAATATTACCACATGGATATTCAGGATCTAGTCCACCACCATCACGTGTTATCAACAACTGAGATTTAAAATTAAATTCCATAGATAATTCATTAGGATTAATTTCAATATTAATAAATTTATTTGGTCTAAAAACAGTATTTAATTCAGGTTCTAATATTTTATTTATTTGTATAGTAATAAGATCTGTTATTAATCCATAAACATTTTGACATGATAATAGGGCAATTTTATTAACATTGTTGAGATTAATATTTTTATTAATTTTATATAAATAATCAATAATATTCTGATAATAAAGATCTGCTATTTGATAATTATCTTTAGAGTTTTTTTGATAATAATTTTGATTATATAATTTTCCATTAATATTTCTCTCATCTCTTCCTACATCTTTACCAATCTGATATTTAAGTATTTCTAAAATCTGGTTTTGTTGATGTTTAAAAATGTCTGGTTGTTTAATATAAAAACAATAAGCAATAAGTTTATCAAGTGATGTTTTTGGATTCATTTTTAATGTTAAATTAATATCATTTTTTCTTAATCCTATAGGAAAATCATCTGGTTGTATAACAAAACATTCATCAAAATTTAATGAATATGTATCTAAAGCATCACATAGATTTTTATAATTTAAAAAATCATTAAAATTTGATATCATATAATTTATAATTTGTGTTTTAGGTATTATATTTGTATTTTTATATTTTAATGAGTAAAATTTAATAGAAACATTATTTAAATCAAAACTTTTTTTGGTTAAATTTGTATTTGTTTTTAATGATTTATTTTTATTTTTTTTTCTATATTTATTAGTCATATATAATATATATTTATAAAATGTTAAATCATATAAAAATAATAAAAATAAATAATTATATATTATAAAATGAATTTATCAAAACAAAGCAAACAACTTATGTTATTTTTTACTAAAAAAAAACATTTTAATTACAATAATATAAATAATAAAACAAAAGAAATTTTACATGATTTATATAATGAAATTTTAACTGCCTATTATTATGTTAAAAAACAATCACCATTTAGAGCTAATGTTAAAAAAATTTTAAATACTAATGATATAACAATACCAAAAAATTTTAATGCGAAAAGTTTTCCAGAAAAAATAAGGAATCATATAAATGAAAATATCATGACAGAAATTTTATATAATTTTTCTCTCTATGAAAGGGAAGTTAAAATATATTTTATATTAGAAAATGATAATATTGAACATCATCTAGATGTATATAACAGATATGTTGAAATAATAGCTATGTGGTTATATATTTTAAATTTATATGCTTCAAAAGAATGTTCAAATACAATCAAAATATATTTATATATGACTTCTCTTGAAAAGCAATTACCAAGTTCAAATATTTATATACTTGATGAAAATAATGTAAATACAGCATTTACAACAACATGTCCAAAAGATTCAGAGATAGTTATTTTTAGAAAAGAAGAATGGTTTAAAGTTTTAATACATGAAACATTTCATAATTTTGGTTTAGATTTTTCAATGATGAATAATAATCAAATAAATAATTGTATTTTAAATATTTTTAATGTAAATTCTCAGGTTAATGCTTATGAAGCTTATACAGAATTTTGGGCTGAAATAATAAATGCCTTATTTTGTAGTTTTTTTTCACTTAAAAATAAACAAAATTATGAAGAATATCTCTCCAATGCCGAGTTTTATATTAATTTTGAAAGAACATTTAGTTTCTTTCAACTAGTCAAAACATTGAAGTTTATGGGATTAACTTATAAAGATTTATATTCAAAAACAGAACAGTCTAAAATCAATAGAGAGAATTTATATAAAGAAAAAACAAATGTATTATCATATTATGTATTAAAGACTATTTTGATTAATAATTTTCAAGGATTTTTAAACTGGTGTAAAACAAATAATTTTTCTTTATTAAATTTTAATAAAACACTACGAAACCTAAATGATTTATGTAGATTTTTTGAAAAAAATTATAAAACTAAATCTATGTTAGAAGCAGTAAAAGAAACTGAAATTTTTATTTCAAAAATAAATTCTAAAAATCAAAATATGAAGTATATTTTATCAAATATGAGAATGAGTATTTGTGAATTAGGTTAGATTAAAATTTTCCTTCTTGAAACATTTTTAAATGTGTACGACAATAATCTTCACCTGGTAAACATTTTGCTATACAATTATTATTATTTTTGCCTCTTTTACAACAAACATATTTATAAGAACCATTACCTATAGTTTTTTTATTTGCTTTCCAAGCTTCACTTGCTTCATCAAAATCAATATTTACATCATAAATATTAGTGTTATTATATTTTGTTTGACTTCTTGTTTGCATTTTTATAGTATTAGTAGTTTACTTATTTAAATTAAAACTATTTCAATTTTTATTTTTTATATTTTTAAAAATATATTTGTATTATTTATATTTAAAAATAACATAAATATAATAATAATGAATTTAGATTATATATTTAATAAACATAATACAGACAAAAATTCATATTTTCACAATTATACTAGACAGTATCAACAGCTTTTAAATAATTATATTGATAAACCAGTTAAATATCTTGAAATTGGTGTTTTTAATGGAGGTAGTATTAAGGCAATTAGAGAGACTTTTAAAAATGCTACTTGTATATTAGGAGTTGATATAAATTCAAATTGTAAAATCCATGAAAATGTTGATAATAATTTATTTGTTGAAATAGGAAACGCAACTGATGCAAATTTTATTAAATATATTACAGAAAAATATGGAACATTTGATATAATTTTAGACGATGGTTCTCATTTAAATAAAGATGTTATTAATTCTTTTGAGCTATTATTTCCTTTACTGAATGATAATGGTTTGTATATAGTTGAAGATACAATATGTTATAAACACTCACACTGTATAGATACTAAATATTTAGATCATTTAACATATTTTTTTAAATATACATATTTTTTAAATCAATGGCGATTTGATTCAACTGAAGGAATTCGAGATAATTGTGTTGATCCATTTAAAATACAAAAAAAAACCGATAATGTATTTGAATATTCTATTGATAAAATTGAATATGGTTGTTCATATATTGCTATACATAAAAAGATAAGAAAACATTGGGTTAAGTGATTTTTTGTGGTAAATTAATTTTTATAAATATATAATAAAATTGAAAATTAAAATTATATATTAAATAAAAGTAAAATAGTATTATTATAAACTGATATGGGTATTAGATTTTTAAACCGATTTTTAAAGGAAAATGCTGCTCCATCAATTAAACTATGTAAACTTGCGGAATTATCAGGCAAAAAGATTTCTGTAGATATTAGCATTTATATGTATAGATTCGCATCTGATGATACTTTAATTGAAAATATTTATTTAATGTTATCTATTTTTAGATACTATAATATAATTCCTATATTTGTTTTTGATGGTAAACCACCACCAGAAAAGCGCGAATTATTACAAAAACGTAAAGAAGATAAAGAAGATGCTGAAAAAGAATATAATAAATTGAAAAATATTCTTGAAATAAACAATGATATGGATGATGCCGATAAACAAGAAATATTATATAATATGGATATGTTAAAAAAAAAATTTGTATATATAAATAAAAATGATATTGAAGCTGTAAAAAATTTAATAAGAGCATATGGTGCTACTTATTATGACGCACCCGGAGAAGCTGATGAGCTTTGTGCAATGTTAACAATAAAAGAAAAAGTATGGGCATGTTTAAGTGAAGATATGGATATGTTTGTATATGGTTGCCCTAGAGTGATAAGATATTTAAGTTTATTAAACCATACAGCTGTTATATATGATATTAAAGGAATCCTAAACAATTTAGGTATTACACAAAAAGAATTAAGAGAAATTTGTGTATTATCAGGAACTGATTATAATATTGAAAGTGAAGATATGAATCATACATTAACAAGTACATTAAAATATTTTAAAAAATATCATAAATCTAAATCTCAAATAGGATTTTATGATTGGTTAATGGAAAATTATGAAGATCATATCAAAGATTATGAACTGCTGAAAAAGATATATGACATATTTGATTTAAACCAAAATCATTATAATATAAAAATATTTGAAAAAATAAAAATAATCAATGGGCCAATCATGAAGGATGAAATTAATAAAATTTTAAAATTAGATGGATTCCTATTTTCATAAAATATAAATTTTTTTTTCAAAAAACTTAAAGTCTATAGTTTATATTATATACATGTTAGACTTATATAATAATAAATATGATAGAAAAATATTAAAAGAAAACATATACGCTTTAAAACTTATTGATATATTAAAGACACAAACGCTTGATATAACATTTATTGTACGTTATATTTTGAGTGATTTATATCAATTACATAGTGAAGATCAAAATATATCTATAGAAATAGTCATAAAATATCAACCCCATATTAACAAACAAGAATTAGAGAAGGCTTTGTTAGATTATAACTCAGATGATGATAGTATAGAAGATTTTCAGTCATATACTGAAAAAAATTAAATTATTTCCATTATATTTTATTTTATAGTTAAATAATAATATATAATAGCAAGAAAAATACCAAAAATATTTCACTAAGTGCATGTTTAATAAGGCATTCTTTTGGAACTAAATAAAAAGTTTTGAATCAATATCATAAAATGAATCAGTTGATAATTGAGGAATTTGAGAGAAAGAATTAGATTTCAATAAATTTCTCATAGATTTTAATAATTCTCTCCAAGATGAATTTGGAGTTTTATTAATACATTCAATAAAAGACCAAGTCATAGCTCCTTGAACCTTATTATCTATAAATGATTCAGCACTAGTTTGTATATCCATACAACCACTAATCATAATAACATTACCATTACATTCTATTGCTTTATCATTTTCAGTATATTTATCATAATTATTACTATCTAAATAATTATATTTTAAATCTAATATTGTACCACTATGACAACTATCAAATAATCCAAAAATTGTAACTTCTCTCTTCATATTACTTGAAATAATATTTTTAAGTTCATCATCAAGGATTCCTTGTAGATCATAACTTATGATCATCTCATCTTTTTTATCAATTTCATCATTATTTTTATCAAAAGTATATGAACCGTGTCCACTAAAGTAAAAGAATAGAATATCACCAGATTTGGCATTTAATATAATATTTTTGAGTTCATTTAAAATATTTTGTTTAGTAGGTTTTATTGTTGTCAAGTCAGTTAGTATTTTAAAATCTGTAAAACCATGTTGAGTTAGTAAATCTTTAATTCTACTTGTATCATCAATACATCCTGATAATTCAAAAGAAGTATTAATATAATTAATTCCAATAAGAAGAGCAGTTTTAGTATTAGTTTTTGTGATATTAAATTCAGGTATAAATGAATTTATAATATTTATTCCAAAATTAAGATTTTTTTTTAAAATAGATACATCATTATTATATTTTACTATTAAAGCGTTAATAAGAGTAGGTTTATTTCTTAAGCGTGATAATTGAATATTTCTTATATTGATTGTTAAAGTTGAATTTAAACGCACTAAATTATAATTGAAAATTTTGTAAACTTCATTAATTCTATTTTGTTTGTAAATTACAAACTCATTATTCATTATATTATTAATAAGTATTTTAATTTTATTAAATATAAATTATGTAGTCCTTTATAGACTATATAATTTTTGTATTTTTAATTTTTGTATTTTTAATTTTTAATATAATAATTTAGTTGTTGTTTAAGCAGTAGCCTCCTTAGAAGCCTTGGCAAAATGAGGAGACATATATCTTTGGAGATTAAAGTAAGTGAGCTCATCATTCTTCTTAAGCTTCAAAAGAGCAGCAAGCTTAGTATCAGGATTGATCTTACGACCATTATCCTTATCTTGAAGATTATGAGTACGGATATACTTGTTAATATCACGAGTTACCTCAGTACGAGCCATCTCAGTTCCCTTTTCCTTTCCAAGGAAAGAAGCAAGCTCATCAGAGATCTTGGTAGGCTTAACAAATCCAGAAGGAGCACGATTTCCAGCCTTTCTCTTCTTCTTAGAAGAGACCTTTTGAGCAGTCTTAACCTCACGAGACCACTTCTTCTCAAGAGCACGATACTCTGTCTTAAGAGTGGAAATCATAACACTAAGCTGTTGAAGCTTAGCAAGGAATTCAACAGATTGCTCAGCAAGAGGAGCCTCAGCATCAGCAGTAGCATCGACCGCGGGAGCAGCAGATTCAACAGGTGATGCAGGAGCAACAGGAGCAGCATCAACCTTGGCAGCCTTGACTCTAGGAGCCTTAGCCTTCTTTTCTACAGCAGGAGCAGGAGCAGATTCAACAACAGGAATGGGAGCAGGAGTGGCGACTTGTTCAGTCTCAGTAACATTCTTAGATGATTTCTTTGGCATCTTATTATACTATATTCTAATGTATTGTTTTTAAGTTGTTTTTATGCTAATAATATATATTGTTACGATAATATGGTATAAATTAATTATATTCTATATTTTTTCGTCTATCTACATAAAATTAAAAATAATTAACAGATTGAAAAAGCCATGGCAGAGATGTAGCAGCTTCTGTATTAACTAATGTTAAAGCACCAAGTACATAATATGCTCCTAAAGCTTTACTATCTTTATCTATACCGCTATTTACAAATTTTTCCATAATATCAAGTATAATTTTCTTTACATTCCATAAATTTTGTTCTGTATTTACATATTGAATATTTAAATTTCTAAATGGATCACCTATTGGTGGACAAATATTTCTTTTAGTTTGTGTAGGTAATTGAGCTCTATATTGCCATATATCCATTAATTCTCTAATAAATTTAATTACTTGATTTCTATTCAAAGAGAGAAACCAGTTTGCGTTTGAATAATTTCCTAATGAATCAATTTGTTGAAATAAGGTAATAGCTTTTAATTCAATTGCTTTTTCATTTGATACTTTAATCGTATCATCTTCAAAATTTAAGTTTATATTTATTTTTAATATTTTACTATACCGAATAAGAGCTCTAATATCTTTAAATAACGTATCTGGAATTAAATTACGATTATATGGATTTCTAATTTTATCAGCTGATTTTATAAATAAATTATGCAGTGAAGTAATATCAAAACCATATATAAATCCATCTATATCTTTATAACTTATAAATTGACGATAATTTATTTCTTCTATTGGTTCCATTGAAATAAAATCGTCTGTATTTGTACATAATTTTCTGTTTAACACTGCTGGACCATGTAACATAATGTATTTTTTAGCTAAAAATCTTCTAAAAATCTTTTGAATTTTAATTATGTAATAAGAAAAATATAAAAAAGTATAAACTCTCATTATCAATTGTTGTTTATTTCCACTTAATTTTAGTTTATAATTTTTAGCAAAATTTTTTAATTGTGTTACATTATAATTATTATAAATTAACTCATTATATGTATTTATAGTTGGAATACTTATTTGTTCATCTGTCACTTTTTGTGTTTTCTTAACTTTTGGCATTTTATCTTCACATTTTGAAGTAATAATATTTATATATTCTTCAATTAAGCTGTCATTGCTTTTACTACTCTTTAATATTTCAGTCATTATATATATAATTATATATAATTTTAAATTCTTTTTGAACTGTTTTTTTATATTATATAAAATTAAAATGCTTACGATATATGATAAGCTTAAAAAACGTCACCATATTATATTTTAATTTATATTTAAAAAAAAAATTGATTTAAAGATAATTCAATAATGTAAAGTATACTAATACAATGGCAAGCACAATCGTTGACGGTACTAATATTGATTTATCTGTTATGAGCTACAGTGCTCCTAAGCCCAATCCTACGGGCGGGAAGGTAGTTAATTTATATAATAAGCATGCTAAGGAATCTCTTACTATTAGCGTACCTTTAATGGGTTCATGGGGAGCTCAAGAGGTTAAAGAGGTTATTGGCAAGGATGCTACTGGAAAGGCGCTTACAAGAGGAACTGGAAAGTATACTATGTCACTTCAATTTGCTAAGGGACAATATGCTACGGCTGATGCTGATAAATTTCTTGATCAAATTAGAGCTGTAGAAAATAAAATTAAACAAGATGCTATGATTTATTCTAAGGAATGGTTTGGCAAGGAAATTAAGAGTATGGATGTTATGGATGAGAAATTTACTCCAATGTTGAAATACCCTAAGATTAAGGGTACTGAACAACATGATTATGATCAACCTCCTCAACTTAATCTTAAGCTTCCATGCTGGAAGGGTGTATGGCAAACTTCTGTATTTGATGAAGACTATAATCCTTTGTATGTTAAGGGTAAGACTGAGGGTGAATTAACTCCTCTTGACTTTCTAAGATGTCCAAGTAAGGCTCCAATTCAAGTCATATGTTTAATTCAATGTGCTGGTTTATGGTTTGTTGGTAGTCCAGCAAAGGTTTCTATCACTTGGAATTTAAAGCAAGTTATTGTTAGAAAGCCTAAGACTTCAACTATTGCTGATGATACTTGTTTCCTTACTGTTAGACCTGCTGATAGAGAAGTTTTGAAGTCTATGCCTGAAACAGAAATTGAACAACATGATAATTCTGTAGTAAGTGCGGTTGTTGAGGATTCAGACGGAGAAGAAGAATATAAATTACCACCACCTGCTCCTGTTGTTGAAAAGACTGTTGAGAAAGTTGAACCTCCTGCTTCAGTTCCTGTTGTAACTGAAGAACCTAAGAAAAAGGCTGTCGCTAGAAAAGTTAAAGCTAAGGAATAAATATAAAATTATATAAATTTTGTAAACTTTTAAAATACAAAATAACAATAATAAAATTTAATTATATAAATTTTTTTTACATATTTATATCAAAATACTTATTTTGATATAAATTAAAATGAATTAAAAATTCATAAAAATAAATATTATGAAAGAAAATACAGTTACACTTACAGAACTTATTTTATTTAAACCAGAAAATGAAAGAGAAAAACAAATTTATAATATTAATAAAGATGTTATAGTTGATATGATGAAAAAACTTAATGATAATATTTATTATTTAGGAGGACAAATTAAAATGACATTTGATGATAAAATAGATCTTAATCTAATTAATAAAGTTAGAGAGATTGAAAAAATTAATTTAATTAAATATGGTGGTCCATGTAATGCTTTTGAAGCTATCTCGATTAATCATCATAAAAAGATGTTAGAAGAGACTGAAAATATTTTAAAAAAATATTTTGAAATCATGAACTTGAGAGAATAAACTATATAAATTTTATTTTAACAATTATATCTGTTTTATCTTTAACATCATATATATCATTTTTTATTTTTGGTATACCTTGATTTTTCAATCTATAATATTGTTCTTTTTTTAAATATAAATTAGATAGAGGGATTGAAAAGTTTCTATGTCCAATATCAAATGATATATCCAAATTATTTATAATCATATTATTCAAATCTTTATATATATTTATTTCAGTTTCTATATATAAATTATTATCATCATCAATTTTTATTCCATCTGGTAATTCTGGCTCACAAATTACAATTATTTCACATCCAGAACCATCATAACATGTCTCATAATGCCATAAAGGAACTAGATATAATTGACTTTCTATATATAACTTATAAAAATTACATTCAAGTAGATCATTTATATTTGGATTTAATTTGTATATTTCAACATTATCATATTTATTTTGAATAATATCTCTAACTTTATCTAATAAATCATTGTTTAAATGAAGTATGAATCTATATTTAGAGAGAAAATTAAATATAGTTAAAACTATATCTTTATCTAAATCTTCAAAAATTTTAAGTGATATTTGTTTTCCAGCAATTAAAATTTCATTTATAATTTTTGTTATTATATCTGTGTATTTATTATCAAGTGGAATCTTCGATTCTAAAACACTTTTAATAAAGTTTTGTAATACAAAAAAATAACTAAATTGTTCATTTATATCATCATCATAATTTTCAAAATTAAAGTCTTCTGGTTTTAAATTTTTAATTTCTCTCTTTAGATAATTATAAGCCTCATTAATCTTTTTGAATTTTTCTGTAGACTCTAATGTATTACCATTTTTATCTGGATGATATTTTAATGCCATTTTTTTATACTGTTTTTTTAAATAATCAGGTGTTAATTGTTGTAGATTAATTTCTATATAATTTATTTCAAGTTCTTCAAAAGCATCTTTGTGATTCATTATTTAAATACTTATTTATAAACTTTAAGTATTAAAATAGATTATTAAATTAAATATTTTCATAATATATAAAATGGCAATTCATACTAGCGCAATTACTTATCGAAGAGGAATACCAGATGGTTATAATAATTTTTATTTAGTAGCACAAGCAAATAATATTATACCAGCACCAATGTCATCATATTTGAGAAATTATCAGTTTTATAATAGAAATATAACAAATCCTACTCGTTATAGATGGCCTTGGAGACCATAAATATTAAAATTTATGTATTAATTTAGCTAAATATAGCAAATAATTTTCAACATGATAAATAGGTCTATAATTATTAT